>Ga0129307_1000503_pt1 | contig 60188 bp, 67 predicted proteins | sample P1105metagenome_FD_94437 | JGI IMG/M metagenome (GOLD analysis project Ga0129307, IMG submission 94437) | Capybara group fecal microbial communities from Wisconsin, USA - P1105 metagenome | ecosystem: Host-associated > Mammals > Digestive system > Large intestine > Fecal | place: USA: Wisconsin... | reverse complement strand
TGCCATTTCTTTCTGCTTGGAGGGGAACAGGTGAGCATATCGGTAGGTGATCTCGATACTTTCATGTCCCACTCTGTCGGCAATAGCTACCGCAGAGAAACCCATGTCGATCAGCAAACTGATGTGGCTGTGTCTCAAATCGTGGATTCTGATACGCTTGACCCCTGCGGCTTCTGCCCCTCTGTCCATCTCCCTGTGCAGATAGCTCTTGTTGATGGTGAAGATACGATCTTTCTTTTTCAGCCCGTACTGCATCTTGAAGAACTCCTGCATTTCCTCACAGAGAAAATCCGGCATCTGGATAGTGCGGTTGCTTTTCTTGGTCTTGGGAGAGGTAATCACATCCTTTCCTTTCAATCTCTGATAGGTCTTGCTGATTTTTACTGTCCCACGCTCAAAATCGAAATCTGCCGGGGTCAGAGCTAATAGCTCACCTTCACGGATGCCCGTCCAGTAAAGCATCTGAAATGCGTAATAGGAAATGGGCTTGTCCATCATTTCTTCCGCAAATTTCTGATATTCCTCCTTCATTGAACAAATGTCTTCTTCAAGAATTTGTAATGGTTTAGCGCGGTTTGTAGCTGTTTATATCAGTATCCTTCCCAAACCGGTGCTCTACATAGCACTTATGAGAACAATACTTCCTTTTCGCATTACCATACACCTGAAAAATCTGCCCACAATGCAAGCAATGTTCTGTCCTTATCATATGATGTTTCACCAAATCCCTGTGTGAATTCCACCAAAGCATCCGGCAGTCATCGCTGCAAAATTTTTTCTCCCTGCGTTTGGGGTTCTGCTCGATGGGTGCGCCACAGTACAGGCAATATCCATTCCCTACCCGCTTCGTTTTCTTTACATTTCTATGTATTTTAGGGATGAACGAGAAATAAACGTAATTCCCGCTGATTAATTCAACAGCGAAATGCCCGTCCGGAAATACCAATATGCGTTTAATGATAATAGCTAGATTCTCCATATCCGCATACGTATACCTGTTACCACCTTTAGAAATCGCATTCAGCAGTTCATCGTTTTCTTCGGCCACCTTACGGCAAAGGGCCATAACCCCTGGCCGGCATTTTATGCTTACCCATGCAATCTGGCATATCAAATTATCCAAATCTGCCTCATCAATTCGGATATTTCTACAGTAATTCCCTTTCTTGAACCAATTGCGGCACATCCACGTAACTGTATGGTACTTGTCAGTTGAATGCTCAGGCTTCGGGCCATAAAAAGCGCCGCACTTTCCACATACGAACTTACTGGTGTATAGCAAAATTCCGCTATAGAAAGCCGAGTCACGCTCCTTAATTCTTTGCTGCACATAGTTAAAAAGCCATGGAGCGATGATTGCTTCATGACCATGCCTTACATAATATTTGGGCAGTTCTCCCTGATTGACTTTCGCCTTATGCGTCAGGAAATCAACGGTAAAAGTTTTTTGCAGCAGGGCATCCCCTTTGTATTTTTCATTTTGAAGTATACTGCTCACTACAGAACCGTGCCATTGGGGCTGTCCTCCCGGTGAAGGAATCTTTTCTTCGGTCAGCTTCCTTGCTATTGTAGTTGTTCCATATCCTTGCAAGAACATTCGGTAAACTCTCCTGACTACTCTGGCCTCATCATTATTCACCACAAATCCATAATCGTAGCCCAAAAAACGCCGGTATGCTACACTATATCCGCCATCGGCGAATCTTTTTCGTTGTCCCCAAGTGACATTCTCCGAGATGGACCGACTTTCCTCCTGTGCCAGTGAGGTCATCAGCGTGATAAGAAATTCTCCTTTGCTGTCCAGTGTCCAGATATTTTCCTTCTCGAAGAATACCCCGATGCCATAATCCTTTAGTTCCCTGATTGCCCGCAAGGCATCAACCGTATTCCGGGCAAAACGGGAAACTGACTTTGTAATGATCATGTCGATTTTTCCGTCCTTACTATCTGCCATCATATTCTTGAAGGCTTCTCTGCGAAGATATGAAGTGCCAGTTATTCCATCATCCGCATAGATTCCGGCCAGCGTCCAATCAGAATGTGATGCAATCAATTTGGCATAATAATCCTTCTGTGCCTTCAGACTAGTCTTCTGTCCCTCGTGATCTGTAGATACTCTCGCATAAACGGCGACTCGTTTGCACTTTATCTTCCCTTCTTCCATCATCGGCAGGGAAGGCAATTTTTCAATCTTTCTGATTGTCCTCATCCTCATTGAACCTTTCTTCCATCGACTCCATAGGAGGCTTGCACTCATCAATCAATCGATTAAGTATCCGATGATATGTCCGCTTGTCAATTTTTTCTTCATGATATATATTAGCGAATACCCACCTGGCAAGCCGGTACTCTACTTCTTTTTCTAAGTCCATAACTTTTACCTCCAGTTGACATTTAGTAATGGCTCAGAATGAGAGAAAAGTCAAGTAACTCGTGAACGGCTATCAAACAAGTGAGCGCATGTATTTAATTAGCTGTTCAAATGTTGTGCATTTTGGTTTTCGATAAATGAGGTGCAAAAAATGTGCAAATGATTTTTTCGCCGAAAAATAAAAAATGGACCCTCGAAGCAAGGTACTTCAAAAGCCCATATATCAAGCGATTTTCAAGATTTGGGGTGCGGAAAGTTCTTTTATCAATACGGGGATTTGCATTTCAAGTGAATGTTCACCAACCTTAGGATCAAGCATCTTGACCATCATGTCTATAACAAGACGATTCGTGAAAAATTGACCCTGCTGTCTTTTGAGGTTTATATGCGTGAATTGTTCATATGTTTCACCCATTAGATCCCAATCGTCAGCATCATCGTTACGGGCTGCTAGACTCCAATTTTTTAAAATACCTACAGCTTCTGCAATACAGTCGTCCCCGACTTGTATTTTTTCATAAGCATCAAACACATCAGGGAATTGATCAGCATACTCTCTGAATAACTTCTGTATATTATCTGCTGCATGTTTTCGTCCTTCAGCAGTTTTAAAATCACTTTCGGTTATCCAGAATCTTGGAAAATCGCCAGGTGTAGTTTCATCTTGAATTTTGGCAAGAAGGATTCTTACCATATCCATTGCCAAATCAAAATCTTCATTTTCCATTCCGCGGCCGTAAAGTTTATTATGGCACGACGCTAATAAGAATCTTATATTATGGGGTCTTGGCAAGCTTTGTTTACTTGGAATAATGTCGTCGCCCTTCCAATCTTCGCGGTATCTTGAAAGAGAAAGAATTTCATCTAACCCTACATCTTTTCCAGTCCTTTTTTTATAGACAGATAGGCCATTCCCATTTGTCCATACTCCACCCACAGCGGATGTATTAAAAATATAAGAAACAAGTTGAGCATACCCTTCCGATGCTGTTGGCTTCTTACATTCTACTACGAAAAGAATATTTCCTTGATCCTTTTCAAGAGCCGCCTTTTTTGAAGTATACACTACTATATCGGCTCTGATTTCTGCACCACTCGTGTCTAATAATATTTTTGAACCAGACTGAATCGGGACCTCTCTTAATATATTTGCTTTTGGATAGCCATAATCTGATTGAAGAATATTAATAAAACTTTGTCGTACACGTTCTTCCGGTGTATCTTTCAAAACCTTGCCTGTTAACGTATCTATAATTTCTCCATTATCATTAAAATCAACATCATTGATTTTCATGGTATACCCTCCAATTACTTTTTTTAGCAGGAGTTGATTTAATTTTAGGAATGTTGGATGATTCTTTTACAAATTCCATCATATCATTCGGTGTGCAGTCCATCGCTTCGCAGATACTTTCAACTTTTTCAAGTGCAATGTACTGACCGTTTTTTATTTTTGTTATGATATTTGCTGAAATATGCGCGCGCCGCATCAATTCAGCGTTTGAAACATTCTTCTCAATCATCATGTGCAACAAAGGCTTGTAACTGACTACCATATCTGTTCTCCCCACTTTATCGCATCAAAGTAAATTCGTATGTAAAAATAAGAATATCACACTTTCGTGAATAGCTCAACGTTTTTATGCATTTTTTCTTTCAGTTGCCTTTTCATGCTCTTGACGGCTAATTTAATATATAATATATTTTTCACATAAAGTATGTATTTTCAACATATGTTGTAGAGTTTTCCAAAAGAGAGGTGTATCCGCATGTCTAAAAAAATCTTTGTTACCGTAAAACAATCTATCTTTTTGAATTACACTCTTACCGGTATTTGCTGGATTATGGCAGGAGTATGCAGATTCCTCCATTCCCCAATTTCTACAAGGATTGCTTTACTTTTCATTTCCCTAGCTACTATTTCAAGTATTATATTGCTTACCATGGGACGGGAAGAAAAACGCGATGAAATGGCTGAATCACATATCATGGAATCCAGTTATATTGGTTTTAAAGTTATGTGTATAGCCACGATGCTTTCCCTGATCTTCACCATATGCAATAGTTTTTCATCGGCACCCATTAATTTTCCACAAGAGTCTTTGTTGAATATTATCTTAGGAACTGGAATGGCCGCAGCCGGACTTGCTTTTCGTTATCTTGAAAAGGATGCTTGAATCATGGAATATTTAATTACAAAAATCCGTGATTTGCGCCGGATCCATAAAATGCAGCAAAGTGATTTAGCTAAACTCGTTCATGTCCGCAGAGAAACAATCAGTAACATTGAAAACGGTAAATATAACCCTTCGTTAAAATTGGCTCTGGATATCGCTCATGTTTTTGGGAAACCTGTGGAAGATATTTTTGAATATATTGAAGAGGATGATGTACAGCTTCCCGATTCTGACAAAACAAAATAGCCATGGCAGGAATTCTCCCACCATGGCTATTTTCATTTCCGTACTAAAGCCACTAGCAAAACCGTCCCTATCCCATGGGCCACGTTCCGCTGTGCCTTTAGCCGTTTCTGTGTTCTATTGTTTTTTCTCGTACGCTTCTTTTGACTAGATATTTATTAAACTCAGTCACCACCATCTGATCCGCCGGCAGCCAATCCACATCATCCAACTCATCATAGGAAAGCCACCGAGCAGCTTCATGCTCCAATAAGGTCAAGTTGCCCCGTTCCACTTTGCAGAGGAAACACTGCATGGAAAGATGGAAGGTAGGGTAATCGTATTCAACGGTGGTGAGAGGCTGTTCCACCTGGATTTCCGTGGCCAGTTCTTCCTGGATCTCCCGTTTGAGGGCCTGCTCTGGCGTTTCTCCAGGCTCGATCTTGCCGCCAGGAAATTCCCAGCCATCTTTGAATTCTCCATATCCCCGTTGGGTGGCGAAGACTTGATCCTGGTTGATGATCAGTGCAGCCACAACGTTGACTGTTTTCAATGCGGTCTCCCCTTTTCCCCATATTTACAATACATTTTATTATACCAAAGCGCCAAAAAAGTTCTCTTTTCTTTCCTGATTTGCAAAGTTTTACGTGCGTTGTTCAGCATGTACAATATGTAGTTATCTTCTTCCAATAGGCCACTATATCTTGCGTTTGGTAGTAAGACAGGTGTTCTTTTCTTGTACATTTGTTTCTATCATCCCCAGTTTATGCGCCTCTCCAGGCTCGCGCACCTCGTAGTGCCGTGGCAGATAAAAAGTATCTTGATCATGGACACAAAACTCCCTTCTATGCCAAAATATGCCGAATTACTGCGGGTTTGCCCGTTTCACCTGTTCACGGAGAAAAGGACAAAATTTTGCAAAAAACGGCACAACTTTCCCCATTGTAGTAGTAAAACTGGTAGTAAAACGGGATTTCCCTACTACTGGGCGTTTTCTGGAATTGATTATAGCAGAAAAAGGGGCCGTGAAGAAACGACTTCTCATTCCTTCACAAACCCTTCACTTAAACTCCGGAGAACACTTAGAGCATATCTTTCTTGCCTTTTCCCAATCTTTTATCTCAGGCACAAAACTTTCCTTTACATCGCGACGTACAACAAGGCAAATTTCACAGCATAATCCGTTATCAATTTCTTTTTCCAGAAGGGGACAATAAGTCATTAAGTCTTTCATCATTTTTTAGCACCTCGATTTTACCGAGTTTTTTTCAGTTTCTTCATTCTCTTTTCATCCTGTTTCATTGGGGAAACCATTAACCAATATAAGCAATGTCTAAAGAAGGTAACACCTCTTTTAACGTGCGGGATCCAATCATAAAATGGTTTATCATTTCTTCAAAGCTTTTAAAGTCTTGAGTTGGTTCATCAGTTTCCCCATAAATATCAGTCGTAGCCGAATATGAAAAGCCATTCTTGATTCCTGGATAGATAGCAAATTGTAAAACAGGAGAATTGTATACAAAGTCATCTAACAGATAAGATTTCAACTCTTCTGCCGTCATTAGATTCACCTTCATTCTGTAAGTACTTTGGCACAAGTAAGCATTTATCCCCATGAGATCGAGTCCCGCTCGGTTCTCAAAAATAATTCATGATGGACAGTTATCTCAACAACCTGGATATTTAAATATCTTCATATTCATCCTTCGTCCCAGTCAATTCTGCCCACCGGGCTGCCAGAAGTTTTGCATAATTGATATAGAAAACAGCCCATAACTCCCCAGGGCATATCCGTCATTGACTTCGATAAGCAGGGTCTTGCCTGTATCCGTTAGGCCAAAATCCAGGGAATAACCAGCAGGGGCTGTTTTGTATGCACGCACAGCTTTCTTGATGACTTCCGGATCCGGCATTTTCTCCCAGGTTCCCCGATAGTGCCTTGCATCCAGGATTTTTCCATAGCGGATAAAGCAGCGCCACTCTGTTACGAACCGGACGGGTTCTGAACACCACACAGGCACATCGTGCTCCCAGTTCCCACAGCCAACCAGATCTTTGGGAGAACGGACCAGTACACCGGTGATTTCTTTGTCCGCAACGGATTTCACGAATACAGGCCACTGTTCCGGATGGGAGTTAATGGTATTGATGGTGGATTTCCAGATTTTCCTTCCCAGGCAAAATTTCAGTTCATCCGGATAATCCAGATTTGGATAGGAGAATCCCATTTCTTCCAAATGTCCCTGGACCGCTTCCACATACCCCACCAAAATATCCGCAGGTTTAGCCTGCCGCATTTCCATGAGATTATGGAAAAAACAGATTTCGGCCCCCAGTTCTTCAAAACCGCACATGGCCTCAAAAAAGTTCTTGTAGGCGGGACGTTCTCCTTTGTATGCCTGTATCCAAACTTTCATTTTGTTCACTTCCCTTGCTATCTGGAGATACCTGTATCTTTCTGTAATTCAGTATGCCATATGAGCTGTGTAAAAATCCCGACAGAAAAGTCTCGAAATCACCTGGACTGTAGGTCCTTTTTTCTGCCCTGGCCGGCCAGCGACCCAATCTTTTCACTTTTGTATCAATATATATTGCAAAAATAAAGCATTGTCATTTATTATATTGTACTTTTCATCAATTTATTTTATAATTGAGTTGATAAACAAAGAAAGAGGTGAGTCAGGATGACGACTGCCAATATTAATGTCCGTGTGGATGCTGATTTGAAAAAGGAAGCGGAAGTGTTGTTCAATGATCTGGGATTGAATATGTCGTCTGCCATCACCATGTTCTTAAAAAGTGCCGTCAGATGTGATGGGATCCCCTTCGAAGTCCGCCGTAATGCATTCAATGCAGAAACCCGTGCTGCCCTTGCCGAGTATGAGGAAATGAAAACTCATCCGGAAAAATACAAACGATACCACAGCTTCGCAGACCTTATAAAGGATGTAGACAATGAAGCTTGAGCTTATTGCTTCCAACAAATTCCGTAAAGATTTAAAGCTGGCCAGAAAACGAGGGTTGAAACTGGAAAAACTGGATGCCGTGGTTGAAACGCTGGCAAACCAGCTTCCTCTTGATTTCAGATACCGTGATCACGCACTTACTGGAAACTATGGAGATTTCCGGAAATGTCACATTGAACCGAACTGGCTTCTTATCTATCGCCAGGACGAGGATGTACTGGAATTATTTCTTTTTCGGACTGGCTCCCATTCAGATTTGTTCTAAGATATTACATATCGATAAGAAGGCCCGCAATCCCTCGACTGCGGGCCTTCTTTTTCTGCCCTCTGGGTGGCCGGGATAGGCTCCCCTGCGGGCAGCTCCTATGCCGTTGGGATCAAAGTATCTCATTCGACTGAATTTTGTCCTTTATGGACCGGTTGGCTTTCAGGAACTCAATATACTCTTCTTCCCAAACCTGGATACTGCCCAGCACCGGAACAAACCGCTTTCCCATCAGGGTGAGGGAATACTCCACTCGCGGTGGCACTTCGGCATACGCTGTACGGGATACCAATCCTTCCTTTTCCAAGTATTTCAGCTGGGATGACAAGGTTGATGCCATCCCTTTATCTGATTGCCCTAGCTTTGTTCCACAATGAAAAAGGGGCTGTTGCCTGGGCAACAGTCTCTTTTTATCGTGTATGATTCCAACTGTCCTGCACTCCTTACGGATGATTACAGCACCTGTTCCACCCATTTCCTGATTTCTTTGGGAGAGGCACTGTGGAAAACGCGTCCCTCTAGGATGTGAGCACCTGGTGCCGAAGGTTTCAGGTCCTGGGCTGTGCTTCCCAGGCCGCTGCCGCCGGAAGTGGCGAAGAGGATGATTTTCTTCCCGGAAAAATCATCCTCTTCCAGGAAGGTCCTGATGATCTGAGGCGCCGTATACCACCAGATGGGAAAACCCAAAAAGATTTCGTCATAGGCATCCATGGCAAGTTTCCCCGCCTTGATTTCCGGCCGAGAGGATTTGTCATTTTTTTCCTGGGAACTGCGGGAATGGGGATCCATCCAGTTCAGATCTTGTGCCGTATAAGGCGCTTTTGCTTCAATTTCGTATAAATCAGCGCTTGCTGCCCTGGCAATTTCCTGAGCGACTTTACGTGTAGTCCCTGTTGCGCTGAAATAAGCAACCAGTTTGTTCGTCATATCCATAACCTCCGTTCTGAGGGAAAATCGCTGCCGGTCTCCCTGTATTCTTTATTCTACAAACTGAGCCAAAACTTGTGAAATGCTTATTTCTCATTACCTGCCATACTGAAAATCTTGGTAAAGCACATCGGATACCTGGCTGGAAAGAACAAAAGCCCTATACGGTGCAGGTGGATTTCAAGGCCGATTCCCAGTCCCGGAGGCTCCAGGAAGAAAAAGAAATCAAGTCCCTGGACAGGGAGCGGATTCCGGAAATACGAGAAAGATGATGGCAGTGCTGAAATTTTTACTTTGGCCGAAATAAGCTTCGCCGGTAAAGCCATTACGGATTAGATGGTCTTCACGGGTTTCCTGAAAAAGAGCATCTTTTGCCGGTGTCAGGGATTTCAGGGGGGGAGCAGCATTGCCTTCAGCCGCGCCGCTTTTCCATTGCAAGAAGTTCCAGAGAGCACCAGAGTATGTTGTACTGCCAACATACTTGCTGATTCTGCCATGCTATAGTGATTCCAGAAAGACGAAACCAGAAACAAAACACCTGGGATACCAGGATTTGGAAGGGAGCAGGACCCTATGAAAAATCTGGAATGGAAAGATAAAGTTGACAGCTTCAAAAAAATCGATGTGCGGGGCATTGCGGGGAATTTCCTGGAAGGCCTGAAAAATCAGGCGACAAAGCTTCCGGTAGGACAGGGAATGGAAGTGATCCAGACCTTTGAGCCCATTCCCCTTTATGAAGTGATGGAAATGCTGGGCTATGTCCATGCTACGGAAAAAACGGCGGACCATGAATATCATGTATATTTCTACCGGACCGAAGACAAAGGCAGCCTGGAGGATATGCCGGAACGGCCGGCGATGATCACCAATTATCCCATGATCGATGAAAAACTGGGAGAACTGGCTGTGGAATTCTGGGATATGACCTGGAAAAGCGATAAACGCTACCTGGATTACAACATCCGGCTACTGCTTTCCCTAGCAAATGCCGTAGGTGCCGGGCGGATGCGGCAGGCCATGCGGGAACTGCTGAAAGCCTATGCCAACGGACTGGATTCCAGAGCCCTGGACGATGTGTTCGAACAGCTGGCCTGGAACATGGGGATTGGCTTCTTCAGTTCGGAGATCGCCCCCTCCCCCCTGTTCCATGCTTACAAGCTAATCAAGATGATGGAAAAACAGGGCAAGGAAAGAAGGGAAATCAACCAGATCCTGAAGGAAAAGTTCTCCTACCGAAAAGGGGGATGTATGTAAGAAAGGGGTTGCTGCAAGTGTGGAAACCATACGTGCAACAACCCCTTTGTCAGCGGTCTATATCCTTTCCACACTCTTCCTCTGCTGTCAGTCTTAGGCTGCAGGATATCCGGTTTGCCGTATTTGGAACGTACGGTATCTTCCGTCATATCGATTCCGATCCCGCCTACCGATGAATGATATGGATATCTGAGGGACCTTGATTAGCTTCCACCCAGGAATCGCCATGAGTTACCTCTGCATCCATCCCACATTTTCAGTTTACCACTCCACCTGTGTAAAAATCACGACAGATTTTCTGCCAATTTCTTCATTTCTTCAACGGTCTTATTATTCGAACACATCAATTCCACATACAGATCTTTGTTTTTGGACCGGATAATGATAGTTCCATATGCGCAAATAGGAAGCTGCCTGTTGTCTTTGAATCGTTTGTCAGGTGTTCCATTTTTATTGACTTTCAGCCATGTCTGGCCGATGACTTCAGCGTCATTGGGAACCAGCTCTTCTTCCACATATGATGTTTTCTTGAAATCCAACAGAATATCTGAATAGCTGACCGCCCCCACATCCATCGCTGAAACGATCAGCAGCTTGTCGGGCATAAAGTAAAGAGCCTGTTTTCGAAGTTTTATCCCAAAGCAGGGCACATTGGACAGGATATAAAAAGGCAGTTGATTGGTAACTCTCGCCGCAATACGATTGATTCCCCTTGATGCGCCGCCGTTGGTTCTGCGTTCCAGGCTGCTTTCCGAAATCACCTGCCAGAATTTAGCATTATTACCCAATTGCATCCACAGTGCAGATAAATGCTCGTAGTTTTGCCTGGATTCTTCGTCAAAGGAATATTCCATAGGGACCCGCAGTTTTGTATAGACAAGGACTTTAAGGATTGCCCCAAGCAATGCCGTCAGGGCAAATACCGGATACACTATGGATAATACCGCCGTGGCCAACAATGGAGTACTGATATAATTATATCTTTGGACCGCTTTCAGTTTTTTTAGCAATACAGCATATTCCGGATCCTGATATTCACTAATTTCTATTCTTTCGGTACTGACAGCAGGAGGTTCTAATGGCTGCTGAACTGGCCGGGCCCCGGGGACACCATTCTGTCGTTTGGGACCGTGTTCCTGCACATAGGATATCCCCGTTCCAGGGACAGAATAGGTTTCACGGACTCCACCCCGGGCCGTTTTGGTGAATCTGACTCCCTTCATTCCCCAGCTGTAGCCGATTCCGCTTTTACTGATATTGATATGGCATCCAAATCCCAAATTGATACGTCTTCTCATTCTCCATCCCATGAGAAACTCCTCCGATCGATAGTTTAAACTAATTATATTAACCGTTTGCAGCTTCTAAATCTTGGATTCCCAAATTTTTGAAGAACTCATAGGTAGACTTGAATCGACTCTCATTGGGAATATAAATTATGATTCCATCACGTCCCCTGGTTAGCAGCACGCGATAACTATTGAGTCGATGCTTTCTATCCACATTATCATGATTTATATCATTCCATTTGGGATCGTCAATTGTCCACCATTTCTGTCCATCCCACAAAACATCATCCTTCCAGCATACAATGGGCATATCTAATTCCAGTCCCTGACAGCTGAATTCCGTAGCAACCTTTTCAAAATTCCCGCTAGACCCTTTCTCTCCGCGGGGAAGGACATACCATGGTCCCCATTCCCATTTTGAAATTTTGGGATACCAGGGATATGCTTCTTTTGATGATGTAATCATTCCATAATGTTTATGATCTTCCTCATGATATCGATTGATGCAGTATTGCTGAGCCGCAGACAAATCCATGGTAAGATAAATAGGGAAATCTTCACCGATCTGACCAAGCAAGTCCTTAGCTTCCTTTGTGTGGCCTGCAATCATCATATTCACAAATTTGCTGTACTGTCCTGCCGTATGGGTACGAAGAGAAACGGTTAAATCCAATTTGTCTTCTACGAATTTAGCTTTACTGAATACTGGCAATAGTTTGGAAGGACAAGCAACTTCCCAGTCAGGAGATAATGTATCTGCCCATATTTGCAAGCTGCCAATTTCCTTTTGATAGATGTCTTGCCCTTCTCCTACTAAAATGAGTAAAACGCCCCAATCCAGGCATTTGCTCATAAGATCTATCAATTTTTCAGGTTCATCCGGCCATGCTCTTTGGCCTTCGTCAAAAACGATTACGTTCCGATTAATATGCTTTTCTTTTTTTATGTTATAAACCTGATTGACCAAAGATTTACTTTTAAGAGTATACTTCAAGACTTCTACAAGTGGATCGTTGCCAGATAAGAACCAAGTAGAATATTTTGTTTCTTGATAAACAAGCTGAAGCCCAAGCAGCGTTTTACCGGAACCAGGTACTCCAGTTACGAAAGCTAACAGATGCTTTTTATGAGTAAAAGCATACTGGACCTTCCCATGTAAAAATTCTATTGCATCCGGAATTCCTGCACTATGGGCCTGTCGGATCTCAGGTAAGGGCTCATGATCTGCATACTGGCGAGCAGCTTCAAGAACCGTAGGAAGTGGTTCATAGTTGGAATTGAGCCATTGGGTGATTGAAAAAGGTTTTGAAGAAAGGCAAGGAATCGAAAGTTTGTCAGGAGAACGTACATATACGTCTTTTTTTTGATTCTGAAGGCCCTTGGTTAAAGTCAGTACAAGGATGGGATAAACTTTTTTTCCTCGGGCTTCAACGTGATACTCTTCTAAATCTCTTTTATATCCCAAAAGCTGGTCGGTCTGGGAAACTTGATACCGATCCCAATCTTTGAACTCAAAGACCACCACAGAGGAAGCACTAATCAGTAAAACGTCTGGGCGACGCTCTCCTTCATAGGGGAGCTTGTATTCAAATACAATATAATTGGTGTCCGGAAATTTTGCATTGGCCAGGGCTGCCAGCATGACCTTAAAGCAATTTTTCCAGGCTTTGATCGGTCCTCTATTTTCATTCTCATCAAGAGGGAGATCCGGATAAACCTGGTGGAACCTACGAATCATGTAAGCTGTCCAATTGTCTAAGTTCAATTTTTGGAATTCAGCCACCGTTCCCACATAACAGCAACGATCATTCTCCATTTTAGCCCCCGTACGATAATGCAGTTCTGCAAAATTTACATTTATAATAAGTATACCATAAGCATTGTACAAAACAAAAATTGCCCTGGCAGGTGTATGTGTCAACAAGTTCTCGGTAAAACCTTCATCGCGGTATAGTTATGCAGCAATGAGTAGCAATCGACACCAGCATGTGTTCCCCTGAAAAGGGGAAAGGACCCGCGTTAGCGGGTAAGAGGTTCCTGTTAGGGCAAAGAAACATATACCCCTCCACCCGCGAACCCCTCCCGGCTCCTGGAGAATCGACGTATACCCGTACAACCAGCAAGGCCAGAGGTCAAGTCCGCCCTGCAGGGGCGGGGGACCGGGCTTGCCCGGTGGTGGGGGCATTAAGTTGGAAAATGCTCCCCTGGGCAGCCGGGACGGGCTCCCCACGAATCCCTACCAGGTTGGTGTCAGGGACTCGTGCATCTGGCGGGCCCCACACCGGAAGGCCCATACAGGTAAAAAAGACGTCAGACCGGGCCTTTTAGAGGTCAGACGTCAGTTTGTATCGTCTCTTTATACCCATCATTCAAAATATACGCACCGGTACGTAATATCCTTGGGATTGCGCAGTGATACACTCATCAATTTCTTTCCCTGCTTCATGTCGTAAACAGACATACATTCATTGTCTTTGGTTGCCCAGCCCCAGCCAATGACATACAGGTCATCAGGCAAATGCTGAACAGAACCACAGGCAAAGGAGAACTTATCCGGGAAGGAATAACTACGCACTGCACGGAGTTTACGGCCAGGGATATCGACACTATAGGATTGGATACGGGTCATCTTGCCCCGATTGTTGTTGTCAAATACGGTCAAATAGTCACCATCTACTGTTACATAATGCTGACAGGAGGATTTCTGTTCTTCCGTCAGGCCAAACTCGTCACCCCGGCCGGAGAGCTTCCAGAGGATCTGATTTTCACGCTTGTGTCTATCGAGACAAATCATGCTGCTCAAATGACGGAAGGAGCAGATGAGATTCCCCTCTTTATCCAGCTGCATGGCATTGAAATGGATATAGTCCGGCACATTCGTCTCTTTATTGCCGAAATCTGCTGCCGTTTTTTGGGAATCTGTCACGGTAAGACTATAAAGCTCCGGATAATCGATACTCTTCCAGTCCCAGACTACTTTTCCATGGTCTACTTCCTGCAAATAGGAATATACGACCTGGCTGCCTTCCGGATATCCGGGTACATTGTAAGCCGTACCATGCAGATACCCTGACAGGATATAATGGTCCGGATCCATCATCAGAAAATCATGTCCATCCACCGGATCGCCTTTTTGAGTCACCGAGGATTCTTCAAAACGGATCCTTTTAATTTCATGGAACTTATCATCCAGGATCACCCGTTCCCCCGGAGCATATCCCTGCATCCCATAGTTATCATCTTTTCCGGTTTCATCGTGGTAACTGTAATAAGTCTTGCCATGGACTTTGTGTTTCTTAAAGTCCCACCAACCAGTAGCTTTCCCCCTTTTTGGCTGCTCTTCATGCTTGGACCAGATGACCTTTCCCTTGCCGTCCAGCATGACAATATTACGGCTGTGCACAAAGGAGAAGTAAAAGTTACCGGGCAAATTCGTCTCTCCCTCAACCTGGATGGGAAGTGCATGCGTTCCTGTCTGTGTATCTTTTGCTGGAGCTGCACAAAGGCCAAGACCGCCTTGCAGGGTGAATGCCACGGCTATACTGCCAGCTGCCAGTACTTTTCGTAACCAATTCATGAAAATGTACACCTTTCTGTCATTATCCCATCAGCTGGGCTAACAAATCTTCCAATTGTCTCATTTGCTTTTTTCCCAAGCGGGATTCCAATTGCTGCTGTGCTTGCTGCCAATATCCATAGGCCTACGCAAATACCGCTTGTTCCTGCGCTGTCCTATGCACTATATTATCATCAGATGCCACTTTCATCAAGAAACAGTGGGCCTTTAACAAGACGTCAGGACCGGCCCTGACTGTCCTCTTAGACATCAGCCTGCCCGCGAGAAGCAGAACTGACCGTGAGTTCGGGCAGGGCAACCAGCCTGCGCTCCCTATGGCATCGCAATGGGTCATTGGATTTCCACCGTCCCGCCTTGCACTCTTCACTCTTCACTTGGCGGACCCCGATTCTTATTGAACCTTCATGTATCGTTTCAATTCTTCATAAAAATTCTCCCGAATTCCAGCCATTATCACCACAATTATAGCATCGTCTTCAACAACCACTGTATAGGCCAATTCGTAATTGGTTTTATTGTAATAAATATCATAACTGCGGATACCTGCCAAATCGCCTGTTTTTTCCTGACCGAGGGTGGAATCCTGGGCCAATTTTTCCAAGGCCTGCCGATATAGTTCTTTTAGTTTTTTATCTTTTAGTTTTTTCAGAAACCTGGCTGCCGGCTTCATAAAGCGGATTTCTGCCATGAATCAATCCTCCGCCGTAAATACATCATCCATGGTCTCATATTCTTTCTCCCCTTTTGCCACTTTACGGGCGTCAGAAAGCATGGCCTTTACGGCAGGAGCCACCTGGGCTTGTTTTTTCCGGAAGGCTTCCAGGAGTTCCTGGCCGGACAGTCCCTGGGCTATCAGATCAGCTAGGATGGATTCTGCCAGTTCTCCGCCCTGATTGGATGCAAGGGGACGGATAATGATGGCATCCCGGGTCAGGAGGCATTCTGCCTCTTTTCCAAATCCCACCTGGGCATAATATTTTTGAGGAATGGTAAATTGTCTTTTCGAGGATATGGTCACCCGTTTCTGATCCAGAACCGGTTCCTTCAGCACAGCATTGGTCATAGTGGTTTCCTCCTTATAAAGAAATGGTAAAATTTCCTTGTTTCAAGGAAATTTTACCATTTCTGATTGGGAAAGGCAAGCGCGACGAAGATGGCGCAGGGGCTCGTCTACCTGGCGGGCCGCCGGGCCTGCGGCCCCTACGGGTGGAGCAGGAAGCTAATGTCTGATGTCTCAGGCCCGCGGGGCCGTGTCTGACTCCTTTTCCGGTCCCCTTACAGGATTTCATATCGGTCGATCACCCAGTCATGGGCTTTCAGATCCAGATCCCGGCCACAGTAACCGCAGGTCTTGCCGTCCATCAGCGAAAAGCTGGCGCCGCAGCCCTGGCACCGCATCACGGAAGCGCCGCACACGGCCTGGGTTTTGCAGCCAGCATCCTTGATCATCCGGAGTTTCAGTTTTTCGCTCCGCTCCTTGATTTTATTCCCCTGCAGCTCCAAAAGGCGAAGCTCGGCGCTGACTTCCGCCTTCTGCAGTTTTTCGTCCATGCAGTAAGACTCCATCCTGATCTTTTGGATATCCACGTCCACCACATTCTTGTATGTTTCGATCAGGGATGACAGGTTCTTTTCGGAAAAAGCGTTGATTTCCTTCGGAAAGTCCGCGTAATGGATGGCCGCCAGCTTGTTCTGGATGCCTCCGAAGAAGCTCTGGAGGGAGAAAAGGGGATCCGTTTTGCGGACCAGGTACCCCATCTGCTTCTCCTGCTCCTCTTCCTCCTTTCGGCGGTAGATCAGCTTTCGGGTCATGTCCCTGGAGAACGTGCTGATCATGAGCCCGAAGGGCAGAAGCATCATCACGAATAGGGACTTGAGACACCAGCCGAGGAGGCCCAGCAGACCAACCACAAAAATCCCTCCGACCAGCTTCAGCAAGATATTCGTTTCATCGGCATACACAAACATGCCAATGAATCCAAAGTAAATCAGAGGCGTCATCATGATAAATGTCGTCCAAGGATAGATCAGTTCCTTGACGGCATTTTTTTTGCTTTGATGGGTACGGAAATCCCGTCTCAACCCGAAACTGTCCACCCGGTTTTCCATATCCTCCACGGTAAATTTTGTGCCGCAGTAATCACAGCCGTCTAGAAGGTTCTCTCTGGTGGTGGGATTCCCGCAGGAAGGACAGGTGACTTTATCCCCTCCCACCTGGTGGGCAGAAAGCAGGGTAAAATGGGCCACTTCATTGTCCCTGAGGCGTTTGATGATACGGCCTTCCTGGGTAAAGGTCCGGACGGCTGCGATTTCTTCGTAGATATCCTTCACCTGGTATCTTCCGTCAAAATAGGCGTGTTTTCGGATGCAGGTTTCCCGGCCGGAATAGGCCCTGCGCACCGAATCCATCTCCAGTGTCAGTTTGTTCTTCAGGAGACGTTTTTTCTGCAGGGCTGCACTGTACCACATCATCTGGGACGCATAGTTTTGAAGGTCACTGTTCTGTTCCGCCCAGTTTTTGGACAAATACCCGCTGAGGCTGCTGCGGAACCCGCTGAGTCTCTTGGACAGCTCATCACTGTCCGGCACCACCGGATAATGGGGAAAGAGATCCTCCAGGAAGAACGGCCATTCTTTCCCGTTCCTTTCGTATTCCTTATAGAGCACGTAAAGGCTCCAGACGGTGGCCAGGCACAGGACCAGGAACCCCAACCCCACCATGCCGTTGATGTGCTCTGTCCGGGGCGCGTACATGACCACAAGCATCAGCCCTGCCGCCCAGGCAAGCCCCGGGGCGATAATAGCCCTGGCATTGATTTTGCTGTTCTCCATAGGCTGCCTCCTTTTCTCCCTGTCACTCATTCCATAGGTATTCCATCCCTACTATTATTTTACGAAATATTCAAAATAAATACGCTGTACTAAAGTACAGGTTCCGGTCATTTTTCCTATCAATCATCAATCCATAGTCAGTCAGGAGTCGGAAGCAGCAGGCAGGATGAGTACTTGGTTATACGCGAAAAAAGCCATGGCAGGGACTTTTTCTTCCCGCCATGGCTTTTCTTTACCTAGAACTTTTTCCTTCAATGTTGTTTTGTATACTTTTTGAGTTGCTCCTCAATGAATTTATGTTCCCATTTCCACAATTCCATATCATCCATCTGATTTACGGAGTCCGCATCGTATCCACAATTATGTGAATGCTTCCGGGAACCTCCGCCCCTTTTCTTCTGAGTAGAAGTCTCATTCACTGTGTCCCACAGGAACATATTGTCAAAATCATTTTTCCATCCACTGCCCATTTTTTTCACCTCTCCAAAACTTGTCGACTTCTCACATGGAATCCTCGAAAAAGTAAAGAAGGACATCGGACCGGACCTTCATTCCAGCGTCAGTACCCGATCCACATCCGCCATGATGACGCCTGTAGTCCCGCTGAATTTGTCCAGGATCTGCTGCATTTCCCGGGAATCCTTCACCGGCTGATCCAGTTTTACAGCAGCCATGCTCAGCATGGGCATATAGTACTGGACGCTGCAGTCCATTTTTTCAGCTAGCTTTTCCACATCTTTCCGGGTCATCCCCCAGTCTAGATGCAGCAATACCATTTGGTCGGAATAAGCTTCGCCGGTAAAGCCATTGCGGATCAGATGGTCTTCATGGGTTTCCTGGAAAGGATCCCCTTTTGCTGGCGCCAGGGATTGCAGGATGGCAGCATCGGTGCCTCCAGCCGCACCCGGACGGGTGAACTGGACACTGGTGATCTGTTTCTCTGGGCTGATCGTGACATGGGCTTCCAGCGCATTTGCCGGATCCGTCCCCTTTGATTTAATCTGGAATGAGGTTGCCCCTGCCTTGAGTGCCGTAAAATGCAGTTTGGTTACAGCCAGTTTCGGCTGCTCCCTGGTGCTCTGGGTTACGGTCTGAGAATCCAGTCTCAGCATGGTCGGATCCAGATCCGCCACGCTCCATCCCTTATCTCCATCTGCTGTTCCTTTCAGGTCCAGCGTCAGCGTACTGCCCTGGACGGCCATGTCATATCCAGAATAGACTTCCTTTTGGGTGTCACCGGCTGCCTGATAATGGACACTGGCGGTCTGGGTAAAGGCTTCTTCCGCCCCCGCTGCAGCCGGAAGCCCCAGGGCCAGCACCGATAGCATCACCATGATCCTTTTCCAATCCAGTTTTTTCAATTCTGTCAAGCCTCCTGCATACAATCTTACTTCGTTTTATATCAAAAAATCGGCTTTGTCAATGCAGGTGCTGTTTTTCTCACAGTCAGTGCATTTCTCTTCAGCTTGCGAAAATCGATTTCCAAAAGCGTATGACGTATGACATCTGACCTATGACGAAGGGAATGCTGCACACATATTTTTCACGTGCAACATCCCCTTCCCTACTATTCCACAAAGGCCTGGTAGATTTTCTCCGACAATCCGGCCATGGTTTCGTAGGGGGTGTAGTTCCGGGTGAAGATCACCAGTACGTAGGCTCCTTTGGGGGTATAGACGATGCCCCCGTCGTGGCGCACATCGCTGACTTCTCCAGTTTTGTGGGCCACCACGGTTCCCTGGGGCAGGTCTCCGGGGATGCTGTCGTTGTCCGTCTGGCGTTTGTAAATGGCCAGCATTTCCCGGTCCTGGGCTGGGCCCACGCATTTTCCCCGGTACAGCCGTTTGAACAATAGAGCTATGTCCCGGGTGCTGGTCAGGTTTTCCCGGCCTGCTTCCATGGCCTGGGTATCCATCATTTTCCGGCGCAGGACGCTGTGGCTGTACCCATGGTTCTGCATGTAGGTATTGATCCGGTCCATGCCCAGTCGGTCGATGAGCAGGTTGGCGGCGGTATTGTCGCTTTCTGTGATCATCAGGTCCAATGCCTCCTGAAGGGAGACTTTGGTGCCATAGGGCCGTCCCTGGAGGACTCCTGCCCCGCCTACCACATTGTCCGGGCTGAGGGTGAAGGTTTCGTTCCGGCTCAGGCTGCCAGCCTGAAGATCTTCATAGGCCTTGGCCAGGATGAATACCTTGATCATACTGGCAGAAGGCAGGGTACTGCTGCCCAGGTAGATGCTCTGATTGGTGGTCAAATCGGTAAAATAGACCTGGCAGGGACCCGCTTCTCGTATGATCCTTCCGATTTTCTGCATCCGGGGGCTCAGGGCCGCTCTGGAAGATGCGGCTGCCGGGGCCCCGGCCCACGCCGTCCGGGGCAGCATCCCTCCGGGCAGCAGCAGAAGGCCCGCCAGCAGCAAGACGATGCCCTGTTTCCATGGTTTCAAAAGAACTTCACTCCTTCCCCGGCTAGCCGTTCCCTAAGCCCCGCCATGAAATGGGGTCCCGGATCCGTCTTGCCATGATAATAGCCTGGTACGTCCTCTTTCCACAAAGCCGTATGCCGAGCCTGGTCCTGCTGATAATGGCCCAGCACCCACTGGATGGTAGGATATTTCCCACGGAGATAGCGGATCAGTTTCACATTGGCTTCCAGCTGGGCCTGGGTCAGGTCTTCCCGGCCGTCCACCCCACCCACATTCTCGATGCCGATGGCGCACCAGTTCAGTCCGATGGCATGCCGGTTCAGAGCCGTTTCCGGAGTCAGCTGCCAGATGGTCCCGTCCCGGTCCACCAGATAATGGGAAGCCACGTTCAGAGTCCCGTTCTGGAGATGGGGATTCTCTTCGTTGTAAAAATATCGGTATACTCCGTCTCGGGAATCAGAAGCCGTCCAGTGGACCACTACTGCCTGGGGCACAATGGTTTCCATCTCCTGGCCGTAGTGGATCCAGGCATATTCCCGGATCAGCCGGCGCCGCAGGTCTGTAAAGGCAATAGGCCTGGATTCCATGGCCGGTCTTTCCAGAGAACGTTTTTCCTGTACCGCCGTTCCCTGCCCGGGAGAAACGGATTGGTGGCCCGTTCCCTGGGCACAGCCCCAGGTCCCGCTGCCCAAAGCCAGGATACAAGCCAGCAAAAGGATCTGCCCGGTTCTTTTTTTCGTATGCATGGGGCCTCCCTCCTTACCCATTAAGGATAGCACAAGGGATGCCTCCGTATCAATGGGGGAGAAACGGCCCCCTTTTACCCCTTTATGATACTGATCGCACAAATCACCAACAGAGCTGCCATGACGTTGTTGATTGCCTGCTGATGGCTCTGATAGAACCGCTGGAGCACGGAGCCGGAAAACAGCCAGACAAGGTTCCCCATAGGACCGGTGAACGGCAGGAGCATGGCGATCAAGAGAAGCTGTCCATAATTGTCCGTGTAAGGAAGCACATAGGTGGTCAGCGCTGTCACACAGAAAATCATGACCTTCGGATTGGTCAGCTGGACCAAGAGCCCTGTGAGAAAATTGCAGTGAGGTTTCGCTTCTGCCCTGCCACCGCTGCTCCGCTTGATTTGCCAGGCAAGCCAGAGGATATACCCTGCCCCGATCAGGGACAGGATATCCAGCCACTGGTGCAGCACTGTGCCAAGGAACCATACAGCCAGGGAAGCGGCAAAGGCAACAATCCCAAAGCCGATAAAAATTCCCCGCCACTGTTTCAAGGCCTGCCGTCTGCCATATTTCACAGCAGAAGCAAGAGAACAGAGGTTAGCCGGACCTGGCGTGATGGCTGAAACAAAACAATAAAGGATAAAACTGGGAACAAGTTCAGATGGAATCATGTCTCTTTCCTTTCAGTACCTTTTTTTGATAACCTTATTATAAATCCCGGTTCCTTGCGGAAGATTTTGCAGGACTGAAGGGATTTCCTTTTGTTCTTGGAGGGATGGAGGATGTGGATGGTGAAAAAAAATACGGCAACCTCTCCAAAGGAAAAGCTTGCAAGGCCATTATACCATACTTGGACGGAGGCGTTCATGGTTTGATTTCCTCTCTCTCCTGCTTCCTTCTTTGTTTTGTCCTGATTTCATGGTAAAATAGGAAAGATTGGTCTATTGCCATCGATTCTGAAGTAAAGGAAGCATAGGAACAGCATGGATGCTTTGCATGATCATTGGACACAGAAAAGAGAAATCTCTCCGGAAGAATTGGCGGAATTGGATCCCCAGCAGATCTATGTGGTGGATATCCGGGACGCAGCAGCTTTCCAGCGGGGGACCCTGCCAGGTGCCGTGAACCTGGATCCTCTGGCACTCCAGGAAGGGCGCCTGGAACTGCCGGAAGAAAGGCTCATCGTCTGCCTCTGTATGTGGGGCAAGATCAGCCTGGGCCTGGCGGACAACCTGCGGGACCAGGGCTACACAGCGGTCTCTCTCCAAGGCGGCTATGCTCTGTGGCTCCAGCGTCGTCTGGAAAAGCAAGCCGTACAGGACGCTGCCGATTCCCAGCGGCTGAAACGGATCGAGACCTCTCTGCGCCGGAAATATAAACGGCGGATCTCCAGCAAATTCGTCCAGGCCATCTGCGACTACGACATGATCCAGCCAGGGGACAGGATTGCCGTGTGCATTTCCGGAGGCAAGGATTCCATGCTCATGGCGAAACTGTTCCAGGATCTGAAGCGCCACAACAAGATACCCTTCGACCTGGTGTTCCTGTGCATGGACCCTGGCTACAACGAGATGAACCGGAAGATCATCGAAGAGAACGCCAAACTGCTCCACGTCCCCCTGACCTTTTTTTCCACCAATATCTTCGAATCCGTCTTCCATGTGGAAGAATCTCCCTGCTACCTATGCGCCAAGATGCGCCGGGGGTATCTTTACCGGAAGGCGCGGGAGCTGGGCTGCAATAAGATCGCCCTGGGCCACCATTTCGATGATGTGATCGAAACCAACCTGATGAGCATCCTCTATGCCGGTGCGGTGCGTACCATGCTGCCCCGGCTGAAAAGCACCAGCTGCCCGGGGATGGAACTGATCCGCCCCCTGTATTATGTGCGGGAAGATGACATCAAGAGCTGGCGGGACGAAAACGATCTGTATTTCATCCAGTGTGCCTGCAAGTTCACGGAAACCTGCTCCACCTGCCACACAGACGGGACCACCGACTCCAAGCGGCTGGAAGTGAAAAAGCTGATTGCCCAGCTGGCTGCCGGCAATCCCCAGGTCCCCAGCAATATCTTCCACAGCCTGGAAAACATCAATCTGGATACGGTGCTGAAGTTCAAGTACCATGGGAAGGAACACAGCTTTTTGGAAGAATGGGAGAAGTAAAGAAGGGGGTGTTGCACGCAACGTGCAACACCCCCCTTCTTTACTTCTCCGGCCCCTCTTTATGGATATGGGCGATGGGGATCCATTTCCTTTGGGGAAAAAAGACGGAATAAACGGCGATCAAAGAAAGAAATATGCAGAAGAAACCGCCTGTCAGGATCCCTGGCAGCATTTTTTTGATCTGCAAGTCCCCGCCCCGCACCGCATTGGTCCCCATGATGAGGCTCAGCACATACAGCATGGTCCACCAAAGGATATCCTTGGTCGCGAAAAGGGGCCTCCCTTCCACTGCATGGTACCCCACCCAAAGTACATTGGTCAGGAAATAGAATCCAAAGACCACACACATGAGCATGGGGATGAAATTGTCGATCAGCCGGATATCCGGCTTCTTCCGGAAATGCTGGAACCATTCCCGCCAATAGGCATGAGCGATTTCATAATTCCCCGTCATCCACCGGCGCAGCTGGCTCACCATGACCTTCAGGGTCACTGGCTGTTCATCATAGAACCGGGCCTTGTCCTGGTATTCGGAGAAGACTCCCTTGAAATTCTGCTGCATGGAAAATTCCAGATCTTCCACCATGGTCCGGGTATGCCAGCCTTCTGGCTCCAGCAGCTGGATGTCGAATCCGAACCCGGTGCCGGAAACGATGGCCGGCATATCTACATTGTACCGGGGCTTGCTGAACACATCCACACTGAGCCAGTACATGCTGTACCATTGAGAAATCAGATTGTCATAGGGATTGAGGGGCAGCCGGTTCCCCATGACCAGACGGGCCCCGTGGGTGAAGCTGTCATTGATGGCCGTCAGGAAGCCCCGGTCGGCCATATTGTCCGCATCGAAGATCACGATATGGGAAAATCGGCTGCGGAACCGTTCCTGGATGAGGGGGATCCCCCAGCTAAGGACAGCCCCTTTCCCCGTACGAGGCCCGCTGTTCCGTTCCAAGACCGTTACATGGGGATACTGCCCAGCCACTTCGGCCGTTTGGTCCGTACAATGGTCCGCCAGGACGAACACCTGATACCGGTCGGCGGCATAGTCCTGATCTTCCAGACTCTGGAGCAGCTTCCCGATCACCGGGGCCTCGTTGTGGGCACAGACCAGGATGGCAAAACGGCTGGGACCTGCTGCCACGGGCCGGGCTTTTTTTCGGGTCAGCTGACCCATGAACACCGTGCTGCAGGTCCAGAGGAAAGTCAGGAACAGCACCAGCTGGACGATGAAGGTCAGTATATACATCATGATATTTCCCTCAGACAGCCGTCAGGATAAAGAGCAGGGCCGCAAAGATCCCCATCACATATTCCACGATGAGCAGTTCGAACTCATTGGGGAAGATCAGCGCCAGCCCTAGCCCCAGGAAACCTCCGGTAAGAGTGATCCGGAGCATCGCCACCGCCATGCTCCGGGTAGTCCCTTTGGTATCCCGGATCCGGTTCCAGAGCGCTTCTCCCGCTCCCCGGAACATCCGAGGCGCTGCCTGGCTGTAGACCAAAAAACCTCCCACAATGGTACAGACCAGCGAAGCAAGGAAGATCCGAGGATAAGAAGCCGGGAACGGGACTACCTGGTACAGATCCCCGCCCACTGCCGGGAACACCGCCATGGGAACTGCCCCGATGACGCTCAGGATGAAATACATGGTAGCCGTCCGCTGATCCTCTACACAAAGGTAGGGTTCCTGGGGGCTGCGCATCCCCTGCCAGATCCGGAAAGGGAGATAGGCAGAAAGCAGGGCCCCCAAAAATTCGATGGGTATGAAATTGGGATTTCCCCCGGTCAATGCCATGGCCGCCGCTGCCCCCAAGGCCGCTGCAATGGCCCCGGTCCGTCCGAAGATCAGCCCATAGGGCACAGAGAGCATGGCCTGGAGCCGCAGGCCGGAAAGCCCCGGCACCACCTGATAACATTGCGATAAAACGAATATAAGAGCATACAAAAGGAACAGGACAAGACCTGTTTTCAAACGATCAGACATGAATCAGTCCCCTTTTTTCTGTTGTTTTTCCTGGAGCTCCGCCCAAAGTTCTCCGATGGTCCGATGGAATACGGGATGGACCGCCGTCCCGGCAATGGCTGCCAAAGGTTCCAACACAAAGCTCCGGTTGGCCATATCCGGGTGGGGCAGCTCCAGATCGGCGCTATGGATGACCTGGTCCCCGAAAAGGAGCAGATCCAGGTCGATGTTCCGCTCTCCCCAGTGCCGCTTCCGCTGCCGGCCCATTTCCTGCTCGATAGCCAAGAGGGTATGGAGGAGGCTTTCCGCATCTCCTGCCCATTCCACGGCTGCGGCTCCATTGAGGAATACCGGCTGGTCCGTCACCCCGTAGGGTTCCGTAGTGAAGAGGGGCGATACCTGGAGCACCTGGATACCGTGCTGCTCCATCCGTTCTAGGGCCCCGCGGATATTCTGTTCCTTATCCCCCAGGTTGCTGCCCAGGGCTACATAGGCTACTGGCATGCCCGGATCGCCTCCAGCATCCGGATCAGCCGGACATTTTCTTTCACATCATGGACCCGGACCATCTGGGCTCCTGCATAGAGGGCCGCTGCGGAAAGAGCCATGGTCCCTTCCAGTCTCTCTTCCGTGGGCAGATTCCCCAGCACTTTGCCGATGAACGCTTTCCGGGACCCTGCCAGGAGCACCGGGATCCCGTGACCGGTCATTTCAGCCAGGCCGCTACACAGTTCCAGGTTTTCCGCCCGTCCTTTGGCAAAGCCCAGCCCCGGATCCAGGATCACCTTATCCTTCCCCAGGCCGGCTTCTGCACAGGCCTCTGCCCGTTCCAGCAGGTAACGGGACACTTCGCCCACCACATCCTGGTAGGTCCGCAGTTCTTCCGTCATCATGGTCTTGGGAGTCCCCCGCATATGCATCAGCACCAGGGGAGCCTTGGCCCGGGCCGCTACTTCCAGCATCCGGCCGTCCCCAGTGGCCGCGGTCACGTCGTTGATGATATCTGCCCCCGCTTCCAGGGCCGCTTCCGCCGTGGCCGCATGGTACGTGTCCACGCTGAGGATGGCCTCTGGGAAGGCTTTCCGGAGGGCAGACAGGGCGCCTGTCACCCGGCGTTTCTCTTCTTCTGGAGTCACAGGGTCCGCTCCCGGACGGGTGGATTCCCCGCCGATATCCAGCAGGTCTGCCCCATCCCGGAGCATGGTCTCGGCTTTCTGCAACAGAGCTTCCTCCCCACTGATCCGGGACCCGGCATAGAAAGAATCCGGGGTCACATTCAGGATCCCCATGACCCGCATCTTTTCATAGGTCAGTTTCCGGCCATCGGCCAGAAGGGTAGCCATCTCCCCCGGATCCAAGAATTCCCGGAGGTCTTCCAATACCCCTTGGAGACCGAACCAGCCGGCCATGGTCTTCAGTTTCCCGGCCAGGGCCTGGTACTGCCGCCGATTCCCCAGGAGGATCACGTCCACCCGGTCCACACTGCAGTTGATGGTCCCCTTGGGATTCACACATTCCCCGCCCAGGGCCAGCATTTCCTGCTTGATGATGTTGGCCGCCGGCGTCCGGACGGAAAGGAGCTTCACCGGCAGCACCGCGGCCTTGGGGGCCATGAGCCCGATGCCGGCAGGATGGACTTCCAGTTTTTCCATTTCACTGCGGATCCGCTCCGCCGGAATGGTCAGATACATGTCACACCTCTTTTTCTACCGTAGCAAAGGCATTGTGGTTATGGATGCTTTCTTCGCTTTCCACGGTCACCGTATACCAGTCGATCCGGGGATCCCCATTGAGCTGGAGGGCGATTTCCCGTACTGCGTCTTCCACGAACCGGGGATTCTCATAGGCCATTTCCGTGACACATTTTTCATCCGGCCGTTTCAGCAGGGAATACAAGGGAGTGGAAGCTCCCTTTTCCGCCATTTCCACCAGTTCTTCGATCCACACCGGCTGGGCAGTACGGATCCGGATCCTCGCCCAGGCCCGCTGGTTGTGGGCCCCGTACTTACTGATTTCTTTAGAGCAGGGGCATAGGGTATGGATGGGCATATCCACCCCCACTTCCAGGGAGAAGCTCTCTCCCTTTTCTGCCCGGAAATGGCAGTCCACATCCAGGTAGCTTTCGATGCCGCTGACTGGAGCTTTCTTGGTGATGAAATAGGGGCAGGAGAATTCCAAAAGGGCCTTCCGGGCTTCCAGCTTGTTCCGGAGATTGTCCAGCACTTCTTCCAATTCATGGGGCCGGATCGGACCCACTTGCTTCAGACATTCCACGAAGCGGCTCATATGGGTCCCCCGCTGTTCCTGGGGCAGATCCACAGCCAAAGTCACGGTGGCTACGGTCTGCTGGCTCCCTTTTTCCCGGTCTGCCAGGCAGATGGGCCAGCGCAGGTCCCGGATCCCTACATGTTTCAGGGCAATGTGACGCAGATCCTGCTGCGCCTGTACATCTTTCAGCATGATTCACCTCGATACACGATTCCGCTGGTCTTGGTTTCCCAGACCTGGACTTCATACAGGGTATAATTGGCCCCCGTCAGGGGTTCCTTCAATTTGTTCCAGACCCACACCGCGATGTTTTCCGCCGATGGCTGGGGCAGGATGTCGTTCAGGCAGTGATGATCCAGCTGGTCCACCACCAGGTCTTTCACCGTATGCTTGAACTGGACGAAATCCAGTACCATCCCCTCTGCGTCCGGATGGCCTTCCACCTTCACCACCAGTTTATAGGTATGGCCGTGGAGATGCTCGCATTTGCCATGGTAATTGGGCAGATAATGGGCTGCGTCGAATTCGAATTCTTTGATACAGATCATATGGTTCCCTCCTGCAAATCAAAATCATTCTGCCGTAATGCTTCATAAAGGACGATGGAAACGGAATTGGCCAGATTCAGGGAGCGGGCCTCACTGACCATGGGGATCCGCACACATTCCTCTTCATGGGCCAGCCGGAAGTTTTCCGGCAGGCCGGCGCTTTCCTTGCCGAAGATCAGCAGGGAATCAGGTCCATAATGGACCCGGCTGTAGGACTTGTGTGCATGGGTGGTCAGCAGGAACCGAGGGCTGTCCGGATAGGCTGCCAAGACCTCCTCCACTGAATCATAATAGTGGATGTCCACCAGATGCCAGTAATCCAGGCCCGCCCTTTTCAGGTATTTGTCATCCACCGAGAACCCCAGGGGCCGCACCAGATGCAGACTGGCTCCTGTGGCTGCGCAGAGCCGGGCGATGTTCCCCGTATTCCCGGGGATCTCCGGTTCTACCAATACGATATGCATCATTTCAAAACGCCTCCATCCCAGTCATTGCCGGAAATGGCGATGATCTTCTTCATCTGTTCGTGGAGATTCAGGATCTTCTCCGCGTAATAACTGCCCGTGGCCCATTTGCCGTTGAGCTGGGACCAGCGGGTATAGAATCCGTTCTGGACCTTTCCTTTGTACACCAGATAGTACCGAGGATCGATCACCGGAGTGGCCGGCAGCCGGTCCGTGGTATAAGCCATGAGATGCTGGACATGGGCCCGCACCCCATCCCGCGGTGTAGGGAACCAGGCACCCTGGACCGTGGCACTGGTGGTCCCCAGTCCGCAGAAATTGTTCTGCTGGGGCACCACCGTCCCCCCGAACCGGAAGAACCCGGTTTCCAAAAGAGCCTGGCAGAACACGATATCCCAGCGCAGCCCTTCCCGGCCAGCTTCCTGGTAGTAGAGGTCCACGATCTCTTCCGGGGTCGCCTTGATGGGCAGCTTGGGATTGTACCGGCGCAGCAGCACCACAGCCTGGTCCCGGTTGGCTTCTGCCGGCCCGGCAATGGTCACGTCCTGATAATTCTCCGGTAATTCCCAGATCTTCGCCGTAGTGGTCAGCCGGCTGAGGATGATCTTCAGGCTGGGATCCGTGACCACCCGATCCTGATTTTCCAGTCTCAGGACTTTATCCGGATCCGGCCACTGGGGCAGCGTAAGGGTATCCCCATTCACCGCCAGATATCCCTTGCGGATGACCAATGGAGGCTGGCTGGCAGGGTGCAGATCCCGTCTGAGGGGAGCCTTGTCCCGCCCATCCCGGCGTCCTTTCTCTTTGGTCCTGGCTGCAGCCGGTTCCTCCAGGCGTTTCTTGCCCTCCTGAGGAGTCTTTTCCTCCGGCTGCTCCCGAAGGGCTTTTTTCTTCTGGAGTGCCTTTTCCTCTTGTTTCCGCTGTTTCCGGAGCTTTTCCCGGAAGCTGGCCTCTTTCTTTTCCAGGTTCCGTTCCTTGGGGAGCTTTTCTTTTTTCTCCATTTTCTTTTTCTGGAGATGGGAAAGGGGTCCGTCCGTTTCATCCAGCAGGACGGTTTCCGCCGGTTTGGCGCCCGGTTCCAGGGGGGAGGCCCAGACGGTCCCAGTCCCCAGCAGGCCGGCCAGAGCAAGGCCCAGGGCCAGCCGTTTCTGTTTCTTGTTCAATGGGTCATACCTCGTTCTGCTCTAGTTTTCCAGGAGTCAGGGTTCCCTTTCCCTGGATTTCCTTTACTTTTTTTCAGCTTCTTCCCGGTTCCGGGGGAACACCCACAGGCTCAGCAACATCACCACGGCTGCCACGATGATCCCCAGGCTGGTAGAATTCAGGATGCCGAAGCCCTTTCCTCCGTTGAAGAATTTCAGGCCCAGCACCACAGCCACCCCCAGGACAGCCGAACAGAAGGCTCCCTTGGTGGACGCTTTTTCCGTGAACAGTCCGAAGAGGAAAGGAGCCGCCAGGGAAACAGTCATCAGGGAGTAGAAAATGGCCAGGGCAGTGATGATGTTGGCCATATAATAGGCAATGAAGATACCGGCGATGCCGCAGAGCACTGTCAGCTTCCGGCTCACTTTCAGCAGTTCTTCATCGGAGATCTCCGGATGGAAGAAGGTCTTGTACAGGTCTTTGGACAGAGAGGTGGCCAGCATATAGAGCACCGTATCACAGGTACTGACTTCCGCCGCGAAGATGGCAGAAAGGGCCAGGGCCGAGATGCCGAAGGGCATCATTTCCTTCATAGCTTTGGGCAGGGCCAGTTCTTGGTTCCCCAGATCCGGGAACGCCGCGTAAGCACACATGCCGATGAGCATGGGCAGGAACGCGAAGAGCAGCTGGACGATGCCGTTCCACAGGGTCCCCACCCGGACGGCCTTTTCATCTTTGGCTGCGTAGACTTTGCCGATGAGCCCCGGAGAGATGCAGAAAGCGGGAGTGAGCATCAGGAAATATCCCAGGATGGCCGTGGTGCCCATGCCGTCCCAGGCAAAATACTTGGCCGTCCGGGCGCTGTCCCCCATATGGCTGGCAACAGCAGCCTGGAGCCCGCTCCAGCCCCCTACATATTGGAGAGCGAACGGCGTAGCGATGCAGAAGCCCAGCAGGATGACGATCAGTTCGATGATATTCACGATAGCGGCGCTTTTGATCCCGCCTGCAGAGAAATACAGGGTCACCACCACCGCGGCGATGATGATGCCGTACAGCTTGTCGATGCCGGCCACTACATTGAGGATCCATGCGATCCCCAGCAGCTGGCCGGAGAAAAGGGCCAGGGTCCCGATAGCCATCATGGTGGACGTGACGCCCCGGAAGGCATGGGAGTAGCGGAGATCCAGATAATCTCCCATGGTATACAGATTGTACTTCTGGGCCGCTTTCCAGACCGCCGGCCCCACGATATAGGCCAGGATCAGGGAGCCCAGGCCGCTGCAGCCGATCCACCACCAGCTGGAGACTCCGAATTTATAGGCCAGCCCTGTGACCCCTACGGTAGAGCCGGCACCGATATTGGCCGCGATCAGGGTAGTAAAGAGCAGCCCGGCATGGAAGGAACGGCCCCCTACAAAGAAATCCGACGCCCCTTTCACATGCTTCCCTACCAGATGTCCCAGCAGGATCAGCAGCAGTGCATAACAGATAATGACACCAAGATACAGATTCAACACAATCACCTCAATGATATTTGGTAAGGCGCGACGGGAATTCAACACCCCTCATTGTACTTTACTTAGGCGTGGTTGTAAAGGAAAAAGGGGCTGTTGCATGAACAACAGCCCCTTTTTGGGGATCTCGAGACTGTGGGTGTGAATGTTTCACACCCACTTTCATCGACAATTCATTTTGCCATTTCCACATTGGCCGGCATCTCTGCCACCGGTACTGGCTCCCCTTCCCGTTCCAGGTTGGCCTGGACATGGCGGACTGCACAGGACAGGGTGTAGTTGATCACGAAGTACACCAGAGCCGCGAAGCCGAAGAGTACGAATACGTCAGATACATTGATGGTCCCGGTCCCGTTGTAGAGAGCCGCCCCGCTCAATACTTTGTTCACCCGGGCCATCAGTTCGATGGTGGCCACGTTGGCCATAAAGGACGTATCCTTGATGATGGTGATCACCTGGCTCATCAGGGTGGGCACGATCTTCCGGAAGGCCTGGGGCAGGATGATATACCACATCACCTGGACCATATTGAACCCCTGGGCATACCCGGCTTCGAACTGGCCTTTGGAAATGGCGTTCAGGCCGCCCCGGATGATTTCTGCGATGATAGCGGATTCGAAGATAGTCAGGGCGATGGTGCACTTGAACAGCAGCTTGGTCTCCACAGAGCTCAGGCCGAACATCCGCCGGATGCCGGGAGCCGGAAAGAACACGGTGCCGATGAAGATCCAGAACAGCAGGGGCGTATTCCGGAACAGTTCGATGTAGGCCGTGGCAGCCCAGCGGAACACCCGTTCCGCCGGTTTGGTACAGTAGTTCCGCACCAGAGCCAGGACGGACGCGACACCTAGGCTGGCACTGACGGAGACCACCGCCAGGAGGATCGTAAAGAAGACCCCTTTCAGCATAAAGGTCATGATATCCGGATTTTTCAGTATGGCAAAACTGCCTGCTAATGTATTCATAGTCAATCCCTCCTCAGGCACTCATCATTTCATCCTGGGCTTTCAGTTTGGCTTCCCATCTGGCTGCCAGGGTGGACAGAGGGAAACAGATCACGAAGAACAGGACGCCACAGACGATATAGGCCGGTGCATAGGAACCGCCAGTGGTGGCCCCCGTTACGAAGTTATAAGTGGAAGAGATCAGATCCGCCCCGCCGATGATGTACAGCACTGCCGTGTTCTTGATCAGGTTGCCGATCTGGTTCACCGTAGGCGGCAGAATGATCTTGATGGTCTGGGGCAGGATGATGTAAGTCATCTTCTGAGTATAATCGAACCCCTGGGCATCCGCTGCCTCGAACTGTCCTTTGGGCACCGCTTCGATCCCGGCCCGGATCACTTCTGCCATATAGGCTCCATGGTAGATTCCCAGGGAAATGATCCCGGCTGCCAGGACCCCGATCTTATGGCCGGAGAAAGAAAGAGCATAATAAAGGATGCACAGCTGCAGGATGAGCGGCGTATTCTGGATGGCTTCCACGTAGATCCGGTTCACAGTCTTGGGAACCCGTTTCGAACTGACGCCCATGAGCCCCAACAGGACCCCCAGGACCGCTGCAATCAAGATGCCGCCCAAAGCGCTTTCCACTGTGACGGAAAAGCCCTGGATAAAATTCGCTTTGTGGGCCAGGACCACAGCCCAGGCTCTTTCTGAAAATAAACCACCCATAATGCATTCCTCCTGTGAAACGAGAAGGGCAATCCTGTCTGTGCACTGCGCCGATGGAGGATTGCCGCTTCCTGTCATGCCTTACCTATTTGTTATTTATTTGTCCAGATTGTACTTTGCTTCCAGTTTCTTGATGGTACCGTCTTTCAACCAGCCCTGCACGGCTTCTTCACAGAACTTGCTCATGCCGGAACCCTTCTTGGTAGCCAGGCCATATTCCTGAGGAGCAAACTGTTCCTTGATAAAGGTCCGGTCGTCAGTGTGGTAGATGGCCAGGATGGATTTATCCACGCAGAAGGCGGAAACTTCGCCGGAAGACAGGGCCGTGGAAATGGCCGGATAATCCGCATACTGTTTGAAGCTGACCCCTTTGTTCCAGGTAGCTGCATCGAAGCTCTTGGGATCGAAGCCATCCCCATCGATGACCTTGGCTTTGATCATGGCTTCTACCAGAGCTTTTGCAGAAGTAGAACCGGAGGAGACCCCTACCACTTTGCCTTTCAGATCAGCCAAGCTCTTGATATTGCTGGCTTTTTCCACCAGGACCCCAACATGGTCCGTATAGTACGGCGTGGTGAAGTCCCAGGATTTCTTCCGTTCCGGTGTGATGGTGAAGGTAGCGGCTACCATGTCGATATCCCCGGAATCCAGGAGTGCGGTACGGGTAGCAGCCGTCACCGGGGTATATTCCACATCGACACCCAGTTTCTTAGCCAGTGCAGCCCCCAGATCCACTTCCATGCCGGTAAATTTGCCGGTGGCCGGATCCTGGTACCCGAAGCCTTTGGTCACGTTCTTGACGCCTACCCGCAGGACACCCCGTTTCTTGATGGCTGCGATATCTTCCGCTACATTGGAGGATTTACCGGTATCTGCACTTTTCTTCTCGTCTCCGCAGCCGGCAAATAAAGAAACGGCCATCAGGACGGTGACACCCAAGGTTAAGATCTTGCTCAGTTTGCCCAACTTTTTCATGATAAAACCTCCCCAAATTGCTGCTTTTCTTCTCTATGATTATCGCCCGGTGTTTCAGCGGATAACCTTGCTCAGGAATTTCTTCACCCGGTCATTGGTGGGATTCACGAAGAAATGATCCGGCGTCCCTTCGTCGATGATCTGCCCGTTTTCCATGAAGACGATCCGGTCAGCCACCTGCCGGGCAAAGCCCATTTCGTGGGTCACCACCACCATGGTGATATTCCCTTCCTTGGCCAGCTTAATCATCACATCCAACACTTCCTGGATGGTTTCCGGATCCAGCGCCGAAGTGGGTTCATCGAAGAGGATGATCTTGCTTTCGTCGCACAGGGCCCGGGCGATGGCGATCCGCTGCTGCTGGCCGCCGGACAAAGTCGTAGGATACACATTGGCTTTATGCCGGAGCCCCACCACTTCCAGATAATGGTAGGCGGTTTTTTCCGCCTCTTCTTTGCTCTTATGCCGGAGCTTCATAGGTGCCAGTGTCAGGTTCTGCAGTACCGTCATATGGGGGTACAGATTGAACTGCTGGAATACCATGGACATGTTGTCCCGGATGATCTGGGTGCGGTTTTTCCGGGTCAGTTCCGTGCCATTGATGTACACATGCCCATCCGTAGGTTCCTCCAGGAAATTCATGCACCGTACAGTGGTGGATTTCCCTGAACCAGATGGCCCGATGATGACCAGTTTCTCTCCTTCTTTCACTTCCAGGTTGACGTCTTTCAATACATGGTTGGTGCCAAAGTACTTGTTGACGTGCTCCAGTTTAATCATCATAGCCATCCCTGCTTTCGTTTAATTTGCAATCATTATATCATCTTTCTGTTGTATCGTTCATATATTTTCGAACAATTACGATTATACTCATTGCACAGTTTGTGTAAATTGCTTCACAAATAGTTCACAAATAATTGTCGCGAAAACGAGAAAATTGTTACGTTGTTTACTGATTTGGTCGGATTATTATGTATACAAAAGGGGTTTCTGCACATGTAAAAACCACACAAGTGCAGCAACCCCTTGTCATAAGACAGGTTTGTTTTCTTCCTGTTCTCTTTTCGTTAACTTTTTTCTTATTGTCTTGACAAAGATTCTTTTCTGAGTATAATAATGACCCGAATGATGGGGCTTCTGGCAGGAGATAAATTTAGGGTCCCATCCCAAAAACGGTTTCCCGATGCTGGGTCGCGCGCGCAGACCATGGCCATCCATGGTCAGGATCCCTTCGGAATCGGAACCTAAAACATATTGAAAGACTGGGACGGCAAGGTGCCCCTCTCTCTTATGGGTGCTGGATATTCCAGGACTTTCACCGAAAGGTGTTGTCATTATGCAACTGTTCCGTACCGTAAAAGATCTGAAGGACTTTGTCCGCACTGTCAAAAAAGAAGGCAGGACCATCGGCCTGGTGCCCACCATGGGTGCCCTCCACGAAGGCCACGCCTCTTTGATCAAAGCCGCTGCCCAAGAGAATGATGTGGTCATCGTCAGCGACTTCGTGAATCCCACCCAGTTCGGCCCTAACGAAGATTATGATGCCTACCCCCGGAAGCTGGCCGCCGACGAAAAAGTCGCGGAAGCCGCCGGTGCCACGGCCATCTTTGCGCCTTCGCCGGCTGAGATGTATCCCCATAAGGATATGACTTGGGTGGAAGTGACGGGCAATATCACCAAAGTTCTTTGCGGCCGCACACGCCCCATCCATTTCCGGGGTGTGGCAACGGTATGCACCAAGCTGTTCAATCTCTCCCAGGCCGATCGGGCCTATTTCGGGCTGAAAGATGCCCAACAGACGGAAGTCCTCCGCCGGATGGTGGAAGACTTGTTCATGAATGTGGAACTTCGTATCATGCCCATCGTCCGGGAGGCTGACGGGCTGGCCAAGAGTTCCCGGAACGTCTACTTGTCTCCGGAAGAACGGAAGGCCGCCCTGGTCCTTTCCCGGAGCCTGCAGCATGCCAAAGAAGCCTTTGCTGCCGGAGAACGTGATCCTCAGAAACTGGTGGATGAGGTCACGGCAGAAATCAAGACCGAACCTATGAGCGACATCGATTATGTGGAAATCTACGGCATGCCCGGCCTGACGGAAGTCGGCGGCCCCATTGCCGGCCGTGTGCTGCTGGCCGTAGCCGTGAAATTCGGCACCACCCGTCTCATCGACAACGTGGTGCTGGAGGGCTGATCCCATGGTGGATGCAATCGTACGCTTCTGCACCCGTTACATGTCCATCGGGGTGGTGCTCATCGGGTTCCTGGGCATCCTGGAACCGGGGCTCATGAAGCCTCTGGCCCCCCAGATTCCTACCTTTCTGGGCATCATCATGTTCGGCATGGGCATGAGCCTGACTCCGGCGGATTTCCGGAACGTGTTCCGGCAGCCGAAGAACGTGGCCATCGGGACCCTGCTCCAGTTCACCATTATGCCGGCTGTGGCCTTCGGGCTGATCCATCTGTTCCGGCTCCCTCCCGCCATCGCCATCGGCGTGGTGCTGGTGGGCTGCTGCCCCGGGGGAACCGCTTCCAATGTGATTTCCTACATTGCCCATGCAGATGTGGCTCTGTCCGTTTCCATGACCATGGTGAACACCCTGCTGGCCCCCTTTGTGACTCCTTTCCTGGTGTGGCTCATTGCCGGCACCTGGGTAGATATCGACTTTGTGTCCATGATGCTTTCCATCGTCAAGATGGTGCTGCTGCCCTTGGTCCTGGGCATCGGGATGAATTATTTCTTCCCCCGCCAGGTCAGCCGGGTCATCCGGGTGATGCCCATGCTCTCGGCCCTGGTGGTGATCCTCACCGTGGGCTGCGTGGTATCCATGTCTGGGCGAGCCATTGTAGATAATGGGCTGGTGATTCTCTGTGTGGTGATCCTCCACAATCTGTGCGGGATGCTGCTGGGCGGATCCTGCGCCCGCCGGTTTGGACTGGACAAAGCCCAGTGCCGGGCCATGACCATTGAAATGGGCATGCAGAATTCCGGTCTGGCCTCTACCCTGGCCCTGATGTACTTCACTGCCGCAGGCGGCATCGCCGGTGCCATCTTCTCCGTATGGCACAACGTATCCGGTTCCCTTTTCGCCTCCTACTGCGTAGGGAAAGATGAAGAAGAGCAGCGGGAAGAAGAAGCGGGAGACCTGGTGGGAGAAAAGAATAGGAATTGAATGGACAAAGGGGGTTGTTGCACGTTCTGTGCAACAACCCCCTTTGTCTGGGGGCAGCAAAGCTGCCCGTCACTGGTCACTTGTCACTGGCTGAAGGATAAAATTTGCAAGCAAATTTTTAATGTACAAAATCGTTTTTTTACTGATAAAATCATTGTTTCTATTTTCCGTACATTCTTGGTTTTATATTATCTGGGGAACCCGCAGCCCGGGTTCCTTCCAGTGTCTAGTGACCAGAAACAAGTGACCCCAAAAAAGGGACTGCGCATGCAGCAGCCCCTTTTTTGGTCGCGGGTCGTGAGTCGCGGGCTTATTGGGGCAGGCCGAAAATCCCGTTTTGCAGATTCCAGTGTATATTACCTTATCATTCTGTAGAAAAAGAACAAACGGGTTAAACGTCCAGGCCCGCGACCTGGGGTGTGAATTTTTTCACACCCCCTTTCACCACCCCTTCGGCAGCATCCCCGCCATGCTCAGCAGGGCGTAGATGCCGGACCCTAGGAACACCGCCAGCACCAGATATTGGGCCCAAGGACTGGCCAGCCAGCCGCACTGCCAGCAGGGTTCCTGGTCCCCTTTTTTCTGGGCGTTCCGGAGCATGAATACCGGCAGCACGGACATGATGATGCCCCCAAAGGTCCCGGCACTGAAAATGGCACTGACGAATCCCACCAGACCGCTGCTGGCCAGGAAGATGGGCGGGATCACGATAAAGGCCAGGCACAGGGCCCGGCTCCGGATATCCCGTTCCGACCGGAAGCCCAGCCGTTCGATGCAGTTGGTCAAGAAGCTTTCTGCAATGGCCCAGAAGGAAGTCAGCATGGCACAGAAAGCAAAGAAATTCACCAGCAGATAGAACAGCGGATGCCCCAGGGCCCGTCCCCAGGAAAGGGAGGCCACCTCGGTGATTTCCGCCCCCGGCAGCATCAGGAATACCGCCAGAGGCACCAGGGCCAAGATCAGGAAAGAGATCCCCGTGCCTCCCAGGATGGCCGGTACCAGCTTTTCCGGACGGTCCTGGAAGCCCCGGGCCAGTTCCGGCACAATATATTGGACAGCATAGCAGAACACCGCGATGTTGAACACCGGGATGCCCCAGGTCCAGTGGGCATACAAGATTTCTCCCAAGGGGACCCGGGCCCACAAAAAGGATGCTCCCACCAACAGGATCAGCATCAAGATCATTCCCAGGCCCAGGAACTTTTCCGCCGTCCCGGTAACCTTCATTCCCAGCCAGACTACAGCGGTGGCCCCGATGGAAAACAACAGGCTGGCCTCTGCTGCCGGCAGCCCAAAAAAGGCGCTGAGGATCTTCCCGCAGCCAGTGATGTAAGCGATCAGGCTGCAGAAACTGGTGGCTCCTACGGAAAAGAAGATCAGCCAAGACCCGGCCTTCCCCACATATTTTTCCGCTAGCCCGGAAAGCTGGAGAGGCCGCCGGGTACGCAGGGCGGTTTCCGCCACATAGAGCATGGAGGCCACCGAAAGGAACCCTGCCACCAGCAGCCAGGTCAGGAGCACCGGCCAGCCCGCCTTCCGGCTGGCATAAGCCAGGCCCAGTACCCCGGATCCGATGGTGGCTCCCACCACCAACATCACTGCTTCCGTGAAAGTCAGCCGGTGGACTTCTAAAGCCCCCTCTTCCGGCTCTGCCTCCTCCAGTTCTTTCGTTTCCGTATATTCCATCGCTTCTTCTCTCTCCTTTATGGATTGTCAAGTCAGCTGACCTGCATACTGGTCCATTGTAGCACAATAAAGAAAGAGAGAACAGGCAGGTTAACGGAAAAGGAGCTGTTGCATGCGCAACAGCTCCCTCTCCTCACAGTTCCAGTCCCGTGGCCGGGTCCAGTCCCATGGCGATGTTCATATTTTCAATGGCTGCCCCGCTGGCCCCTTTGCCCAGGTTGTCGAATTGGGCGGATACGGTGAACCGTTCTTCATTACCGCAGATGAAGATCCGCAGGGAATCTTTCCCTGCCAGGGTATTGGACCCCAGCATCTTGGGCAGTTCCTCCGACTGCACCACGGTGATGAAGGCCTGTTCCTTGAAGAAGTCGGCGTACAGTTTCCGGATGGCCGCCAGGCTCAGGTCCGCCGGCATCTGGAATCCTGCCGTCACCAGCATCCCCGCATAATAGGGCGCCACGATGGGCAGGAAGATCGGGGCCTGTTCCAACCCGGCATATTTCAGGATCTCCGGCAGGTGTTTATGCTGCTGGCCCAAAGCATAGATCCGGGGCGCATCCAGTTCTTTGTCGTGGAGATTCTCATAGGAAGCGATCATCTTCTTGCCCCCGCCGGAATACCCGGTCAGAGAAGTCAGGGTATAGAGCCCGTCCGCCGGGATCAGATGGGCCTTCACCAGGGGCGCCAGAACAGCGATGGAACCGGTGGCATGGCAGCCCGGATTGGCGATCCGGCTGCTTTCCTGGATGGCATGGAGATAGCTGGGCCCCAATTCTGGGAATCCATAGGCCCAGTCCGGGTCGCAGCGGAAAGCTGTAGAGGTGTCGATGATCTTGGTTTCGCAGTCTTTGGCAGCTTGGGCCACTTCCCGGGAAGCCGCATCCGGCAGGCACAGGAACGCTACGTCGGCCTGGTCGATCTTTTCCAGGCGGGCATCCAGGTTCTTCCGCAGATCGCTGCTGATGGACAGCAGTTCGATATCATCCCGCTGTTTCAGCCGTTGCGCCAGCCGCAGCCCCGTCGTCCCTTCACCGCCATCGATAAACACTTTAAACATCATGACCACCCCTCATTCTCTGATACTTTGTGATTAGAAGTAGGACCATTATAGCACAGTTGGAAGGAGAGGGACAGGTACTTTTTGAGATTTTTGCATAAAAATGCAAAGAACCCCCGGAACAATCCGGAGTTCCTTTACATTTTTATGCTTTTTTATTGAATAAGCACCGCATAGAATTCAGCACACAGAGGATCAGCACCCCAGTATCGGCGAAGATGGCGAACCACATGTTGATGAAGCCCAGGGCCCCCAGCACCAGGCTGAGGACCTTGATGCCAATGGCGAACACGATATTCTGGTACACGATGCCCACGCATTTCCGGGCGATCCGGATGGCTTTGCTGATCTTCAGGGGATCATCGTCCATCAGCACCACATCCGCCGCCTCGATGGCCGCATCGCTGCCCAGAGCCCCCATGGCGATCCCGATATCCGCCAGGGACAGCACCGGTGCGTCGTTGATTCCGTCTCCTACAAAGGCCACTTTCTCCTTGGGATCCTTCCGGCGGATCAGATTTTCCACCTGCTCCACCTTCCCCTGGGGCAGCAGCTCGCTGTGGACTTCGTCGATACCCAGCTCCCGGGCCACCGCTTCCGCCGTACGTTTTTCATCCCCCGTGAGCATGATCACCTGTTTCACCCCATTGGCCTTCAAGGCCCGGACGGCCTCCACCCCATGGTCCTTGATCCGGTCAGCGATGAGGATATGCCCGTGGTAGGCCCCGTCGATGGCCACGTGGACCAGGGTCCCCACCATGTGACAGTTCACATAGGGGATGTGGAGCATCTCCATGAGTTTGGCGTTCCCGGCGGCGACGGTATGGCCATCCACCCGGGCCATCACCCCTTTGCCCCCGTATTCCTGGATATCTGTCACCCGGCTCCGGTCGATGGGTTTGCCGTAGGCTTGCTGGAGACTCTTGCTGATGGGATGGCTGGAGGCACATTCGGCCAAAGCCGCCATCTCCAGCACTTTCTGTTCTTCCAATTTATTGTGATGGACCGCGGAGACTTCGAACACCCCCTGGGTCAGGGTGCCGGTCTTATCCATCACTACATAGGCTGTATGGGCCAGGGTCTCCATATAGTTGGATCCCTTGATCAGGATCCCCTGCCGGCTGGCCCCCCCGATCCCTGCAAAGAAACTGAGAGGAATGGACAGCACCAGGGCGCAGGGGCAACTGACCACCAAAAACAGCAGGCTCCGGTACAGCCACATATGCCACAGAGGCGCCATCCCCATGGCCATCCGCACCAAGGGAGGCAACAGGAACAGGGCCAGGGCCCCGCTGCACACCGCAGGGGTATAGACCCGGGCGAATTTGGTGATGAACACTTCGGATCTGGCCTTCCGGGAGCTGGCATCTTCCACCAAATCCAGGATCTTGGACACGGTGGATTCCCCGAACTCTTTGGTGGTCTCTATGGCCAGCACCCCGCTGAGGTTGATGCAGCCGCTGATCACTTCGTCCCCTGGGGCCGCTTCCCGGGGCAGACTTTCCCCGGTGAGGGCCGCCGTATCCAGGCTGGAATGCCCTTCCACCACCCGCCCGTCGATGGGGACCTTTTCTCCAGGCTGGACGATGATACGGGTGCCGATGGCCACATCATCCGGGTCCACTTGGACCAGTTTCCCGTCCCGCTCCACATTGGCATAGTCCGGCCGGATATCCATCAGTTCGCTGATGTTCCGGCGGCTCTTGCCCACAGCATAGTCTTCGAACAGTTCCCCCACCTGGTAGAACAGCATGACGGCCACTGCTTCCGCATAATCCCCGTTCTGATAGATGCCCAGACCGAAGGCCCCCAGGCTGGCCACCGCCATCAGAAAGTTTTCATCCAGCACCTGGCCCTTCCGGATATTTTTCGCTGCTTTCAGCAGGATGTCCCAGGCCACGATCAGATAGGCCGCCAGATAGGGCAGCAGGTGGAGGACCCGGTATCCCAGCGCCACCCCTTCCCCACTCCAGGCATCCGGCAGAAAGGCACCGGCCACCGTGAGTACAAAAGCGGCGGCGATCCGGCCGATCATAATCTTGTTTTCCTGTTCCATGGTCCCATCCCCTCCGGCATCCATTCAGCCATTCTTTAACAGTAAATCTTGAAATCGTCGTCCAATTTAGCCACAGCCGCCTGGCAGCGGCCCATGACTTCCGCTGGATCCGCTCCCTCTGCAAAGGTCACCTTCAGTTTCAGCAGCATGAAGTTCAGCACCGCATCTTCCACCCCGGGCACTTCCCGGATGGCCGCTTCCATCTTGGCCGCACAGTTGGCACAGTCCACATCCACTTTATAACTCTTTTTCATGATTCTTCCTCCTTGCTCTCGCTTAACGATTAAATGATTGTTTAATTGTTTCTTCTGGTTTATTTATACTACAAACCGAAAAAATAAGCAAGAGAAAGAGGAATTTTTCTTCTTTCTCTTGCTTATAATTCAATAACTGTTTATTTGTTTACAAAATGCTCAGCAGATGGTAGGCCACGAAGGTAACGATCCAGGCCGTTGCCAGCTGGAAGAAGGCTTCAAAGAAGGTCCATTTCCAGCTGCCGCTTTCCTTGTGGATGGTGGCCAGGGCCGCGGCACAGGGAACGTACAGCAGGCAGAAGATCATCAGACAGAGGGAGTTCAGGCTGGTGAAGCCGATGGCTTCCAGATCGGCGGCAAATTCCGCCATACCGGCCCCGCTGCTGGCGTTGGTGATGCCAAAGAGCACGGCACAACTGGATACCACCACTTCCTTGGCGGAAATCCCGGCCAAAAGGGCCAGACAGATCTGCCAGAAGCCCAGGCCGATAGGCCGGAACACGGGCACCAGCACATGGCCCAGGATGGCGCCGAAGCTTTCTCCTGCATCGGTGGTATAGCCGCTGGGGCCGAAGTTCAGCAAGAACCAGATCAAGATGGTGGCCACGAAAATGGTGGTCCCGGCCTTTTCCAGGTAGCTCTTCACCTTTTCCCACATGTAAATGCCCACAGTATGCATATCCGGCAGCTTGTATTCCGGCAGCTCGATGAGCAGGTAGTCTTCCGTCTGGCGGTGCTGGGCCTTTTCAATGCCATGGAGCCCCAGAGCCACCAGAATGGCCACCACCAGCCCGATCAGATACATGGAATAGGCCACTACCATGGCATGGCTGCCGAAGAACATCTCTGCAAACAGGATGTAGATGGTGAGCCGGGCGTTGCAGCTCATAAAAGGCGTGATCAGCATCACTTTGAACCGGTCCCGTTTGTGTTCCAGGGCACGGGAAGCCATTACAGCCGGCACCGTGCACCCAAAGCCCAGGAGCAGCGGGATGAAGGCTTTGCCGGAGAGCCCCATGCAGCTCATCACATCTTCCATCACATAAGCCACCCGGGCCATATACCCGGAATCTTCCAGGAAGCCCAGGGTCAGGAACAAGATCAGGATGTTGGGCAGGAAGGTGACGATAGTCCCCACCCCGCCCAGGACCCCGTCGATGATCAGGGATTTCAGGGCATCGCTGACGGACCAGGCGGTGAGCAGGCCCTCCAGTCCGTCTCCGAACCAGCCGATGAAGTCTTCCATATACCCCTTCAGCCAGTCCCCTACGGTAAAGGTCAGGAAGAACACCGCAGCCATGATCAGCAGGAACACCGGGATCCCCCAGAACCGATCCGTCAGCACCTTGTCCAGCCGGTCCGTGAGCTTATCGCTTTCTTCTTTGTGGAGCAGCACTTCATGGATGATTTCTTCGATGAAATCGTATTTTTCTCGGATGATCCGGGTTTCATAGTTCTGGTCCAGGATGTCCGGCCGGTCCACCGGGTGCTTCTTCAGCACTTCCTGGTCCTGTTCCAGCAGCTTGATGGCATGCCACCGGGGGTTGATGATGTCCGGATATTTGTCTTCCAGTTCCGCGATCAATTGGTCGATCCGGTCTTCGATGGGGTCGGAATAGACCATGGCGTACATCTTATGGTCCAGCCGATGGGCCCCAACGGCTTTATGGTCGTGGATCAGCGGGTCCGTATGTTTGGCATCCCGGTGATGGATGGCCGCATGGAGCAGCACATCCAAGCCCCGGCGCTTCCGGGCGGAAACGGGGATCACCGGGATCCCCAGCATTTCCGGCAGCCGGTGCAGGTCGATTTCCATCCCCCGTTTTTCCACGATATCCATCATGTTCAGGGCCATGACCACCGGCTTCCCCAGTTCCAACAGCTGGAGGGTCAGGTACAGGCTCCGTTCCAGGGCGGAGGCATCCACCACGTTGATGATCACGTCCACTTCATCGCTGAGGATGAAGTCCCGAGACACGATTTCTTCCATAGTATAAGAAGTGAGGCTGTAGGTGCCGGGCAGGTCCACCAGATGGATGTTCATGTTGTGGCGCCGGATGGCTCCTTCCACCTTCTCCACCGTGACCCCGGGCCAGTTGGCCACCTTCAGGTTGGCGCCGGTAAAGGCGTTGAACAGGGTGGTCTTCCCACAGTTGGGGTTGCCGATAAAGCCGATGGTAAGATTCTGGGCATCGTGGAGATGCTTTTCAGGCTGCTGTTCAGTCATGGTCCACCTCCACTTTGTCCACGGTGATATTCCGGGTCATGTTATAGCCCAGGGCAAACCGGGTGCCCCGGAGCAGGATCACCATGATGCCCTTTCCCTTCCGGGTAATGCAGTGGATCCGGGTCCCCAGTGTCATCCCCAGGGCCTGGAGCCGCCGCTCAATCTGGAACGGCAGGTCGATTTTCGTAACGACTGCAGATTCCCCCGTCTGCAAATCCTTTAAAAGCATAGGTACAGTATCCCCCCGTAAGTAAATTCAATCGCAAAGAAAATGGCCGCATCTGCTGCAGCCAAAGTTCCATTTACGTAAAACTAACCGCAATTGTAATTATAATCAATTGCAGAGGGATTGTCCACCGGGGCTGCCTCCTGGCAGGGCCAGTTACTAGTCTCTAGCCGAAGGAAGGCAAATGCCCTTGGCCCTTGGCACTTGCCTTTGAACAATAATAAAGACGTCAAACCCGGCCCTAACGGGCCTTGAGATGTCAGACATCAGATTTGTTCGGTTAAGCAGCAGGAACGATTTGCCTATTGCCAACAAGCTGACGTCTGGCTTCTGAGAGGCCCGGAAGGGCCGGGTCTGACGTCTTTCAGATGTGTGATTTTCAAAAAGATTCAGAGGCCGACGCTTCTCTTTACTTGATCTTGTTCTTGCAGTCACCGGTTTCCATAAAGTCCTTCAGGTTGCTGAAGGAAATATCCACCATTTCCCGGGTGGCCTCATCAGTGTAGGAACCCAGATGCGGGGTAATAAGGACTTTCGGATAAAGAGACTGGAGTTTGGCCAGGGTCTGGTTCGGGATTTCTCCATCTTCAAAATCCTTGCCGAAGATATCCGCTTCATCAATCAGGGTATCCACCCCAAAGCCGTTCAGTTTGCCGCTTTCAATGCCTTCGATGACAGCTTCCGTGTCCACCAGCTGGCCCCGGGCAGCGTTGACCAGGATGGCCCCGTCCTTCATCTTGGAGATGAATTCCCGGGTGACGATTTTCGGGTCGCCGGCGGTGTAACGGGCATGGATGGAAACGATATCGCACTGAGGAAGCAGTTCTTCCAGAGGAACCTGGGTGCAGTAGCTTTCGATACCTTTGATCTGGAACATATCATACCCGATGACATGGGCACCCAGACCGGCATACAGGGAAGCAGCCACCCGGCCGATCCGGCCCAGTCCGATGCAGCCCACCGTGCAATTGCGGATTTCCTTGGAGAATTCAAAGCTGTCGATGATGAAGTCCTTTTTTCCGGAACGGGCCGTTGCATAAGCCATATGTCTCAGCAGCATCATGGCATGGGTCACAGCCAGTTCTGCGATGGCGTTGGGAGAATAGCCCGGGACAAAAGCCATCTTAAAGCCCAGTTGCTGGGCATAGGGAACATCGATGTGTTCGTAGCCGGCTGTTCTGGTCAGCAGGTATTTCACGCCCACTTCTTTAAAGATATCCAGGTTCTGCTTGTTGGCAAAGCAGTTGCCCCGCAGCAGCACGGCATCGAACCCTTTGGCCATTTCGGCCGTTTCTTTCGTATTTAAATAATCGGGGACGAGTTTCAAATCGTAGCCGAAGTTCTTGTTACAGGCCTCAAAAATGGGCACTTCCACATCTCGCACACCATAACACAAAACTTTCATAAAAAGCCCTCCAATTTAATTGAACACACACAATTTGGGCAAGACGGAGTTCCTCCAGAATTGCCTATTATTTATATTGTAGCATGGAACAGTAAAAATTTCGATGTTTTCGTATTTTGTATACAAATTAATGGAATATTTTGTGAAAAATTAAAAAAGGATACCATCTTCCCTCTGGGCGGCCGGGACGGGCTCCCCTGCGGGGATTCCCTACGCCGTTGGGATCCGGGTGCGTCGAATCAAAGACTGGACGAAATTTTCGTAGGTTTCGACGTAAGCGGGTAACCGATGAAAACTGTTCCCCCGCCGAACCTCCGACCGTGACGGCGTAGGGACGTGCTGAGGCGCGTCCTTCCCTGGTCTCCGGAGTCTTAGTTGCAGGTCCATCCTGCTGCTTATCGCCAACAAGTTGACGTCTGACATCTGATAGGCCCGGAGGGGTTTGGTCTAACGTCTTCTCTGGCCCTACCGGCGGTCGCTGACCGTTGAGAGCTGTTAAAAAGGCCGCCGAATTTTCGGCGGTCTTCTCCATATTAAAGCAATCCATGCAGTTTTCCCAGTTTTTGGATTTGTTCCAAAGAATAATGGGTGATCCGGGAAATGGTTTCCATCGGGATTTTCTCTTTCAGCATGCCAAGGACGTTGGCTTCCCGTTCTTGCTGCATCCCTTGTTCCAGTCCTTCTTTCCTGCCTTCTTCTGCGGCTTCTCTCTGGCGTCTTCTGATTTCGTCACTTAAAATCATATATTCTCGCCTCACTTTATCCATGCTTTTCACAAGATGGACTTCCTGATCCAAACTTTCCACGAATTTTCCTTTTGCCGCTTTTCCTTCCACGTATCGGAGGAAAGCTGCAATGTCAGGATCGGCTGCATTTTCGCTGCCTTTACTGTTCAGGAATACCCTGGCTTCCTCGTCCTTTAATTTTACCCTGTTATCCTCCTGACAGCAATGGGTAAATGTGTAAATCGGCAGATTTCGATGGAACGGATCGAAAGTGCAGATGAAGATTACATAAGACGGATTCAGTTCTTCGTACGGCTTGCCTTTGTCCAGCAGTTCCCCATCGATCAGGCTCTGGTAGAAACGGCTGCGTTTGGCCAGGTCGTTCTTGGGGGAATTGGAGCACTGCATCTCGATATCGTAGACTCGTCCCTCATCATCTTCTACATAGACGTCCAGACGGACGCTTTTCCCATCCAAGCGGAGGTCGATGGTCTTTTCGAAATCCTGGTAGCGGAGGGAACGTACTTTGATGTTCAAGATTTTTTCGATAAGATGGGTACAAAGCCTTTCATTACGCATGACATGTTGGAAGAGAAAGTTGTCTCGGATTGTGAGTTCGTCAAAAGTCTTGATTTTTTCCATTGATCTGCCTCCTTGTAGAATGGGTATATAGTGAACCCATTCTACGGGAAACAGAAAATCCCTCCCTGTTTTGAAATAGACCGTCATTAAGTGGAAGAAAACCGTCATGAATGGCAAAAGAAGTCAGACGTCAGTACTGATTCCCGCCGACAAGCTGACCGCTGACATCTGATAGGCCCGGAAGAGCCGGGGCTGCCGTCTTTATTCAGAAATTCTCCTTGTTCTCCCTATAAACTTCCGGCAGGATGGCAGCCAGGTTGGTAAATTCCTTGATATTATGGGCAAAAAGGCCACGGGCCACTTCCAGCGGTACCGAAACCCCTTCCGGCAGGGCTTTGACGATTTCTCCCTGGTGCAGGGCGTACCCGATCCAGAACCGGGAACAAAACAGGACGCCATCCTTACACGGAAACCATTTATGGGTCATAGCCGCTGCACAATCCCCTGCTCCAATGGCGCAGACCAGGGACTGACAGGCTGAAGTCCCCAGCAGGGATTCATCATACCCGAAATCCCGGGGCCGCTTGAACTGCAAATGCAGGAAAGACGGTCCGAACCCGATATCTTCCATAATGTAATGATCCACATCCCACGTCTTTTGGGAAACAGGGATGGAAGGGTCGCAAACGTATGCCGCATTGTTGGCCCGGGCAAAATAATGGTCCTCCGGGTCCCAAATCTTGTAACGGAGGTCAGAGCCTACGCTGTGCCAGGGAAACCACCAGTCCAGCATCTCACCGGTCACTCCAGGCATATACGTTTCATTGCAAACAAACCCCGTACCGTCTACAGCCACGCCATATCCCACCTGGCAGCACTCCTTGTCCGTTCCCTGAAGGAACTGATTTCTCTCCGCAAAAGGAATGGCAGGGACCGGAGAAGGTTTCTCGATCAGGGCCAGTTTCGCAGCCGGCACCCCCGTCATTTTCCGCTGGAACAGCGGATAATAGGAAAGGGTTTTCTCTTCCTTGCTGACACCCACTTTCTTTCCAGTATACAATGTCATAAAAAGGCCGCCTTTCTTGTTCTGTTTGCTGACTTATGATACGATTGTATCACAATGAACAGCCCGTAACTACCCAATCCAAGTATATAGAACAGAAAGGCGTAAAAATGTATCATATTGCCAATGATCCCCGGGCCAGGAAAAGTGCAGAACTGATTGCCCAGAGCGTCCTGGCTCTTTCCAAGGACAAACCGGCCGACCGGCTTTCCATTGCAGCCATCCAGCGGGCATCCTCGGTCAGCCGCAGCACCTTCTACCGTCTCTTCGACACCCCGGTAGATGTGCTGCTGTGGCAGGTGGACAAGCTCTTTGATGATTTTGTCAGAGACCTGCCCCTCCAGGGAACCCGGAAATCCATCCTCTTTTCCTTTTTTCAAACCATTATGGAACATGCTGAATTGTTTGCCGCACTGGAAAAATGCAGCCGGCTGAATGCTCTGGCCCAGAATCATCGGCGGTATTTCAAAGATATGGGCTCCTTGATCGGCATTCCTTCCGAACAGGAAGCAGCAGGTCAAGAATACCTCATTGACATCATGAGTTACCTGCTGCCGGTTGCCACTTCCACCTGGATCCATCGAGGACAAAAAGATACCCCCGAAGAAGTCTATCACTACTTTTGGCAAAGCATCCGCACCATCGCCAGCCTGGATGCATTGTAAGCCGGAGGGGAATAAGACGTCAGAAACGGCCCTGCGAGCCTTGAGATGTCAGACGTCAGCTTTGTTCTGACTAAGCAGAAAGACCGATCTGCTCATCGCCAACCAGCTGACGTCTGACATCTGATAGGCCCGGATGAGCCGGTCTGACTTCTTTCTATTCCATCCTCTGATCCAGCTCTTCCAGCAAACTGTAATACTTTTCCTTGACCAACCGGTAAATTTCCCTTGCCGTGGATTCGTTATAGGTATGGGCGGTCAGGTTCCGTTTCTGCTGCATGTCCAGCCATTTTTCCGCATCCTGGATCAGATGCAGTTTCCAGGCTTCCCGGATGGCACTCCGGGGGCTGGCCACCTCCACTCCCTCGAAATCCAGAATGGCTTTCAGGAGTTTCCAGGCCAGTTCGAACGTAAATTCAAAGCGCTGTATCGTGGCGTCCAGGTAAAGTTCATCAATATCCGGTTCTTTTTCCAACGCTACTTTTAGGCGTCCCAACGCTTTGTGATATTCTTCTTTTTTTAATGTAATCTGTTCTTCTGTCATGAGCTGCCTCCCTTTCTGATTCGTATTCCAAATCAGGATGCCTTCCTGATCAATGAAACTTTTCAGTTTGTTGTTTGATTGACGGAAGTAATCAATTAAATCAAACGTGTATGGCAATTGACTGTCTTCCAATGCCGCCTGCAAAGGAGTGAGTATATCTGCTTTACTAGCAATCGCCAAATCGACATCCGAAGTTGTTTTGTAATCTCCTCTGGCTCTGGAACCAAATAGCTTTATCCATACTATGGTATCCCGAAATCGGTTGAAGATATTATACAGGATTCTCCATTGCTCCAACGTCATACCATGGGGATCCGAAGATTGAAAATCTCTGTCGCCTTGTGCTCCAACTCTCTCTGTCATTGTTCCCCCTCTTTCAGACATAGGTCCCTCGCTCCTCTGCCTAAGCATCATGGGCCCATTATATCACACTTTTCAGTTTTTCTCTCCCTGAAGAAGGGAGGCCAATCCTCTTGGCCTTGAACAACAGAAAGACGTCAGACCGGCCCTTACGGGCCTCTCAGAAGTCAGATGTCAGCTTGTCGGCGATAAGCAGGATGGTCCTGCATCTAATTCGAACAGAGCTGATGTCTGACATCTCAAGGCCCGCAAGGGCCGATTCTGACGTCATTCTATTCCTCTTCCACCACTTCTGCCTTGAACACCATGATGGTATCCGCATCGCTGCAGCAGAACTCGGCGGTGCCTTCCGGCTGGCCGGGGATCCGTCCTCCGTACCGGAGGATATCGATATAGGGAAAGGCGCAGTGCATGGCCATGGGGCAGATCTTGCCCCGGTCTTCATCGAAATCGAAGACTTCCCCTATATGGTGGCCCCGGTGGCAGCCCATTTTTCCTCTCCGATCCGTCACGGTAATCCGGATCTTCGGTCTGCGTCCTGCCATGGCTGCCCCGTTATTCCAAGGTCAGCAGGAGCCCCATCTTAAAGGGTTTCTCCGCTTTCACCCAATGGAGTCCGTTCTTGGCAAACCGGAACTGCTCGCCGGCTTTCAGGGTATGAGCCTGGCCTTCATAGCCGATGATCCCTTCCCCATCCAGGGCAAAGATCAGGGCATCTCCCGGAGCTGCATGTTCGCTGAGTCCGGTGCCTGCAGCAAAGGCCATGACCACGAACTTCATTTTGTCGTTGTGGACCACATCCATATTGACGATCCGTCCCTCCTGGTAAGGCACCAGGTCTGTCAGTCTGAATACTTCTCCTGCTTTCACTGCATTGTTCATGATATCCTCCTTCTGGATTTCCAGTTCCGTATAGACGGTATCTTCTTCCGCTGCCATGCCCACCGGTACGCCAGTGGGAGTCAGAAGGCTCTCTCCCTCTTCCAGCACCCGGCCTTGCTGGCTGCCGGTCAGGAGCAGCCGGCCCTTCTGGACCCGCAGCAGCTTGTGGTAGGGATAGATTTCTGCGCTGATGTCCGTCCCGGCTCCCAGTGAAAAGATCCAGAGAGGATTCTTACCCCCGGCGATCTGCTGGGAAACCGTGCATCCAGTCACAGGAGGATTGGTCTCTTCCATCCGGGATACCCGGCCCGCATCCATTTCCATACCATCACCTGCTTTCCTTTTATTGTCTGTATTGTAGCATGGAAATGAGAGAAAGTACGTTGGAAGGACAACGAAAAAGGAGCTGTTGCACTTGCAAAAACATACACGTGCAACAGCCCCACTGGCTCACTGGCCGCATGTCTCCACTCTCCAGCCGTGAGAAGGTTTCACAATTACACCAGCTGTCTTACTTTTCATCCCTTTTCGGGATCTTCTGGAAGAAGGCGTGGATCAGCACAGCTGCCAGGAGGAAGCCGCACACATCGGATACGCTCTGGCTCCATACCAGGCCGGTCAGGCCGAAGATCCGGGGCAGCACCAGCAGGGTGGGGATCAAAAAGAGCCCGCTCCGGCCGGCCGCTACCAGCATGGCTCCTGCTGTATGCCGGGTAGTCTGGAGGCACATATTGGACAGGATGGTCAAGGGCACCAGGAAAAAGGTCATGGCCTGGGTTCGAAGGGCGGCGGCACCCACGGAAATCACCAAGGGATCATCCCGGAATTCCTCCAATATAGGAGTGGCCCAAACAATGGCCACAGCAGCGGCTGCCAAGGAAAACAGGGTCCCTGCTTTCACAGCGAACCAGAATCCTTCCCGGAGCCGGCCGTATTTCCGGGCCCCGTAGCTGAACCCGCATACTGGCTGGAATCCCTGGCCGAAACCAATGACCACGGAAGCCGCGAAAAAACTGAGACGGGTCACGATGGACATGGCAGCGATGGCCGCATCCCCGAAGGCGCCGGCAGCCACATTCAGGAAAATGGTAGAAAGGCTCTGGGTCCCCTGCCGGACCAGGGAAGGCGCTCCCCCCGCCACGATTTCTTTCGCAATGGGCCAGGAAGGATGGATGTTCCCCAGCCGGATGGGGATGTTCCCGCCCCGCCGGGTCATGGCAAAAAGGATGCAGAAACTGATGAACTGGCTCAGGATAGTGGCGTAAGCAGCCCCGGCTACCCCCAGACGGAACTTGAAGATGAAAAGAGGATCCAGGAACACGTTCAGGAAGCCCCCCACCGTGATGCCCACCATGCCGAAGGCCGCGCTGCCCTGGAAACGCAGATGGTTGTTCATCACCAGGCTGGACATCATCACCGGAGCCCCGATGAGGATCACACTCATATACTGGACGGCATAGGGCAGGATGGTAGGTGTGGAACCGATCAGGGTAGCGAATTGCGGGGCAAAAGCATTGCCCAGGACGGCGATGCAGAGTCCGCATAAAAACGTATAGAAAAAGCTGGTGGAAGCCATGGTTTCTGCCTCCGCCCGCTTCTTCGCCCCCAGGAGCCGGGAAATGGTATTGCCGGAGCCCATGCCGAAGAAAAAAGCGATGGCATGGATGATGGCCATGGTAGCAAAGGTGACCCCTACGGCTGCGGTGGAGGTGGTATCGATTTTACTCACAAAGTACGTATCCGCCATATTATAGAAGCTGGTGCACAGCATACTGATGATGGAAGGCAGGGCCAGGGAAGCGATCAAAGGCTTAACCGGCGATTCCAGCATCTTTTTGTACTTTTGAGCTTCTTGGGAATTTGCAGGTGAGGGATCTGTCATAAGGAAACCGCCAATCTGTCCGATTGCGGACGTGTATTTTTTTTATTATACCACAAAAAGGGGGGTGTGAAAAAATTCACACCCCCGGTCGTGGGTCGCTCTATGGCTCTTATTTCCCCAGCGCATCCGCCTGGATGATGGCGGCATAGAGCTGATCTTCCGTTACATCCGCCACCATATTGTGGATGCTTTCCCCCGGCACGCAGGCGGCTTTGGCGATCTGGCGGATCTGTTCATCCGTGGTGATCCCCAGTTCTGCCAGGGTCGTAGGCAGGCCCACTTCCTTGCAGAAGCCCTGGACATCCCGGAATTCGTCTTCTTCCACCCCTTCCAGCACCAGCTGGACCAGAGTGCCGAAGGCTACACAGTTCCCGTGGGGAGCGCTGTGGCCGCCCAGGGAGGTGATGCCGTTGTAGAAGGAATGGGCGCAGGCCAGGCCCCCGTTATCCGCTCCTACCCCGGACAGGTATACATTGGTTTCGATGATAGCATCCAGGGCCGGTGTCACCACCTGTTTTTCTACAGACATTTTCGCCTGGGCCCCGTAGTTCCGCAGGTTCTCGTAACACAGCTCGCACAGGGCCATAGCCGACCGGGTGATCCCGCCGTTTTCCAGGCTGGGCGCATCGGTCCGGTAGCAAGCCCGAGCTTCGAAATAGGTCCCCAGAGCATCCCCCATGCCGGCTACCAGGAATTTCACAGGAGCATGGGCGATGATGGAACTGTCCACCAGCACTCCGTCCGGGTTGTTGGGATAGAACAGATAGGAATTGAAGGATCCGTCATCGTTATAGATGACCGAAAGGCCGGTGCAGGGAGCATCGGTAGCCACCACCGTAGGGATGATCACCACCCGTTTCCCTTCATGATAAGCGGTGGCTTTGGCCGTATCGATGGCGGAGCCGCCCCCTACCCCGACCACCACATCGATATTCTCCGCGCGGACCATTTTCCTGAACTTCTCGATTTCCCCCACGCTGGAGATCCCCCCGAACACTTCATAATGGCGGTGGGTCTCGCTGGTCCCAAAGCCTTCTTCCAGTTTGTCATGACAGGTCCGGTGGCCGCTCCGGCTGCAGATGAACAGCCAATTCTTCCCCAAGTCCTTGAAATAATCGTAGAATTCCCGCAGAGCCCCGCTGCCTTGTACATATTTCAACGGTGCCCGCATCAAACGCAGTCTTGCCATGATCATTGCCCTCCTTAAATGTAGTTTTTCCTGATACAGATTATACCATGGATTGAACATTTTTAACAATAATTATTTATTTAAAATTCTATAATGAAAACCCTGTTCATGGAAGCAAATCGCCTGTTTTTTCCAAAAATTCAGTAGGCGGAATTTCAGAAATATGCTACAATGGGTTTACAGAGTTTTTACATTTTACATATTCTTTACAAAGGAGGAAGATTTGTATGAAACTCAAGAAATGGTTGGCCGCTTCCGCCATCTGCGCCCTGGCCCTGGCTGTAGGTGCCTGCGGGGGCAAAAAGACACAGCAGAAGGCGGCCGGCGACTGGAAGCCTACCAAAGATATCAAGGTGATCGTAGCCTATAAGGCAGGTTCCGGTACGGATACAGGGGCCCGGGTCCTGTGCAAGGACGCGGAAAAATTCGTCGGCAAGACCCTAATCATCGAAAATAAGCCCGGTGCAGACGGCAAGATCGGCTGGACGGAACTGTCCAAGGCGAAACCGGATGGGTATACCATCGGCTTCATCAACCTGCCCACCTACACCACCCTGGCTCTGGCCAAGAATGCTTCTTTCGATGACAAGAGCATCGTCCCCATCTGCAACCATCTGAAAGAAACCGGCGTAGTCGTCGTCCGGAAAGACAGCAAATTCAACAGCCTGAAGGAACTGGTGGAATACGCCAAAGCCCATCCCGGCGAACTGAAAGCTTCTACCAACGGGGTCCAGGCTTCCAACCATACGGCAGCCCAGCTGCTCTCCACCACGGCGAAATTCAAATACAATGCGGTGCCTTACGGCGGTACAGCTGACCAGCTGCTGGCCCTGCGCCAGGGTGAAGTGGATTTCTCCTGTGCCAAACTGGGCGATGTGGAACCGCTCATCCGTGGCAACAACGCTGCTCTGAAGCTCCTGGGCGTGTTCTCCGAAAAACGTCTGGATGCCTATAAAGACGTCCCCACCTTGGGTGAACTGGGCTACTACAACAAATGGTATGGTTCCGCCCGTGCCCTGGTGGCTCCCAAAGGCACCCCGGAAAACATCATCAAATTCTATGAAAAAGCCTTCAAACTGACCATGACCGACGAACAGACCATCCGCGACCATAAGAACGCAGGTCTGGAACTCCACTACATGGACAGCAAGGAATTGGGCAAACTGATCCAGGAACAGATGACCTTCTGCAAAGACGTGGTCAGCAAGCTGTACAAGGATGCCTAACCATCTGAACATATGATCTGCAAAGGGGCTGCTTGCGGGCAGCCCCCCTGTTTGAGGGGAAACCATTATGAAAAAATCGGAACTCAGTGTCGTCATCTTCATGCTGGGATTCTGTGCCTTCTTTTTTTATGAAACACTGCAGCTGCCCCCTGCGGCACAGAGCTATCCCAAATTCGTCATCGGCCTCCTGGCGGTCCTGACCCTGATGCAGCTGGTGAAAATGGCCTGCAGCTGCCATGGGCATTTCAGCGTCGTCAACGATCTGCCGGAAGTCTGGACCCACTTCCTACCGAAACAGTTCTTCACATTCTTAGGTGCATCGGTCCTTTTCTTCATCCTCATGATCTTCATCGGGTTCTATCCTGCTGCCATCATCTATCTCCTTTTCATGATGCACTTTTTCCATATCGAAAAGAAATACATGGCCATCACCATTGTGGTGCTGATGGTCCTGATCTATGTGGTCTTCAGTGAATTCCTGGCTGTGCCTCTGCCGGACGGCCTGCTGATCGAAGAACTGCTGTAGGAAGCGAGGGATGGACAAATGGAAAATCAATATGCATTGATGGCCATGGGATTCGTCAACGCGCTTTCTCCCATGAACATCGTCATCATGATCGCCAGTGTGACCATGGGGATCATCATCGGCTGTATGCCCGGTCTTTCCGCGGCCATGGGGGTGGCCCTGCTGCTGCCCCTGACCTTCGGCATGGAACCTTCTGCCGGCCTTATCATGCTAGGCGGTATCTACTGCGGGGCTATCTTCGGCGGATCCATTTCCGCCATTTTGATCCACACACCCGGTACACCGGCCTCAGCGGCCACCGCCATCGACGGCTATGCCATGACGCTCAAGGGCAAGGCCGGGAAAGCCCTGGCCACAGCCTGTATCGCCTCTTTCTGGGGTGGGCTCCTGAGCTGCATTTCCCTGTATTTCTTTGCTCCGGCCCTGGCCAAATTAGCCATGGAATTCGGCAGCCCGGAATACTTCTGGCTGAGCCTTTTCGGCCTGACCATCATCGCCGGGATCAACACAGATTCTATGATCCTGGGGCTGATGTCCGGTGCCTTCGGGCTGGTGCTCTCCACCATCGGCATGGATCCCATGCAGGGCGTGGAACGGTTCATGTTCGGCCAGGATTCTCTCTATAACGGCATCAACATCACCTGCGCCCTGATCGGGCTCTTTTCCATGAGCCAGGCCTTTATCCTGGCGGAAAAAGCCATCGTGCAGCGGGCCAAGGCTGCCAAGTTCAAAGACCGGATCATGCTGAGCCTCCAGGAAATGAAACAGATTACCCCCACAGTGCTCCGGAGCTGGATCATCGGGAATATCATCGGGATCCTGCCTGGGGCCGGGGCTTCCATCGCCTGCTTCCTGGGCTACAACGAAGCCAAGCGCTTCTCCAAACATCCGGAAGAATTCGGTAACGGTTCCATTGAAGGGATCGCCGGTTCCGAAGCTGCCAACAACGCCGTGACCGGCGGTTCCCTGATCCCCACCCTGACTTTGGGGATCCCCGGGGAAAGCGTCACCGCCGTACTCATGGGCGGGCTGATCATCCACGGGCTCCAGCCGGGACCGGAACTCTTTACAAAGTATGCTCCCATGACGTATACTTTCTTTGGCGGGTTCGTGGTAATCCAGTTCTTCATGCTGCTGATCGGCCTTTTGGGCTGCCGGCTCTTCGCCAAGATCGCCCGGGTCTCCGATGCTATCCTGATCCCCAGTATCTTCGTGCTGTGCGTAGTAGGCTCTTTTGCCATCAACAACAGTGCCTTTGATGTAAAGGTCATGTTCGTATTCGGGATCATCGGGTATCTCATGCGGAAATGCAATATGAACACCGCAGCCGTTGTGCTGGCCTTGATCCTAGGGCCTCTGGGTGAAAAGGGCCTGCGGCGTAGCCTGAGCCTTTCCGGCGGGGATACCAGCATCCTGCTTTCCACCAATATCTGCAAGATTTTGCTGGCCCTGTGCCTGCTGTCCCTGCTCTCTCCTTTCATCATGAAGTTCTTCAAAAAGGAAAAGAAAGCGGACGAAGCTGTGCTGGCCGAAGAAGACAAGGAAATCCAGGAAGAAAACAAGAAATAAAAAAGAAAAGCCTTCTCACATCAAAAGACCCCTTGCGATGGAAGATGGACGGAATGAAAAGGGGGATGTTGCGCATGCAACATCCCCCTGTCACTAGTCACTAGTCACTGGCCAAAGGAGGTCTTTTTATGGAAGAAACACGTGTGGCGATTTTAGGGATCATCGTGGAAGACCCGGATGCAGTGGAAGAACTGAATGCCATCCTCCACGATTTCGGGCCTTATGTGATCGGCCGGATGGGGATCCCCTATCATGCCCGGAACATCCACATCATCAGCGTGGTGGTGGATGCCCCCCAGGATATCATCAGCAACCTCTCAGGGAAGATCGGCAAACTGAAAGGAGTCTCTTCCAAGACGGCCTATGCCAAAGTCACCCCGGGCCATGAGAACCATGAAGGATAAACTGCATTTTTGCCTGCCCTTCCTGGTGGTTTTCCTCCTTTGGGAATATGCGGCCGCCCAGGGGTTCTGGAGCAGCTACATCCTGCCCTCTCCTGCCCGGGTCTGGGGCACCCTGCTCCACATGCTGCAAAACGGGGAATTGATCCAGCATATCCGGATCAGCCTCCAGCGGATCCTATGGGGCTTTCTCTGGGCTTTCCTGGCCAGCTGCCTGCTCAGCAGCCTGAACCTGCTCTTTCCCCGGCTCCGGAACGGGTACAGCGGTCTCCTGGAAGTGTTCCGCCATGTGCCGCCCCTGTCCCTGATCCCTCTGCTGATCCTCTGGTTCGGCATCGGAGAACTGCCCAAGACCATCATCATCGTCCTGGCATCCTTTTTCCCCATGTACCTGAACATGGATGACGGCTTCCGCCGCTGCGACCGGAAACTGCTGGAAGTGGGACAGATGCTGGGCTTCTCACCCTGGAAATCCCTCTGGAAGATCCGGCTGCCCGCAGCTCTGCCTGGGATCCTCACCGGGCTCCGGATCGGCATGGGCTACAGCCTCCGGGCCATCATCGGGGCGGAAATGATTGCCGCTGACAGCGGCTTGGGCTTCCTCATCCTGGACGCCCAGGCCATGAGCCGCAGCGACAAGGTGATCATCGGGATCCTGACCATCGGGGCCCTGGGGCTGATTTTGGATGGGTTCTTCGTCCTTTTGGAAAGGAAGGCACTGTATTGGATGCATTGATACTGGACCATATCACCAAAACCTACGGCAGCCGGACAGTGCTCCAGGATCTGTCCCTTTCCCTCTTTTCTCAGGAATGTACCGTAATCCTGGGAAAGAGCGGCTGCGGAAAGACCACCCTGCTCCGCCTGCTGGCCGGGCTGGAACAGCCGGATACCGGAACGGTCAGCCGTCCTGCCGGGCTGAAGCTGGGGATGATGTTCCAAGAAGCCCGGCTCTTCCCCTGGCTCACCTGCCGGGAGAATGTGGCTTTAGGCCTGCCTCCGGGAAGCAGCCCCCGGGAGGCGGACCACTGGCTGCAGCTGGTGCAACTGACGGAAGCCGCAGACCAATACCCGTCCCAGCTTTCCGGCGGGATGCAGCAGCGGGCTTCCCTGGCCCGGACCCTGGCCATGCACAGCGGCCTGATCCTCATGGATGAGCCCTTTGCGGCCCTGGATTACTTTACCCGGGCCCAGCTCCAGCAGGAACTCCGTTCCATGCAGCAGGAGCTCTCCATGGGAACCGTCCTGGTGACCCACAATGTGGACGAAGCCCTGACCCTGGGCGACCGGCTGCTGATTTTGAAAGAAGGGAAGATTGCCCTGGAAGAACACCTGCCTCCGGGAAAAAGGGATCTGCTCTCTCCCGGCCTGATCGAAGCGAAAAAAAGACTGCTGGAGGAACTGGCGTAAGAGCTGCTTGTCAACTGTCAACGGCTGATCATCAAATTTTTATTATATGAAAGGATCTGTTACAATGTCATTGAAGAAAAAACTCTCTGTTGTGCTGGCTTGCTGTGCCTTGACCGTCGGAGCCCTGGCTGCCGGGTGCGGCAGTGACAAAGCTGCCCAGAAAGCAGCTGCTCCCAAAATGGACAAGGTAAGCATCACCTATGTCCAGGCTCCCCTCAATGTGCCTTCCATCGTGGAAAAGGCCAACCAGAGCTTTGAAAAGAAATTCAAAGAAAAGAAGGTCACCGCTTCCTACTCCACCATCACTTCCGGGGCCGACCAGACTGCAGCCCTGGCCAGCGGAGACATCCAGTTCCTGAACTGCGTGGGTGGTTCTTCCGTGCTCCTGAGTGCCGCCAACGGCAACGACATCAAGATCGTCAGCCTGTATTCCCAGGCTCCCAAAGCCTTCAAACTGTTTTCCAAGGATGGCAGCATCAAAAGTGCCGCTGACCTGAAGGGCAAGACCATTGCTGGCCCCAAGGGTACCATCCTCCACGAACTGCTGGCCGCTTATCTGCAGAAGGCCGGTCTCTCCATGAAAGATGTGAAGTTCGTCTCCATGGGCCTGCCTGCAGCAGCTTCCGCCCTGGAAAACGGCAGCGCCGACTGCGCCCTGCTGGCCGGACCTCTGGCCTATAACGTAGAAAAGAAGGGCATGCATGTGGTCACCACCGGGGAAGGACTGGTTTCCGGCCTGACTGTCACCGCTGTCAGCGGCAAGTTCTATAAAGAACATAAAGACCTGGTGGATACCTTCCTGGCTGTCCAGAAAGAAACCCTGGACTTCATGAAGAAAAACCCGGACAAAGCCCTGGAAATGACCGCTAAGGCCACGGAACTGAAGCCGGAAGCCGTGAAGGAGATGTATCCTCTCTACGACTTCAGCATGACCATCACTCCCGAAGCCATCGCTTCCCTGAAAAAGACCCAGGATTTCCTGGTATCCTCTGGGATGATGGAAAAGAAAGTGGATGTGGATGCACTGTTTGTGAAATAAGAATATAGAAAAGGGGATGTTGCACGGTAACGTGCAAACATCCCCTTCGTCATACGTCAGTCGTCATACGTCATACGCCTTTGGAAATCAATTTTTACAAATTGATTTTGAATTTTCAAAACATCTTTGCAAAATCGACTGTTTTTCTTAAATTTGGAGCCAGCAAAGCTGTATACTGTACCCATAAGTGTGGACACTTTTCAAGAGTCACCCTTACCCAAAAATTTGGACAGTAATACAATTCGTATCCAGCTTTTTGAACTGCCTTCTCTTAGGACCCC
>Ga0129307_1000502_pt1 | contig 60279 bp, 54 predicted proteins | sample P1105metagenome_FD_94437 | JGI IMG/M metagenome (GOLD analysis project Ga0129307, IMG submission 94437) | Capybara group fecal microbial communities from Wisconsin, USA - P1105 metagenome | ecosystem: Host-associated > Mammals > Digestive system > Large intestine > Fecal | place: USA: Wisconsin... | reverse complement strand
TATGTGTGGCATTTCTATCCGAGCGAAAGGCCGCACGCTACAAATGGTTATCTGACACCGGCCGTTTATGGCCGCCGGTGAAAAACACATTTCTCGACTCTACTTTTTTGGGGGCACCTCAAACGTTGAAAAAATTGCGTTCTTTTGGTGTTTTTCGATAGAAACACGTAAAAGTCAGTTGCTCGATGGAAACATGTAAAAAGACAGTGCCCGGAAGTGTTGACAGAGTGATTCCGCGGTATTATATTAAATATATAGATTGCGTACAATTAAATTTAACACAATGCGAAATGCGGTGGTGAGAATATGCAATTCAAAACACCGAATAATTCAATACATGCAGCAAATCATATACACAACAGCAAATCATTTATACAACAGCAAATCGTATATATAGGAGGTTATCACTATGAAGGCAGTCAGATATTATTCCAGATCCGGTAACACGAAGATGGTCGCGGAAGCCATCGCCGAGGCGGTAGGTGCGGCAGCGGTTTCTGTCGACAGCTCCGAAGCAGCGATCACAGAAGAGGCGGACGTGCTCTTCCTGGGTGCGGCGATTTACGCGCACGGCATCGACCGGAAAATGAAGGTTTTCCTCGCCGCGCTGGACGGCGCCAAGGTGAAGAAGGCGGTCCTGTTCTCGACGTCCATGATGTCGAAGCACGCGCTCGAGCTGATGAAGAAGGCGCTGCAGGAGAAAGGCGTCGAAGTCGCGGATGAGACATTCTACGTAAAGAGCAAGGCGGTCAAGGCGCAGCTCGGCGAAGCAGCTGAATTCGCACGCAAATTTGCGTAAGTGCAGCGACGCAGACAGATAACCAGAAAGGCAGATGAGCAGACTCGGATTCGCGTCTGCTGCAGAAATTATAGCGCGGCGCATGAGTGTGTCTGTGAGGTGAACGTCTTCAGTTCACCGAACAGACACCTCATGACAGCCACGCTTTTGGTATTGCAGGATTTGCGCGTGGGTATGCGCTTTTAGTATGCGGGATGTGCGCACGGGTATGCGCTTTTTTGACATGCACTTTATCGTGGTGCAGTATTGCGATTCCGTGCCGTGCATGATACAATCCAATCCATAGCAGCAGAGTCCGGACATGGGGCTGGAAGCTCTGCGGGTGTGAGTATGGAGAGGAAAAAAACATGTACGATTTTGAAGAGATCCTGATGGATGATCCCCAGGTCGCAGAGGCCATCAAGCTGGAGCTTGGCAGACAGCAGCAGCACATCGAACTCATCGCCAGTGAGAACGTCGTCAGCAAGGCGGTCATGGCGGCGATGGGCAGCCCGCTGACCAACAAGTACGCGGAAGGGTATCCCGGCAAGCGTTACTACGGCGGCTGCGAGTACGTGGATATCGTGGAAGACCTCGCAAGAGAACGCGCGAAGCAGCTCTTCGGCTGTGAGGTCGTCAACGTGCAGCCGCATTCCGGCGCGCAGGCGAACATGGCGGCCTTCTTTGCGATCGTCAAGCCCGGCGACACGGTCATGGGCATGAGCCTCGACGCAGGCGGCCATCTGTCCCATGGATCCCCGGTCAATATGTCCGGTATGTACTTCAATGTGGTGCCGTACGGCGTTGATGAGAATGGCTTCATCGATTATGACGAAGTGCAGCGCATCGCGGAGGAGTGCAAGCCGAAGCTGATCGTATGCGGCGGTTCGGCGTATGCGAGAAAGATTGATTTTAAGCGATTCCGTGAGATCGCGGACAGCGTCGGCGCCGTCCTGATGGCGGACATCGCGCACATTGCGGGTCTTGTTGCAACCGGCCTGCACATGAGCCCCATCCCGTACGCGCACGTCACGACCACCACGACGCACAAGACACTGCGCGGGCCCCGCGGCGGCATGATCATGTCCAGCAACGAGGTCAACGAGCAGTTTAACTTCAACAAGGCCGTTTTCCCCGGCATCCAGGGCGGTCCGCTGATGCACGTCATCGCGGCGAAGGCAGTGTGCCTCAAGGAAGCGCTGGAGCCCTCGTTCAAGACCTACCAGGAACAGATCATGCGCAATGCCAAGGCACTCTCGGAAGCGCTCCTGTACCGCGGTTTTGACATCGTCAGCGGCGGCACGGACAACCACCTGATGCTGGTCGATCTGCGCCCGAAGCACATCACCGGCAAAGAGGCCGAGAACATCCTCTGGGAAGCGCACATCACGACCAACAAGAATGCGATCCCGAACGACCCGGAGAAGAAGACCATCACCAGCGGTCTGCGCGTAGGCACGCCGGCGATCACAACGCGCGGCATGAGAGAGTCCGATATGCAGATCATCGCGGTGGCGATGGACCTGGTGCTGACCGATCCGCAGGCCAACATGGATGCGGCAAGAGCGCTGGTCAAGAGCCTGACCGACAAGTATCCGCTGTACGACTGATCGCATCGGAAGACGGACAACAGAATAACAGAAAACAGGGCGGATCTTCATCGCTGTATGGCGGCGGGGATCCGTCTTTTATTACCGAACGCGGGCACGTACGAGCTGTGCCGGTTTGGAGTTGACGCGCTGTTCCAGGTATGCTACTGTGTAGTAGTTAGCGGATGCTAACTGGAGAATGCCGCAAATGATCCGTCTCCTGTGGAACCCTTGCGGCGATTCTTTTGGAAAACGGTTAGCGATTGCTAACTAATACAACCCGACTAACGGGGAACCCAGCAGAAAGAAAGGAAAAAACAATGAAGACAGCAGTAGTTTACTGGAGTGGTACAGGCAACACAGAAGCGATGGCGGAGGCGGTCGCAAACGGCGCAAAGGCTGCGGGTGCAGACGTCACGATGTTCACCGCGGACTCCTTCAACGCGGATGCAGCGGCAGAGTTCGAAGCGGTCGCAATGGGCTGCCCGTCGATGGGCTCCGAGGAACTGGAAGACGGCGAATTCCGCCCGATGTTCGATGCGGTCAAGGGCGCGCTGGCAGGCAAGAAGGTCGGTCTGTTCGGCTCCTACGGCTGGGGCGACGGTGAGTGGATGAGAAACTGGCAGGATGAGTGCCAGGAAGCGGGCATTGCGCTCGTGATGGACGGCGTCATCTGCAACGAAGCGCCGGACGATGAAGCGGTCGCAAACTGCGAAGCCCTGGGCAAAGCGCTCGCATAAAGACTTGCAGAACACTGTCATAGGGATTTTCGGAGGAATCAAATGTCACTGGATCAACTGCTCGTAGAACACTGTGCACCGACGCTGGCGTCTCTGAAGACCGCCAATCTGTTTTCGTGCAGGTACGAGGACGAGGAAGAACTGCACGCCGCCATCCGCGAATGGAATGATGCGTTTAAAGGAACCGGCGTGGAACTCATCCTCCTGCGCGCCATGAACGGCGGGGCATTGGTCTACGTCTGCCGACGGAATCGCCTCGCGCGCGATCTGCGCAAAGAGGGCGTGGCGGAGTTCCTGGGCAGCTTTGGATACCAGGGCATCTGTGCGGGCGGCTGCGGCAACGACAGCGCCTGCGCATGTGTGGACTGTGCGATCGAGCACCTCAAGCGCCGGCTCGCAGCCGGCAGAGGCAGCTTCCCGCATGAGATCGGGATCTTCCTCGACTACCCGCTCTGCGACGTGCGCGGCTTTATCGAAAACGGCGGCGCAGGCTGCAAGTGCGCAGGGTGCTGGAAGGTCTACGGGGATGAAGCTGAAGCGCAGAAAAGGTTTCACAGATACAGCAAGTGCAGAGAGGTCTACACAAAGCTGTGGCACAGCGGCCGGCGGAGCATTCCCCAGCTGACGGTCCGCGCATAATATGGACATTCAATGGCTCCAATACTTACTTCCTAAAAAAGAGAGGCTCCTCACGGAGTCTCTCTTTTGTTGCTCTTTCGCTCATTGCCGCATCTGCAGCGGGTGTGCATGTGCGGATTATTTGATCGCGTTCACGATCAGGTCGCCGCAGGTCTCGGTGCTGATCGGGTTGTGCAGGACATGCTTTTTGGCCTGCTGTGCGATGAATGCGGTGTCTCTTGTCAGCGGGAGGATGCTCTCTCTGGCTGCCGGGGACTCGGAAGCGCTGCTGTCGTGCAGGTCCGCGGTGCGGTAGCCGGTCGCGAGGACTTCCTTGACGGCGTCCTCGATGGCCTTCGCTTCGTCGAGCAGGCCGAATGAGTAGCGGAGCATCATCGCGACGGACAGGATGGTCGCCATCGGGTTGGCGATGTTGTCGCCGGCGATGTCGGGCGCGCTGCCGTGGACAGGCTCGTACATGCCGAAGTTGCCTTCCGCGAGACTTGCGGAGGGGAGCATGCCGATGGAGCCGGTGATCTGGCTCGCCTCGTCAGAGAGGATGTCGCCGAAGATGTTGCTGGTCAGGATGACGTCAAACTGCTTCGGGTTGAGCACCAGCTGCATCGCGGTGTTGTCGACGTAGTAGTTGTTGAGTTCGACTTCCGGATAGTCCTGTGCGACTTCCGCGACGACCTTTCTCCAGAGTCTGGAGCTCTCGAGGACGTTCGCTTTGTCGACGCTCGTGACCTTCTTGCTGCGCTTCATGGCCATGTCGAAAGCGACCTTGGCGATGCGGCGGATTTCCATTTCGGAGTACTGCTCGACATCGTAGGCGGTCTCGCCGCCTTCCGTCTGCTTGCGGCCGCGTTCGCCGAAGTAGATGCCGCCGGTCAGTTCGCGCACGACGATGATGTCGAGGCCGCCGGCCACGATCTCGGGCTTGAGCGGGCAGGCGTTGGCGAGTTCTTCAAAGAGCATCGCCGGGCGCAGGTTGGCGAAAAGGCCGAGTTCCTTGCGCAGACCGAGCAGGGCTTTTTCCGGGCGCTGCTCACCGGGCAGATCGTCCCACTTGGGGCCGCCGACCGCGCCGAGCAGGACCGCATCGGCTTTTTTGCACTTGTCGATGGTCTCCTGCGGGAGGCAGGTGCCGTCGTTGTCGATGGCGCAGCCGCCAGCCAGCACGTAGTCATAGGCGAAGTGATGACCGTAGACTTCGCCGACTTTATTCAGTACTTTGATGGCTTCATTCACGACTTCCGGGCCGATACCGTCGCCGTGGATGACTGCGATTCTGTAATCCATAATTCAGTCCTCACTGCCCTTGCAGGGCGATTCCTTGCATACTTACTTCAGGCTGTTGAGCAGGCCGCCCGCATCGATGATCTCCTGGATGAAGGCCGGGAAGGGGGCTGCCTGATAAGTCTCGTTCTTGGTCACGTTGGTGATGACGCCCGTCGCAAAATCGATCGCTACCTCATCGCCATCCTCGATGCGTTCGCTCGCTTCGGGGCACTCCATGATGGGCAGGCCGATGTTGATAGCATTGCGGTAGAAGATGCGCGCGAAGGTCGTCGCGATGACGCAGCTGATGCCGCGCTGCTTGATGACGACGGGGGCGTGCTCTCTGGAGCTGCCGCAGCCGAAGTTGTCGCGGGCGACGATGATGTCGCCGGGGCTTGCTTTCTCGACGAATTTCGGATCGATGTCCTCCATGCAGTGGAGGGACAGTTCTTCCATGTCGTGGATGTTCAGATAACGGGCGGGGATGATGACGTCGGTGTTGACGTCGTCGCCGTATTTATGGACGCGTCCTTGTACTTTCTTTTCCATAGAATCGCTCTCCTTCCTAGTCCAGTTTGGTGCCGCTGATGCAGCCGGTGAGTGCGCTTTCCGCCGCGACGATGGGGCTGGCGAGGTAGATCTCGCTGTCCACGTGGCCCATGCGGCCGACGAAGTTGCGGTTGGTGGTGCTGACGCAGCGCTCGCCGGGGCCGAGGATGCCCATGTGGCCGCCCATGCAGGGGCCGCAGCTCGGCGTGTTGAAGGAGCAGCCGGCGTCGATGAAGATATCAACGAGGCCTTCCTTGATGCACTGTTTGACGATGGCCTGGGTCGCCGGGACGATGATGGCTCTGACGTCTGGTGCGACGTGCTTGCCCTTCAGGACTTCCGCAGCCTGGCGCATGTCCTGCATGCGGCCGTTGGTGCAGCTGCCGATGACGACCTGATCGATCTTGATGGGCTCCATGGCTGCGATCTCGGAGACGGTGTGGGTGTTCTCCGGCAGATGCGGGAAGGCGACTGTCTGCTCGAGAGATGCCAGATCGATCTCGTAAGTCGCTTCATACTCTGCGTCGGGGTCTGCCTCGTAGATCTTGTACGGACGGTCCACACGGCCTTCCATGTACGCCTTCGCCGCGTCGTCGACGGGGAAGATGCCGTTCTTGCCGCCGGCCTCGATGGCCATGTTGCAGATGGTAAATCTGTCTTCCATGGAGAGGGAGGCAACGCCTTCGCCGGTGAATTCCATGGACTTGTACAGCGCACCGTCGACACCGATCATCCCGATGATGTGCAGGATGATGTCCTTGCCGGAGATGTGCGCTGGCTTTTTGCCTTTGAGCACGAACTTGATGGCGGACGGGACCTTGAACCAGGTCTCGCCGGAAGCGACGCTCGCGGTGAGGTCGGTGGTGCCGATGCCGGTCGAGAAAGCGCCCAGTGCACCGTAGGTGCAGGTATGGGAGTCTGCGCCGAGGATCAGTTCGCCCGCAGCGACCAGTCCTTTCTCCGGCAGCAGCGCGTGCTCGACGCCCATTTCGCCGACATCATACCAGTGGGTGATGCCAAAGCGTTTTGCGAACGAGCGGCAGGCCATGCACTGCTCGGCGCTCTTGATGTCCTTGTTCGGGACGAAGTGGTCCATGACGAGTGCGATCTTCTCGTTGTCGAAGACGTGGTCAAAGCCGTTCTCCTCGTAGTAGTCCACGAGGGAACTGCCGGTGATGTCGTTGGCCAGGACCATATCGACCTTGGCGCGGATCAGCTCGCCGGCATGGACTTCGTCGAGTCCGGCATGCGCTGCCATGATTTTCTGTGTCATTGTCATACCCATAACGGGGGTCCTCCTTAGTATTTCTAAAAGAGTTATCTGAGGGCGGCGCACGAGCTGTGTCTGCGCAGCGAACGTTTTCAGTTCGCGAAGCAGACACCTCGTGACAGCCGCCGTTCCATTACTATTTTACGAAATGGCTGATCTTGTTAAAGCGGTTGAGCGCACTGACGAGCGCATTGATGGATGCCGCGATGATATCGTCGTGCAGGCCGACACCCCAGTAGACCCAGCCCTTGTCGTCCGAGATGGCGACGTAGGCGGCTGCTCTGGAGTCGGACTCGGACTCCAGAGCCTGCTCCTGGTAGGTCACGAAGTTGTATTTCGCGATGTTGTACGGGCTGTGGCGGAGCGCATTGCTGACCGCGTCGAGACGGCCGTTGCCTTCGCCCTTGAGGTGGTAGCTCTCGCCGAGGATGTCGACGTCGATCTCTGCGATCATGCGGCCGTTCTCCTTGAAGTTGGTCGTCTTGTGGAAGACCGCGTCGGTGACGTCGATGTCGTCAAATATATTGATGTATTCGTTGTCGAAGAGGTCGAAGATCTCTTCGGGGGAGAGTTCCTTATGCTTCTTGTCGCTGATGCCCTTGAGCATGTAGCCGACTTCTTCGCGCATCGCCATCGGCAGGAAGTAGCCGTAATTGTGCTCGAGGATGTAGGCGACGCCGCCCTTGCCAGACTGGCTGTTGATGCGGATGACGTCCGCTTCGTACACGCGGCCGATGTCGGTCGGGTCAAGCGGCAGGTACGGCACGTTCCAGCGCTCGATGTCTCTTTCGTCGCGGTAGTGCATGCCCTTGGCGATGGCGTCCTGGTGCGAGCCGGAGAAGGCCGCGAAGACGAGCTGCCCGCCGTACGGCTGTCTGGGACCGACCTTGATGTCGGTGAACTTCTCGTACATCTTGACCATGGTGGGCATGTCTTCGAAGTCGAGTTCCGGATCGATGCCGTGGGTGTACAGGTTCATGCCGAGCGTGACGATGTCGACGTTGCCGGTGCGTTCGCCGTTGCCGAACAGGGTGCCTTCGACTCTGTCCGCGCCGGCTAGCTGTGCGAGCTCTGCGTCTGCCACGCCGGTGCCGCGGTCGTTGTGCGGATGGGTGGAGACGAGGACGTTCTCTCTATAGTGCAGGTGCTTGCTCATGTATTCGATCTGGGACGCGTAGACGTGCGGCATGCTCATCTGCACCGTGCTGGGCAGGTTGATGATCGCCTTGTTGTCCGCGGTGGGCTGCCAGATGTCGAGGACCGCGTTGCACACCTCGAGGGCGTACTCGGGCTCGGTGCCGGTGAAGCTCTCCGGGGAATACTCGAAGGTCCACTCGGACTCCGGATGCTTCTTCGCGTATTCGACCATCAGCTCCGCGCCGTCGGTCGCGATCTTCTTAATGGCGTCCTTGTCCTTGCGGAAGACCTGTTCTCTCTGCGCCACAGACGTGGAGTTGTACAGATGGACGATGGCGGACTTGCAGCCTTCCAGCGCCTCAAAGGTCTTCTTGATGATATGCTCTCTGGACTGGGTCAGCACCTGGATCTTGACGTCGTCGGGGATCAGGTTCTTCTCGATCAGTACGCGGCACAGTTCGAACTCCGTGTCCGAGGCTGCCGGGAAACCGACCTCGATCTGCTTGAACCCGATCTTGCACAGGTACTGGAAGAACTCCAGCTTTTCTTCGAGACTCATGGGCACGATCAGAGCCTGGTTACCATCTCGCAGGTCGACGCTGCACCACAGCGGGGCTTTGTCGATGTGGTCCTTGTGGGACCAGTCGAGGCACTCTTCAGGAGGCATGTAGTAACCGATCTGATACTTGCTGACGTTGTTCATTTCTTTCCAGTTCCTTTCTATTCTATATACCTGCCGTGCGATTCCAAAAAAGAAAGCTCCGTCTCATTAAGAGACGAAGCAACATAAACGTTCACGCTCCGCGGTACCACTCTTATTGGCTCCGGCCATCACCGGCGCCCGCTCTAAGGGGTTGCTCAGGGGTGAGACACCGCATTCCGTTTCTCACAGGCTTTCCACCAGCCGCCTGCTCTCTATCAGAAACCTCAAACGCGATTTATTCCCGTCATCGCAATATGAAATTACAACTACTATAGTCTACGAAAGTGTGCATTGTCAAGGCTTTTGCGATGATTTGGAATCGCTCAACAACAATCCATAATATTCAGAAAACCGCAGTGTTTCTGTGGGGGTGGCGAGGGCGCTGCAGAACGCGTAAAAGTCTCTGCAAAATGCTTTTTGCCTGCTGAAAAATCGAAAAAACGAAAATAATTTTATAAAACTGTTTGTATAAACAAATAAAATAGATATAAGCATGTTTAATAAAACATAAAGCGGAAATACAATGGTTGACACGCGGTTTGCGGCGGGTATAATGAAGTAAATTCGCACATTTTTGAAAGGTGCAGAGCCCTTGGAATCGCTCGCCGTGCAGGACGCGGATGGTGCGGATACCGGGCGCAACAGGCAATTATGAAATGGCTATATAAAGGAAAGGAGTAACTACATGAAACTGACAGGCTCTCAAGTTGTGGCAGAGATCCTGATCGAGCATGGCGTGGATACCGTCTTTGGTTATCCGGGCGGCACCGTCCTCAACGTGTTCGATGCGCTGTATGAATACCGCGATCAGATTCACGGCATTCTGACGGCACATGAGCAGGGCGCTTCGCACGCAGCCGACGGCTATGCCAGAGCGACCGGCAAACCCGGCGTTGTCGTGGCGACCAGCGGCCCCGGAGCGACCAACCTGGTCACCGGCCTTGCGACAGCGATGATCGACAGCGTTCCTGTGATCGCGATCACGGCCAACGTACCGGATTCGCTGATCGGCAGAGACGCGTTCCAGGAGATCAGTATCGTCGGTATCACGATGCCCATCACCAAGCACAACTTCTTCGTCAACCGCATCGAAGATCTGCCCAAAGCGATGCACGATGCGTTCCGTATCGCGACGACCGGCCGTAAGGGCCCCGTCCTGATCGACATCACCAAGGATGTCACGGCGGCGAAGATCGACTATAAGCCCGGCGTTTATCACGAAGAGACCAAGGGCATCCCGAAGGTGCAGTCGGATGATCTGCAGAAGATCGCAGACATCATTAACGGCGCAAAGCGTCCGGTCATCTACTACGGCGGCGGCATCCGTGCTGCAAAGGCAGCGGATGAGCTCAACGCACTGATGGCAAAGGCGGACATTCCGTCGACCTACACCATCATGGCGGCAGGCGCTGTCGATGCGGACGATCCGCGCAACATGGGCCTGATCGGCATGCACGGCACCGTGGCGGCGAACAAGGCCATGGATAAAGCGGACGTCATGATCGCGCTCGGCACCAGATTCTCCGACCGCGTTGCCCTCAACCCGAAGAAATTCGCGAAGAAGGCGACCAAGATCCAGGTCGACATCGACCAGAGTGAGATCAACAAGAACGTTCTGGTCGACTACAGCATCGTTGGCGACGTCAAGGACTTCCTCCAGCAGCTCCTCCCGCTCATCGAAGAAAGCGAGCACAAAGAGTGGATCGAAGAAGTCACCGAGATGCGCCGCTCGATCAACGCACCGGAAGACGGCAAACTGCATCCGCAGAACATCATCCGCACGATCGGCGAGAACACCGACAAGGAAACGCTATATGTCACCGACGTCGGCCAGCACCAGATGTGGGCGGCCCAGTACCTCAAGCATGAGCGGACCGGCAACTTCATCACCAGCGGCGGCCTCGGCACGATGGGCTTTGGCTACGGCGCAGCGATCGGCGCACAGATCGGCATGCCGGACAGACGCGTTGTGCACATCACCGGCGACGGCAGCTTCCACATGAACCTCAACGAAGCGTGCACGGCCGTGAGTGAGGGTCTTCCGATCATCACCGTCATCATGAACAACACCGTTCTCGGCATGGTCTACCAGTGGCAGACGATCTTCTACGGCAAGCGCTACGCAGGCACGACGCCCCAGAGAAAGACCGATTTCGTGAAACTGGCGGAAGGCTTCGGTGCCAAGGGGTACCGCGCGACCACGCCGGAAGAGTTCGAAGAGGTCTTCAAGGAAGCGCTCAAGGTGGACGGTCCGGTCTGGATCGACTGTGTCATCGACCAGGAAGAACGCGTTCTGCCCATGATCCCGGCGGGCGGCAGTACAGAAGACATGATCATCGGTTAGGAGGTGCGGCATGAACAACGAAACAAAAAGAGAAGTCATCAGCATCTACGTTGACAACCAGGCGAACGTTCTGGCGCGTGTCGTCAGCCTGTACGGCCGGCGCGGATTCAACATCGACTCCCTGACCGTATCCGAAACGACCGACCCGACGATCTCCCGCATCACCGTCGTCTTCAAGGGGACGGAGCAGGGCCTGGCACAGATCCTCAGCCAGACCGAGAAGCTGGAAGTCGTACGCCGCATCTTCGTTCTGGAGCCCGGCGCCAGCCTGTTCCGCGAACTGCTCATGATGAAGGTCAAGGCCGAGCCGGAAGATCTGGCGCATATCAAGGATATCGTCGAAGTCTACCGCGGCAAGATCATCGACCTGTCCACGGACAGCATGATCGTCGAGCTGACCGGTGAGCCCGGCAAGATCGACGGCTTCATCGCCATGATGAGCGGCTACCATATCAGCGAGGTCTGCCGGACCGGTATCACAGGTATGGGCAGAGGGCTCAATCCGGACAACGAGAATGTCCAGTCTCTCCCGCGGTAAAAGCGATTCCGCGGTAAAAAGCACGAAGAGTGCACGAAAATTTGTAAAAATGCGGTATACTAATAATGTTAGGCCGTATGGTATAAACAGCTGGCGCAGCCGGATGCGAAAAGCTGCGGCGCACGCCATCAACTGTGAAACAAACATTGTTTAAAATGTGAATACCGCCAGACGGCGGTGAAAGGAGTAACCACCATGAGAAAGTACTATGATCAGGATTGCAACCTCGGTATGCTGGACGGCAAGACCATCGCGATCATTGGTTTCGGCAGCCAGGGCCATGCCCATGCACAGAACCTGAAGGAAAGCGGCTGCAAAGTTGTCGTCGGCCTCAGACCGGACAGCCGCAGCGCTCAGTCCGCAAGAGATGCCGGCCTGGAAGTCTATGATGTCGAGACCGCTGCAGAGATGGGCGATTTCGTCATGATGCTCGTTCCGGACGAAGTTTCCGCTGACATCTACAACGAGCAGGTCGCGCCGCACATGAAGGAAGGCAACGTCCTGATGTATGCACATGGTTTCAATATCCATTATCAGCTGGTCAAGCCCCGGGAAGACATCGACGTCATCATGGTCGCTCCGAAGGGCCCTGGCCACACCGTCCGCAGCCAGTATGTTGAAGGCAAGGGCGTTCCGTCCCTGATCGCGGTTTACCAGGACTACTCCGGTAAGGCAAAGGACTACGCACTGGCTTACGCTTGCGGCATCGGCGCAGGCAGAGCGGGTATCCTCGAGACTTCCTTCAGAGAAGAGACCGAGACCGACCTGTTCGGTGAGCAGGCTGTCCTCTGCGGTGGCGTCTGCGCACTGATGAAGGCTGGCTTCGAGACACTGGTTGACGCTGGTTACCAGCCCGAGATGGCATACTTCGAATGCATCCATGAGATGAAGCTGATCGTCGACCTGATCAACAGCGGCGGCTTCGAGATGATGAGAAAGTCCATCTCCAATACTGCTGAATATGGCGATTACTATGCAGGTAAGTACGTCATCACCGAAGAGTCCAAGAAGGGCATGAAGGAACTGCTCAGACGTATCCAGAACGGTGAGTTCGCAAGCGAATTCGTGCAGGAGATGAGCGCAGGCCGCCAGGCGAGATTCCTCACCACCCGCATGAAGGAGAACGAACACCTGCTCTGCAAGACCGGTCAGGAACTGCGTCAGATGATGAGCTGGCTGAAGAAGTAGTTTCCGCTTGCGGAATCGCAAAGTCAATGCAGGAAGGGAGCGCCGCGGGCACTTCCTTCCTTAGCACATAAGGAGTTTTTACCTATGAGAGAGAATACAAAGCCCATGCGCAGTGACAACGTCACGAAGGGCCCCGAAAGAGCCCCGATGCGGAGTCTGTTCTACGCGATGGGATACACCAAAGAAGAACTCGAGCGTCCGCTGATCGGCATCGTCAATGCCCACAGTGAGATCGTCCCGGGCCACTTCAACCTCGACAAGGTCACCGAAGCCGTCAAGGCAGGTGTCCGCATGGCAGGCGGCACGCCGATCGAAGTGCCGGCCATCGGCGTCTGCGATGGCATCGCGATGGGCCATGAAGGCATGAAGTTCTCGCTGCCGAGCCGCGAACTCATCGCGGACAGCGTCGAGACCATGGCGATGGCGCACATGTTCGACGGCCTCGTGCTCGTCCCGAACTGCGACAAGATCGTCCCGGGCATGGTCATGGGTGCGGTGCGCCTGAACATCCCGGCGGTCGTCTGCTCCGGCGGTCCGATGATGGCGGGCGTCGTGGACAACTGCGAAGTCAGTCTGTCCAAGATGTTTGAGGCGGTCGGTGCGCGCAAAGCGAATATCATTGACGATGAGGGTCTGCGTGAGTTTGAAGAAAACGTCTGCCCCGGCTGCGGCAGCTGCGCGGGTATGTACACCGCCAACAGCATGAACTGCCTGTGCGAAGCCATCGGCATCGCGCTCCCGGGCAACGGCACCGTCCCGGCGGTCAGCAGCGGCCGTACACGTCTGGCCAAAGAGGCCGGCATGGCCATCATGAACCTGGTCGAAAAGGACATCAAGGCGAGAGACATCATCAACGAGAAGTCTATCCGCAACGCGCTCGCGTGCGATATGGCGCTCGGCTGCTCCTCCAACAGCGTGCTGCATCTGCTGGCGATCGCGGAAGAGGCGGGCATCCATCTCGACCTTGAGATGTTCAATGAAGTCTCTGCGAAGGTCCCGAACCTGTGCCATCTGGCACCGGCAGGTCCTGACCACATTCAGGATCTCGATGCCGACGGCGGTCTGCGTGCCGTTCTCTGTGAACTGAACAAGAAGGGCCTCATCGACACATCCCTGATCACCGCGACCGGAAAGACGGTCGGCGAGAACATCGAAGGCCATGAGAGCCTGACCCACAAAGTCCTCCGTCCGATCGACAATCCGTACTCCGAGGCCGGCGGCCTTGCGATCCTGTGGGGCAACATCGCCAAGGACGGCTGCGTCGTCAAACGCTCTGCAGTCGCACCGGAGATGCTGGTGCACAGCGGTCCGGCGAGAGTCTTCGACGGTGAGGATGAAGCCATCGAGGCGATCTACGCGGGCGATATCAAAGACGGCGACGTCGTCGTCATCCGCTACGAAGGTCCGAAGGGCGGTCCTGGCATGAGAGAAATGCTCAACCCGACCAGCGCGCTTGCCGGCATGAAGCTCGACAAGACCGTTGCGCTCATCACTGACGGACGCTTCTCCGGCGCAAGCCGCGGCGCTTCCATCGGCCACGTCTGCCCCGAGGCGGCGAGCGGCGGTGAGATCGGCCTCGTCCAGGAAGGCGACATCATCGACATCGATATCCCGGCATCCAAGGTCAACGTCAGAGTCTCTGACGAGGAGCTCGAAGAGCGCCGCAAGTCCTATGTGGCACCCGAGCCCAGAGTCAAGACCGGCTGGCTCAACAGATACCGCAGGAACGTCACCGGCGCGAACATGGGCGCCGTGCTGAAGTAAGTTTTCCGGGAAACAATCTGTGAAATGAAAAACGGGAGGTGCATGGTGCATCTCCCGTTTTGATTGCAATCATTGCGTGCTGCGGAACGCTCTGCCGGCTGCGGCGCGGCGGATTTACAGCATTGTCTTGCCGTATTCGAATTCGCCGTGCTCCTTGCTGGCGTCGTTGATGGAGTACTTGCCGCGCTCCATGGCGAGGGTGCCGGTGCGGGCGAGCTCGATGATCTCAAAGCTGCTCAGGAACTCTTCGAGCGCGGAGCTCTCTCAATCTTGCCTGGATTCTCGTCGGCAGTGCGTATTATCGAAACAAAGACAAGAAGCTTGCGGCAAATAAGTGAGTGTTACTGACAGAAAAGCAAAGGAGGCAGTAAGATGCGATTTGGATCTGTAAAAAAACTGTGGCGGTTTGTGCTTGGTGCGTCATTTATCGGCAGCGGGCTCTGTTATCTGGGGTCAACACCGATGCAGGCCTGGACGACCATCGCCATAGGCGGCGGGTTTATCGTATGGCACTTTGTTCACAGATGGGCTGCATCCCGGCAAGGCGTAGCCGGCGAAGAATAAAACCACCATATACGCATTAAAATCAGCACCCCCATAACAATTTTAACAAAAAGGACGGACGCGAAATCTGTGTCCGCCTTTTTGGATTTTGGCAGAGCATAGTTGCTTTACGGTCATTCTCAGAGGCTGTACCGGCAGAGGCTTTGTATGCTTGAAACAAGAACTAAAAAGAACTAAAATGATGAGCAAGAACTAAAAAGAACTAAAGAATATACTGGTATACTGGAACTAAAAGCGAGAAGAGAGAAGTATTATGAGCAATCCATATACAATCACATTTGGGAGAACAGCAAAGCAGTATATTCCCCGGATCCGGCAACGTGAGCAGGTGATAGAGGATTTTAACAGCGATCAGGCATCTTCGCAGGCATATATGATCGTCGGCGTTCGCGGGTCCGGAAAAACAGTCATGCTCACGGAGATATCGAAAAAAATCGGGGCTGGATGGATCGTAATAGACCTGCTTTCGCGGGGGGATATTACACATGCGCTCACCTCGCAGCTTTATAGCGAACCGTCAGTGCAAAAGTTGTTTGTGAAGGCGAAGATCGATCTTTCTTTTATGGGTCTGGGCGTACATATAGAAGGGGCTGTCCCTGCCTATGATGACCAGACAGCGATCACACGAATGCTCAAAGAACTGAAGGCGCAGGGCAAGCGTGTTTTGGTGACGATCGATGAGGTGGCGGATTCCAAAGAAATGAAGCGCTTTGCAGCTTTGTTTCAGATACTGACTCGTAATGATCTGCCGCTCTATCTGCTTATGGCAGGGATCCCGGAAAACATTTATGGATTGATCGATGACCGCAGATCCACGTTCCTTTACAGGACACCTCGCATAGAGATGACACCGCTGAACTACGAAATGATCAGTCATTCTCACATGCGTACACTGAAGGTCAGCAAGGAAATTTCCCTTCAGCTGTCACATTTGACGAATGGATACCCGTTCGCTTATCAAGCATTGGGATATGTATGCTGGGGAAAGAAGATAGACCCTGAAGACACTGGGTTTGCGAATATCCTTGCGGAATATGATTATTATCTGCAGGAATTTTCATATGTCAAGACATGGGATGAAATGTCCGGGAATGACAAACGGTTTATGAGAGCTGTGGCGGCAGGAAAGCATGCGGCAGCAGACATTCAGAAAGAAACGGGTATGGATTCAAAGACATACAGTGTATACAGGATCCGGCTTAAAAGAAAGGGTATTTTAGGTGCGAGCAGTTACGGGGAAGTTCGTTTACTGCTTCCGCGATTTGAGGAATTTATCGCAGGTCTGCCGGAATAATACCGATGAAAAGAGACGCATCAGGCAAAAGGATCGAAATGGATCTTTTGAAAGACGGGGTTTGGGCACTCTTTAAAAAGTATCTGATCCCGTCGCTGCTGACGGCAGCCGCCATCTCTATCTTTCAGTTCATCGATGCTGTGGCGATCGGCCATGGCGTCGGGGCTGACGGAGTGGCGGCTCTTTCGGTGGCTACGCCGCTGTTCGGTGTCACATCATTCGTAGGTGTTTTTTGCGGCATGGGCGGCAGCATCCCGATGGGGGTCGCGCTCGGGGAAGGGAAGATGCGGGAGTACTCGGAGTACTTCACGGCGTCGTTGGTCGTTGTTTCCGTATTATCCATATTGCTTTGGGGCAGCTTCTTTGTCTTTGCAGAGCAGATCTTCCGGTTTTTCGGGGCGAATGACCGGCTTCTTCCTCTTGTCATGGAGTACGGCACATGGATGATCGGATTTTTCCCGTTCTTTTTCTTTTCGCTCTACCTGGCCTGTATCGTTCGTATGGACGGGGCGCCACAGCTCGCGATGTGGGCTGTCGTAATAGGCGGCGTATTCAATGCGATTGGGGATTATCTTCTTGTATTTCCGTTTCGTGTCGGGACCGGGATGGCCGGCGCCTCCATCGCGAGTGTGATCGGCAATGCGATCCAGGTCGTTATTTTTATCGTGTATTTTCGCAGCGCGCGATGCAGGGCAAAAATAGCAGGCACGCCGCAGTTGTGGCAACGCGCCAGGCATGTTCTTCGAGAGGGGATAAGTACAGGATTTATCGACATCGCCTTCATCGCACTTGTCATCCTGCTAAACAGACAGATCCTGCGGTATGGCGATGAAGTGGCGCTGGCTGTGTTCGGGGCGGCGTTTACCTGTTCCTCTCTGTTCCAGCGCATATTTTGCGGGATCGGACGTGCCGTGCAGCCGCTCGTATCATCAAACTACGGCGCGCGGCAGCCGGCCCGGATTCTGCAGGTCTTTCGTTATGCGATGATGACCGAACTACTGATTAGCGCTGGTCTTGCACTTTGCGGTGTGTGCTTTCCTGCTATATTGGCCTCGATCTTCATGACGGCTACGCCGGAAGTGCTTGCGGCGGCGCCGGGCATCTTCCGGCCGATCTTCTTTTCCTATCTGTTTCTGGGTGTCGATCAACTTGCCACCTATTATTTTCAGTCCATGCTGCGATCGGGATGGGCGCTTGGGATCGCGTTCCTTCGCGGCATTGCTCTGAGCGGCGCCTGCGCTGTCGTTTTGCCGCTGTTCATAGGCCTGTCGGGGATATGGTGGGGCTTTGTGGTAACGGAAGTGATCACTTTTCTCATTGCCTGCCTTTTGTTCAGGCGCTGCAATACGGAACTCAGGTCGTCTCTTTGAAAACCATGAACGAGAGGAAGACACATCGTGTGATATGGCAAATCCGAGATCGGATCCCGGATTTGCCGCAACTATCCACAAACAGTGTGTCAGGTTCCACCAGACCGGCATCCATGCATTGCATCAGGATCTTTGCGACGATCTGTTCAAATAGATCGGTGCCTTTAAAGCGACGTTTGTAGTTTTTCCGAAAGTGCTGAAGTGCGGGACAGGATCAAAGAAATCCAGATCCAGAAACCACCGGTAGGCCACGTTCACGGCAATGTTCTCTGTTGTTTGCCGCATGCTGGGGATCCCCTCCAGGTACTGGATCAAGGGGATCTTTATCGGCATTACCGGATCGATCGAAGGCCGTCCCATGTCCGGGGAGCACTTCTCTTCGACAAGGTCGTAGATGAAGGAGAAATCAATTGTTTCGTCGATTTTGCGAAGTAAATGGTCTTCCGGAACAAGTTGGTCGATCGATCCATCTGGATCTGCAGTTCCGTCTTTGTATTTTTCGTTAGCATGGTTTTTTGAATATTCTATCGTAAAGATGTTCAATTATGACGCCGTATGCATGTTCTGAACTAATCAGTGGGATTATCCCTTTTTCTTATAGGCATAATGATTTTCGTGATGTATTGTGATTGGACATCGAGGTCTAATGGATTCACAGTCAACTTCTCATAGGCAGGACCATCTAATAAACAATTGTTTTCTTGTATCCACCGTAACAGTTCCATGTGACTGTACATAACTGTAGAGTAGGGGCCAATATGATAAAGCGTCGCTGCAAGAAAGCCTCCAAATTTACGAATGTTATTTTTCAATATTGATCTCTTTGATGGGGAGCATGGTTTCTATTACACAATTAGGTGCATAAAACTGCTCCAAGCTCTAAAAGTAGCGTTGTTATTCACAACATTGTGGGCAGCGTTCATAAGTGCATAACGCAAGGCTGAAGAACCTCGTTTCGACATCCTGGTGTGCTTCTCAGTGAAGTTCCCGGACTGGTAAACAGATGGATCGAGACCGGCAAAAGCAAGCAGTTTGCGCGGACTGGAGAAACGGTGAATATCACCGATCTCTCCAAGGATTATCCCTCCATTGATAGGACCAATGCCAGGGATGGTCATGATGACCGAGTCAAGAGATCCCATGATATCCGTGATCTCGCCTTCGATCATCCTGATCTGGCTATCTAACAGTTCGATCTGCTGGATCGACTGCACGATCTGGATAGAAAGTGCTCTGTCGGCAGTGCCGACGGACTTCTGTGCCAGAACTCTTAATTCTAAGGCCATTTCCTTCTTGAAGTGTCCGTGGGAATTAGACACAAGAAGGTTCTTGAGATGAGTCAGGTGCATGGAAGCGATACTGCTGGCAGAGGGTGCTTCTTTGAGGATCGCATAACAGGCTTTCTGGTGGATGCCGGACTTAAAGAAGAACTGGAATTCCGGGAAGACCTGATCCACATAGGAAGTGAGTTGGATCTTAAGCCGCGTTCTCTGTTTGACGAGTTTCATGCGGAAACGCCCAAGGTTCTTCAGCTGCATGACACCAACATCCTGCAGTGTGAAGAAACGTGGATACTCAAGAAGAGTGATGGCCTTGGCGATGATCAGGGCATCGACCTTGTCCGTCTTGGTCTTACGGATGCGATTCTTGCGAAGCGTCGCGGATTGAATGGGGTTGATGACACAGACGGTAAAGCCCTTGGAGACAAGAAAATACACCAGATTGTTGCCATAGTGAGCAGTCGATTCAAGACCAAGGATGACGTCCTGCTTGTCAAAGGCGGAAAGTTTGGAAAGCAGCAGGTAAAATCCATCATTGTCATTGCAGAATTCGAACGGCTCGATGAGTACCACACCATCGGAATCGATGGCTGAGGCAAAGTGGATTTGTTTGGCGATATCAACGCCGACATAGATCATGAGAAATGCCTCCTTTCATGAACGACTGATACTGTCCGGTCCGCCTGAACGATTATCCTCGTAAACTTGATCGATATGAGTACTCGAAAAGCAAAGCTTTCGGCAACATCCAACTAATAATCATTTCAGATAATGTAGCGGCAATACACTCCTAACAAGTAGTCCGTTTTGTGCGGCCACAAAGAATAATCAAGAGTCCACAGTATCTGAATGTAATATGACAGACAGTAAAAGTAGAAAGGAGAGTATGATTCGCTGATAAATGAATCATACAAGGCAGTAAGATGCAATTTAGATCTGTAAAAAAACTGTGGCGGTTTGTGCTTGGCGCGTCATTCATCGGCAGTGGGATCTGCTATTTGGAGTCGACGCCGACGCAGGAGTGGGTGACGATCGCAGCTGGCACCGGGTTTGTCGTTTGGCATTTTGTTCACAGATGGGCTGCCTCCCGGCAAGATGCAGTCAGTGAAGAATAAAAGTGACAGAGTAACGGATATATGTGTGCACTAAAAGACCACCGGCTGAGCCGGTGGTCTTCCTTGCATTTTTGAACCTGGGCGGCCGGCCTACAGCATGGTCTTGCCGTATTCGAATTCGCCGTGCTCTTTGCTGGTGTCGTTGATGGAGTACTTGCCGCGCTCCATGGCGAGGGTGCCGGTGCGGGCGAGCTCGATGATCTCAAAGCTGCTCAGGAATTCCTCCAGAGCGGCGATCTTGCCTTCGTTGCCGATGACCGCCACGGTCAGTGTTTCGTTGGAAACATCGATGATGGAACCGCGGTAGATGTTGGCGATCTGGATGATCTCGTTGCGCTGGTCTGCGGTGGTGACGCGGACTTTAAAGAGCGCGAGTTCGCGGCGGATGCAGTGCGCCGGGTTGAGCTGCTTGGCGGAGTGGACCGTGACCATCTTCGCGAGCTGGTTGACAAGCAGCGTCGTCTGGCGCGGGGTCGCCATGAATTCGATCGTCAGGCGCGTCATGCCTTCGGTGTGCGTGGCGCCGGCGGCGATGGACTCGATGTTGTACCCGTTGCGGGTAAAGAGGCGCGCGACCTGGGAGAGGACGCTGGGGCGATTCTCTACCAGCACGGAAAGCGTGCGCAGTGCCACTTCGCTGTCGTCGTACAGATCCATCTTTTCCTGTTCGATATTTGTATTCTCTTTCATCGTAATTCTCCTATATGATGGCAGGCTTCTGGCTTGGAATCGTTTAGTTGATCAGGAAGTCTGTGATCGGTTTGCCGTTCTGCACCATCGGGCGGACGAGTTCATCCGCTCTGACTGCGCAGTCGATCACGTAGCCAATGCCTTTCTTTTCGTACTCGAACGCTTCGCTGAGCGCTTCCTTGAGTTCCTCCACGCTGGCCACACGCTTGGCGCCGAGCCCGTACGCCTCTGCAAGTTTGACGAAGTCCGGGCTCTGCTCGGTGATGGTCTCCGAATACCGCTGGCCGTAGATGAGCTGCTGCCACTGGTAGACCATGCCGAGGCGCTGGTTGTTGAAGATGAATGTAATGACCGGCGTCTTGTAGAGGGACTCGGTGGTCAGCTCGTTGCAGTTCATGCGGAACGAACCGTCGCTGGTGATGTGGATGACCGTGGTGTCCGGATTGCCGACCTTCGCGCCGATCGCCGCGCCGAGGCCGAAGCCCATGGCGCCGAATCCGCCGGAGGTGAGCAGCTGTCCGGGATAGCTGAAGTGCAGATGCTGGATGGACCACATCTGGTGCTGGCCGACGTCCGTGGAAACGATCGTCTCTTCGGGGCACATGTCGGACATGGTCTCGAGGATCTGCTTCGGGGTGAGGTAGTCCTTGACGTCATCGTAGACGGTCTCGCGCGGGAAGGAGAAGACGTAGTCTTTCCATTCTTTGTGTTCGTACTGCGGAATCCGCTCGTTGAGCATCTGCAGGACGTGCTTGGCGTCGCCGATGATGTGGTGGTCGGTCATGACGTTCTTGTTGATCTCCGCGCGGTCGATGTCGATGTGGACGATCTTGGCGTTGCGGGCAAAGCTGTTCACGTCGAGGGTGACGCGGTCAGAGAATCGGCAACCGACAGCGATCAGCAGGTCGCATTCGTCGACGGCCATGTTGCTGGCCTTGGAGCCGTGCATGCCGATCATGCCAGTGACCAGCGGATCGAGGCCGTAGATGCCGCCTCCGCCCATGACGGTGACCGCAACCGGTGCGTCCATCCTGCGGGCGAATTCGAGGAACTCTTCGTGGCCGCGGCTTCTGACGACACCGCCGCCGCAGATGAGCATCGGCTTCTTGGAATCGGCAATCATCTCGACCAGTTTGTCGACGTCGCCTCTGTCGGGCTCCGGCGTCTTGAGGCTGCTCGTTGTGGAGCGCTGGATCAGCTCGGAAAGCGGGCCGGTCTTGGAGTGCTGCTTGCGCGGGATGAATTCGTATTCGGCCGTCGCCTTGGTGGCGTCGGTGGTGATATCGATGAGGACCGGACCCGGACGGCCGCTGCGGGCAATGGCGAATGCCTGCCGCACGGTGTCGGCGATGTCGGCGGGATCCTTGACAAGGAACGCGCTCTTGGTGATCGGCAGCGCGATACCGGTGATGTCGACTTCCTGGAACGCGTCTTTGCCCATCATGCGGCCTGCGACGTTGCAGGTGACGAAGACGACGGGCGAGCTGTCCAGCATCGCGGTGGCCATACCGGTGGTGAGGTTGGTCGCGCCGGGACCGGATGTCGCCAGGCAGACGCCCACCTTGCCGGTGGAACGCGCGTAGCCGTCCGCTGCATGGCTGGCGCCCTGTTCGTGCGCCGTGCGGATGTGGCGGATCTTGCCGCACTTGTACAGTTCGTCATAGACGTTCAGGATCGTGCCGCCGGGGAACCCGAATACGGTATCGACTTCCTGCTCGAGCAGACACTGCACGAATATTTCAGCTCCTGTCAATAGCATTGCTTTCTTCCTCCTGTTGTTAGGTACGTTGTCTGAGCGCCGGGGTGCCGGAATGGGTTATCCGGGGATATCCGGCGGTCTTTCTCCATTTTACTGAATAGTCGCTCTGCGGGCAAGACCGCAGGTGTGGAACGGCTCTTGTTTTTCGTGCTGTCAGCACACCAAATGCGGATGTGAGGCATGTATATTAGCATGTGGCTACATATACGTAAGAGGGGGTTAAGTATGAAAACAGCAAAGTTGGTAATCGGGATTATCAGTTGTGTTCTCTTTCTCCTGATCATGTTTCAGAGTTGCGCAGCAACGGTTGCTGAAGCGATGGGAGATTCAGAAGGGTTGTCCGGCGGTGCCGGCGTTTTGACAGGGATCTTTATGCTAGTTGCCGGCATCGTCGGGATCGCCACCCATAAGGCGAGCCGCGGCGGCGGAACGGTCACATGCATTGTGTTCTATGTCCTGGCAGGATTGATTGGCGTCTTTATGCATGGGATTTATGAGGATCTGATGATCTGGGGGATCCTGTGCCTGGTATTTGCACTTGTGCATATCATTTTCCAGCTTAAAGGCGAGAGGGCTGTAAAAAGCAACCTCTCGTAAATAACAAATTCATGGTAACGACAGAAAGGAGAAACCAATGAAAAAGGTAATCGCATTGATGCTCAGCTTGATGGTGGTCTTCGCCTTTACTGCCTGCGGCGGTGAAGATACTGCGGGGGCAGCGGATAGCAGTACAGGCTCTGCAGAACAGACCGCATCCGAATCCGATGAGAAGGCGGCATTTGAAGAGGTGGTTCTGTTCGATAATGACCAGTGCACCATGGTAGTAAAAGATTTTGATGAAGATGGTGACTGGGGCCCGGCTTTAAAGGTCTATCTTGAGAACAAGACCAGCGATGAAACACTGATGTTCTCGGTTGAGAGCGCATCTGTCAATGGATATATGCTGGATCCGCTCTTCGCAACCGAAGTGACTGCCGGCAATAAAGAGAATACAGAGATCAGCTGGTTCGAGGAAGAACTGGCAGACAACGATATTGAAAGTATTGAAAACGTCGAACTGGAGATCAGGGTTTACGACGCGGATGATTGGGAACAGGCACCGTATGTAGAGGATACATTCACTGTCACAATCCCGCAGTAGAGCAACGTTTAAAAACCAGCATTAAAAAAGAGAGCCGCAAGGCTCTCTTTCATTATCCGTGTCAGACCTGAAGCGGAAGCAGTCCGTGCTCGTCGAGCAGCAGATTCACCTGCGTGACATCGCAGATGCCCTGGTTGATGCAGACTGCGATGCGCACATCCCGCTCATCTCTGGGATAAAGAGGTGCGAGCTTCAGCGATTCCAAAGCCCGATTGGTCTCGGTGAAGTTCATCCCGCTGCCGATGCAGAGCGCAAGAACATGATCCCGCCCGGGTCTGGTGCGTTCTCCGTTCAGAATATTATAGATGTAATTGCGGCTGACGTTGCTGTGCTCGAGCAGGTCCTTGATCTCCATGCCTTTGCGGCTGAGCTGCGCCTGGAGCATTTCATGGAAGGCGGTGCCGCCGGTTGCCTGGTTTTCCACAAAAGCATTGGCTTCCGCTGTGGTTTTTACATTCTGTAATCGCTTTGACAGCGACCTTGTCGTTTCTTCTTTCGCCATAGTTGTGCCCCCTCTGTCTATGATACAATGTTATCAGATACGGGGACGCCAGAAAAGCAAACAGAAAAAGTTCGTGCCCGCAGCACGAAGCAAACGGATATGACACCAGAACAGGAACTGAAACTATCTTTTTACCGCCAGACCGCTGTGCTGAATGAAGCGCATCGGGTTTTTCTGGTGCAGCATGTTGAGACAGGGCGATTCTTCGTAAAAAAGACCGTCAGGCAGTACGACCTTCGCATTTATCAGGCGCTGCAGCAGGGACAGTTTGCGGGCATTCCTGCGATCCATGAACTGGTCGAGGCGGATGGTGAGCTGATTATCATAGAAGAATACATCAGCGGTAATACGGTGCAGACGCTGATGGAGAGAGGTCCTTTTGCGGAGGCGGATGCATGCAGGCTCCTCTCTGCGTTGTGTGATATCCTGGCCCCCTTGCACGCGCATATACCACCCGTGATTCACCGGGACATCAAGGGGTCAAATCTTGTTGTTGATGAGCACGGGCAGCTCTTTCTGTTGGATTTCGATGCTTCAAAGATCGCGGATGCGGGCAAGACACAGGATACAGTCCTGATGGGAACCGAGGAGTATGCTGCTCCTGAGCAGTATGGATTTGCTGCGTCGGATGCGCGGACAGACATCTATGCATTGGGAGTCCTTTTCAACGTCATGCTTACCGGGCATTTCCCGAAAGAAGAACTGGCCGGAGGATATCTCGGAGAGATCATTAAAAAGTGCACGGCATGGGAACCGGATAAAAGGTTCCGTTCTGTGGAAGCGCTGAAAAAAGCGCTGCGAGGGCGCAGAAACCCCCTTCGAAAGGTGTGGGAAGCCATGCCGGGCGTTCGGTCGGGGAAAGCGGGAATCGCAGTGCTCTGGTGGATCGTATTGGGCGTTTTGGCTTATTTCGCGCTGACGGCCGTGTATATTCTTCCCGATGGCAGCGCATGTACCGGTATGCCATTGTGGATGACGCGGTTTGAGGGATTGCTGTCACTCTGGCTGCCTGCGTTTTATCTGACCAACTATATGGGATGGCGGGAGCGGTTCCCTCTGAAAAAGCAGACCAATACAGCTTTAGAAGTGCTGAGGATAACAGTGGGAGTGCTGATGGTTTTCTTTGTGCCATTTTTACTTCCGCCATGGTAAGGAATCGCTGCCTTTCCAGGCAGAATAGGCTTGCCAGCGGCAGGGAATGGGATATACTCAAACTATGGAAATGAGATAAGAAAAGGCGTGCAGCGCAGGCTGTGCGATGCTTGGAAAGGAGCGTATGCATGTATAACTTCACTTTCTATACACCTACGAAGATTCATTTCGGCAAGGACCAGATCAGCCACCTGGCGGAGCTCAAGGAGAGCGGCAGCAAGGCGCTGCTGGTCTATGGCGGCGGCAGCATCAAGCGGTCCGGGCTGTATGACCAGGTCATGAAGATCCTCGGGGAAGCCGGCGTGGCAGTCGTCGAACTGCCCGGCGTGGAGCCGAACCCGCGCATCGAGACGGTCCGCAAGGGTGCTGAAATGTGCAAGAGCGAAGGCATCGATATGATCCTCGCGGTCGGCGGCGGCAGCACGATCGACGCTTCTAAAGTCATCGCCGGAGCGGCCTGCTACGACGGGGATGCATGGGATCTGGTGGAAGATCCGTCCAAGGTCAAGGCAGCGCTTCCGCTCTATACGGTCCTGACACTTTCGGCGACAGGCTCCGAGATGGACGCGGTCGCAGTCATCTCCGATATGTCGAGAAACCTCAAGCAGGCGACGGAGTCCGAGCACTTCCTGCCGAAGATGTCGGTCCTCGATCCTTCCTATACATGCAGCGTCAGCGCCAGACAGACTTCGTCCGGCACGGCGGACATGATGAGCCACGTCATGGAGAACTACTTCTCCGCGGTGGAAGGCGCTGAGATCCAGGAGCAGTTTGCGGAAGGCATCCTGCGCACCTGTGTGAAATACGGTCCGGTCGCACTGGCGGAGCCGGACAACTACGAAGCGCGTGCCAATCTGATGTGGGCGGCGTCCCATGCGATCAACGGCCTGTGCGGCTGCGGCATCAGCCCGGGCTGGGGCATGCATGCGATGGAGCATGAACTCTCCGCCTTCTACGACATCACACACGGCGAGGGCCTTGCGATCCTGACACCGGTCTGGATGGAATACGTGCTCGGCGGCAAGGCGGCCTCCGCGCCGGCAGGCTCCGCACTGCACGCGAAGGTTGTCGCGAAGTTCGCGCGCTACGGCCGCAATGTCTTCGGGCTCGATCCGCTGAAAGAGCAGGCGGATGAAGAGGTCGCGAAGATGGCGGTCGAGTGCCTGCGCAAGTTCTTTTTCGAGACGATGCACATCCCGGCCAACATGCGGGCTGTGGGCATCGAAGACGAAGACAACTTCGAGATCATGGCCCAGAAGGCGTCCGGCGGCGGTGCGCGCTGGTTCGTGCCGCTTACAAAGGAAGACGTTGTCGAGATCTTCCGCGCCGCAAAATAGCATATGACGAGAATGTAAGGACAGCCGGGGTATGTATCATGCTCCGGCTTGTCAGTTAGAAGAGATTGATCAGTAAGAAATAGAACAAGGAGATTTTATAAATGGTGAACTTTACCTATACCGTACCGACCAAGATCCACTTCGGCGAAGGGCAGCTGCCGCATCTGGCGGAGCTCCGCGACTACAGCGACAAGGTCCTGCTGGTCTATGGCGGCGGCAGCATCAAGCGGTCCGGGCTGTATGACGATGCGATGGCGATCCTGAAAGACGCGGGCATCACGGTCTATGAACTGCCCGGCATTGAGCCCAACCCGCGCATCCAGTCTGTCCGCAAGGGCGTGGCGATGTGCAAGGCGGAAGGCATCGGGATGGTCCTCGCCATCGGCGGCGGCAGCACGATCGACGCGGCGAAGGTCATCGCGGCGGGTGCTGTTTACGACGGCGATGCGTGGGATCTGGTCCTCGATCCCGGTCTGATCAAAGGCGCGCTGCCGATCTTCTCCGTGTTGACGCTCGCGGCGACCGGTTCGGAGATGGACATGGTAGCGGTCATCTCGGACATGACGAAGAACGAGAAATGGGGCACGCGCAATCCGCACATGAGCCCGACGATGTCGATCCTCGATCCGACCTATACGTACAGCGTTTCTAAGAAACAGACTGCAGCAGGCACGGCGGACATGATGAGCCACACCATGGAAAACTTCTTCTCCATGGCGGTGGAGGCGGAGATCCAGACGCAGTTCGCGGAAGGCATCCTCCGAACCTGCATCAAGTACGGCCCCGTTGCGCTGGCGGAGCCGGACAATTACGAAGCCCGCGCCAACCTGATGTGGGCGGCGCCGCATGCGATCAACGGGCTGTGCCGCGACGGGCTTTCCCCGGGCTGGTGCATCCACCCGATGGAGCACGAACTCTCCGCGTTCTATGACATCACGCACGGCGAAGGACTCGCGATCCTGACGCCGGTCTGGATGGATTTCCTGCTGGCGGGTAAGGCGGCTGCGGCACCGGTGGGCTCCGAGGCGCACCTGGCTGTCATCAGAAGACTGGCGCGGTTTGGCCGCAATGTCTTCGGCCTCGATGCGGCGAACAAGGCGCAGGATATCATCGTGGCGGAAAGCGCGATCCTCAGTCTGCGGACATTCTTCTTCGAGACCATGGGCATCCCTGCGACGCTCTCGGCGGTCGGCATCACCGACGAAGACAACTTCCGGGTGATGGCGGAAAAGGCGGTCAAGAATGCAGCAGGATGGTATGTGCCTCTGACCGCGGATGAAGTCGTGAAGATCTTCCGCGCCGCGAAGTAGACCGATCTGCCGAGTGGGCAGATCTGCGATGCAGAAAGGACGAAAAGATGCATACAGACCGCGGCGGGAAACCGCTGCGGTTTCTCACTGGAACAAGAATAGAACACTGTTCTATTTTTGCCGAAAAGATTGTAATTTCCGTTTTCTGCATGGTATTCTTAATGCAAGACAAGCGCTGCATTCGGGCATCATGCGGGTGCCGGCGGCAGCTTGCCGTTAGGAGGACCATATGAAAGCATTGGAGGGGATCAGGATCGTTGACCTGACCTATGGGCACGGTGGCAGCCTGGCTACGATGACCCTTGCAGACCATGGCGCCGAAGTGATCAAGATCGAACCGCCCGCCGGCGGTGACAGAGCGCGCAGCTGGGCGCCTGTCAAGAACGGCGGCAGCGGATACTTTGCGTACCTCAACCGCGGGAAAAAGAGCGTGGCGCTTGACCTCGATACGGAAGAGGGAAAAGAAGCAGCAAAAGCGATTCTTAAAGAAGCCGACGTGCTTGTTGAGAACCAGCCGTATGGCCGCATGGAATCGCTTGGCCTCAGCTACGAAGATGTCAAAGCCATCAAGCCGGATATGATCTACGTATCGGTCACCGGGTATGGCAGAACGGGTCCGAAGAAAGATAAAAAAGCGATCGAGCTCACCATGCAGGCGAGCGGCGGCCTCATGAGCCGGACCGGATTCACCGACGGGGACAGCGTCAAAGCAGGCCCCGAAATGGCGCATCAGGCAGCCGGCCTGTACGCCGCAAACGCCATCGTCATGGCGCTGATCGTCCGGGAGAAGACCGGCGAAGGGCAGCAGATCGACGTGGCGATGAACGACGCGATCTATTCGCTCATGGAAGGCAACCCCATCACCTATGCGATGGAAGGAAAGATCGGGCCGAAACTCGGCAACGGCGATCCGACAGCTGCTCCTTATGACACATTTGAAACCAACGACGGCTTTGTCGCGCTGGGCACGAGTTCCGATCCGCAGTGGCTCAAGACCTGCGATGCGCTGGGCATGGATGAGCTGAAGGCGCGTCCGGAATACCTGAAGAACGCGGACCGCGTCCGGATCTATTTCTCCGGCCCGAAGATGCGCGAGGAAGTCACGTCCTATACCAGCAAACTGTCCAAGTTTGAATGCCAGGACCGCATGTGGGAACTCAACCAGCCCTGCGGCGCCGTCTATTCGATCGGCGAGGCCATGGAAGGCGAGCAGGTCAAAGCGCGCAACATGCTGACGACCGTACACGACGATAACATCGGGGAAGATATTCGGATCCCGGGCGTTGTCATCCGTCTGGAGAGCACACCTGGCAGCATCGACAAAGGCTCGCCGGTGCTCGGACAGGATACGGCGGCGGTGCTGGAAGCTGCAGGCTACACGGCTGCGCAGATCGAAGCGCTGGCTGCAAAAGGCGTCATCTGCACTGCAGAGGATGCTGCAGACGGGAAGGAGGTGCTGTGATGAAAGTACTGGAAGGAATCACAGTCGTTGACTTCACACAGGCGTACAGCGGTCCGTTCGCCGCGATGAACCTCGCAGACTTCGGTGCGCGCATCGTCAAGATCGAACGCCCCGGCTACGGCGACAACTCCCGCGCATGGGCGCCGTTCGCGGAGAACGGCGAGAGCGGGTACTTCTCGGCGATCAATCGCGGCAAGGAGAGCATGACGCTTGACATCGGACAGCCTGAGGGCCTCGAAGCGGCCAAGCGCTGGATCGCGAAGGCGGATGTGCTGCTGGAGAACTTCAAGGTCGGGACGCTCGACAAGAAGGGCCTCAGCTATGAAGAGGTGAAGAAGATCAACCCGGAGATCATCTACGCATCGATCTCCGGCTACGGACAGGTCAGCCCCTGGAGCCGGCTCGCCGCTTATGACAACGTCGTGCAGGCGCAGTGCGGCATCATGGACATGACCGGCTATGCGGATGAGATCCCGACGAAAGTCGGCGTCAGCATCGGCGACAACTATACAGGACTCGAGATGGCGCTGGCAATCTCCATGGCGCTGTTCCACAGGATGCGCACCGGCAAGGGGCAGAAGATTGACATCGCGATGTACGATACACTGTTCGGCATCCTCGAGCGGCCGATTCTGCAGAAGACGATCGCGGGCAAGACGATCCACCGCAGCGGCAATACGACGAACATGGTCTATCCATACAGCATGTTCCACTGCAAGGATGGCCTGTTCACGGTCGGTGTCGAAAACGGCACATCGGAGGAATGGACGGCGTTCTGCAAGGCGATCGGCAGAGAAGATCTGTTGGCCGAAGAGAAGTACATGGATAACGAAGCCAGAGTGGCGGACGGCGCCGAACTGGATGCGCGCATCGCCCCGTTCTTTGCGGACAAGACCTGCGAAGAGCTGACCGCCATCTTTGAAGCGGCGGACATCGCCTGCTCGCCCGTAAAGGGCATCCCGGAACTGGCGACCGACCCGCAGCTCGAGGCGCGCGGCATGCTCAACCCGATGATCGACACGGCGGTCGGTCCATACAAAGCGACCGGCAATCCGATTCATATGGAGAAGACACCGGCGGTCTTTGAAAAGTGCGCCCCGCTTCTCGGGGAAGACACAGAATCGCTCCTGAAGGAAATCGGCTATGACGACGCGGACATCGCGGCATTCCGCGAGAAGGGTGTGATTTGAGCCAGCCGTGAAGAGCTTTAAAGGAATCGCCAAAGAAGGAGATCAGAATTGAAACACATAAGAAGCCTTACCATCATTGCCATATTGCTGCTCGCGCTCATGCCGGCCGCTGTTTTCGCGGCGGAAGATCTGACGCCTGAGAATGCGCCGGACGGCGAATACAGCATCGCCATCAGCACGCAGACGGATGACACGAGCAAGGTCAAGACGCCGGCGAAGGTTTTCATCGAGGACGGCAAAGCGGTCGTCTGGATCGAATGGTATATGAAAGACTTTGATACGCTGGAGTATGACGGCGTCATCTACCAGCGGCTGACAGAGCCGGAGAACACCGTCTTTGAGATCCCGCTGCCGGAACTGGGCTCGTTCGTCAATCTCCATGCGGCCGGCGAATCCGGTGAATTCGACTACAGGCTGCACTTCCAGGACAATTCGTTCCGCAGCAAGAAGGAAGGCAGCGCGTGGAACATCATCCCGTACGGAGCGGCCGGTGCGATCGGCGCGCTGCTGCTCTACAAGGGGCTGACGGGGCTGCTGGGCAGGAAGAGCGATTCCTAGAAAACAAAGCGTTGGTACAAATGAAAAAGACGGCCGTTCACCTGAGGAGTCAGGGTCACGGCCGTTCTTTTATTGCCATCGCCAGCCGCTGGAGGCGCGGTTGCTTATTCGTGTACTTTCAGGCTGTAGGCGATCTCTGGGTTTTCGAGAAGGTCGAGGCCTGTCTCGACCAAGATCTTGATGGCTTCCACGCCGCGCTCTTTGGCGTAGGGCAGCTGCAGGGCGTCGCGGAAGGCGATCGTGTGGCAGCCGGAATTGTTTTCGACCATCTGGATCATCGGATGGAAGGTCGGCACGACCTGGCTGACATCGCCGACGTCGCTGGCGCCGCCCGCGTAGTCCTCTTCGCCGTCGACCAGCGCCGGGTACTGTTCCATATTCTTTTTAAAGATATCGCGGATGCCCTTGTTGACGATCATCGCCTTGCAGTCGGGCTCGAAGTGATGCCATTCCAGCTCGCAGCCGGTCTGCAGGGCAGCCCCTTCGCAGCATCTGACAACTTTATCGCACAACTCGTGCAGATACTCCTGCGTGTTGGCGCGGTATTCGAGCCGGACGGAAGCGGTCTCGGGGATGCAGTTGACCGCCTGGCCGCCGTTGGTGATGATCGCATGGATGCGGCTGCCGTCCTCCGTTTGCTGGCGCAGCGCGTTGATCGAATTGAACAGCATGATGACCGCGTCGAGGGCGTTGATGCCGTTCCACGGGTTCTGTCCTGCGTGCGCCACCTTGCCGGTGAAGGTGATGTCGATGCCGCCGACGCCGACGACCACGGGGTCCATTTTAGTGGAGCGGTTGCCATGGATTTCCATGACGGCATTGTAGCCGTCAAACGCGCCTTTTTCGACCATGACCGGCTTGCCTTCGCCGGTCTCCTCGCCGGGGGTGCCGAAGACGGTCACCTCGCCGGGAAGCTCCGCGAGCGCCTGCGCCAGCACGATGCCGGATACGACGCTGGTCGAGGCGATCCAGTGGTGCCCGCACGCGTGCCCGATCTCGGGCAGGGCATCGTACTCCGCCATAAAGGCGATGCGGGGGCCTTCGCCGTTCTTTTTGGTTGCCTTGAAAGCGGTCTCGAGCCCGCAGTACGGGTATTCCACTTCAAAGCCTTCTTCTTTCAATACGTCTACAAGATATGCGGACGATACTTTTTCGGTCATCGAGATCTCAGGATGTGTGTAGATAAAGTCGGTGATAGCAAAGATCTGAGGCCGCCGTTTGTCGATTTCCTGCAGCAGTTGCTGCTTCAATGCACTGTCAGACATAGCATACCTCCTGCCGGACACATCGTATCCGAACTCAATAATTGACAGAAGACCCGGCTCAGCCGGGCCCTCCTGTTTTCCGCGGCCGGGGATGGATCCTGGCTGCGGATGCGATTCTTAAGCGTTATAACCGGCCATCAGGCACTCAACGTTTTTCTCGTTGAACTTGCCCTTGCCCATACTCTCAAAGTAGTGGCACATGCCGGCGCTGAAGGTGTCGATGTCGAAGAACGAGTCTTCGGTGTACTTGACCATCTGGCCGAGCTGTACGATGTTGGCGTTGCGCTCGTTGTTCAGTCCCTGCGCGATCTCGGTGACCGGGCACTTGATGACCTTGATGTCATCTCTGTATTCCTTGTCATCGGGAACGACGGTGCTGTTGACGAAGAGCAGACCGCCGGGTTCCATGGTGGGCATCCACGCATCGACGGCGGATTCACTCATGGCCAGGACCATGTGCGGGTTGTCGCAGTAGGGGCTGGCGATCCGCTTGTCGCTGACGACGACGTTGCAGCTGGCGTTGCCGCCGCGCATCTCGTTGCCGTATGCCGGGAACCAGGTCACTTTGAGATCTTGATCGTAAGCTACATACATCAGGATCTTGCCGGCAGTCAGAACGCCCTGTCCGCCGAGGCCTGCACAAATTACAGTCTCTAACATATCTTTGATCCCTCCTTACTTATCAATGATCTCGCCGAGCGGGTAGTACTTGGAAACGACTTCGTCGATGTATTTCATCGCATCCGGCGGCGCCATGTTCCAGTTGGTCGGGCAGGGGACGAGGACTTCGAGCAGACCGAAGCCTTTGCCGTCGCGCTGCTTTTCGATCGCCTTCTTGACCATCTTCTTGGTCTTGGCGATGTTCGCCGGGTTGGTGATGGTGGTTCTTGCCAGGTAAGCGATGTCAAGACCCTGCATCACTTTGAATACATCGATGCTGCGGCCGTTGGCTTCTTCCGTTCTGCCGAGCGGGGTGGAAGCGGTCTTCTGGCCGACCATCGTCGTCGGAGCGAGCTGGCCGCCTGTCATAGCGAAGACGGTGTTGTTCATGACGAAGAATGTCACGTTCTCGTTGCGGGTCGCAGCCGCCATGGTCTCGCCCAGACCGATCGCGTAAGCGCCGCCGTCACCGGCGATGGTCAGTGCGTATTTGTCCGGACGGACACGCTTCTGCGCGGTCAGCGCAGCGCCCATCTTGCCATGGGGCGGTACGATCGTATCCACGTTCATGCAGAACTGGAACTGGTGGTTGCAGCCGATATCGGAACACATGATGGTGTCCGGGATGATATCCATTTCGGTCAGGACCTCACCCAGGATCCTGTTGAAAATCGCATGTCCGCAGCCGGCGCAGAACCGGTTCTCGCAGTACATGATCTCAGGTGCTTTTCTAGCAGGCATCAGTACACCTCCTCTTCCTTGACTTTCCCGTCGTAAACATCTTTGGCAAATGCGATGACTTCATCGACTTTGGCGACCTTTCTTCTGGTAGCCAGTGCGAAGGTCGGGTATTTGCCCTTGACGGTGATGATGACGTCGTCTCTCATCTGGCCCATCATGTTGACCTCGACGGTGATGACGCCTCTGCAGGTGTCGGGGATCTCCTCGAACGCCTTGCGCGGATACGGCCACAGTGTGATCGGACGGATCAGGCCGAGCTTGAAGCCCTGTTCGCGGGCTTTGTTGACGGCGCCTTCCGCAACGCGGGCGGAGATGCCATATGCGACGAGGACGATATCCGCATCATCGACGCAGATGTTCTCCCAGCGCTGCTCGGTCTCGCTGATCTCGCGCATCTTCTTCAGATAGCCTTCGTTCCACTCATCGAGATCCTCGAAGTAGGTGATGTCGGTGATGACCTTGTGGTCGTTGCCCGGCTTGGTGCCGCTGCAGGTCCACTCATACTGGTCGATGTCGTATTCCTTCTGCGGACGCAGTTCGCAGGGCTCGGTCATCTGGCCGATCGTGCCGTCGGAGAGCAGGAGCACCGGGTGCATCCATTTCTCAGCCAGCTCAAAGCTTTCATAAGCCATGTCGTGGCATTCCTGCACGCTGTTCGGAGCGAGGGTGATCAGGTGATAGTCACCGTTGCCGCCGCCCTTGACCGCCTGCCAGTAGTTGTCCTGTCCGGCGAAGATAAAGCCGTCGCCGATACCAAATCTCTGTACGCAGGCTGCGACACACGGCATCCCTGCGGATACCCAGTACGCGATGCCTTCCTGATACAGGGAGAAGCCGGGGCCGGAAGTAGAGGTGAGCGCTCTTGCACCGAGAGCTCTGGCCGCGAACGTCATGTTGACGCTGGCGATCTCAGATTCGCCCTGGATGAAGGTGCCGCCTCTCTTCGGCAGTTCCGCAGCCATCCATTCCAGGATCTCGGACTGCGGTGTGATCGGATAGCCGGCAAAGAAGTTGCAGCCGCCGCGCAGTGCGCCTTCCGCCAGCGCTTCATTGCCTTTCATTAATTTCTTTTCCATCTCTGCCCTCCTTAAAAGATCTCAAACACCAGGTCGGGGCACATAGCGTAGCAGGAACCGCAACCGATGCATTTTTCCTGATCGACCTGCACGACTTTCACGCCTTTGCCGTTGACTTCGTCAGACACGCTCAGCGCTTCTTTAGGGCAGTTGGCGACGCAAAGGTAGCAGCCTTTGCACCGTTCTGTGCTCAGTTTGATTTTCTCCATTAGCGATGACCTCCATTATCCAAAACCTCGTTTGTCCGGCAGGTAACCGGCGATTCCGCATATAACAAAACGCAGAACACTACAAACCATTGGACCATGTTATACATTCTGCCCAATAGAACTGTGTTCCGTTCAATGAAATTATATCGCCCAAAAACAGAAAAAGCAAGTGCCTTTGACAGAATACGCGTGTATAATGCTATACTGTAAACAGCGATCGCTGTGCCGCCGGCCGGGAAGGTCCGGCATAACCGCGCAATGATCCGTCATAACTGCGCAATAAGTAAGGAAGGATATCACATGGCGTATTTGGGCGACAGACTGCCGGGCAGTCTGGAAGATGAAAACAATAACAAGGACAAAGCGTACGGCGTGCCGAAAAAGCTGCTGGCGGTTGGTTCGGTCGTCTTCTTCATTCTGGGTGCAGTGGTGCTGTATTTTTCCGTCAAGGCGCACCAGCCTCTTGCGATCGCGCTCGGCGTCATGATGTGGGTAGCCGCAGGCGGATACCTGCTCATCCTGAAATTCCCGGACAAGCCCACGCATGCTGAAAAAGCGGCCGCTGAGATGAAGAAGTATGCCGGGCAGGGCAGTCAGGGTTACCAGCCCCCGTATCACGGCAACGCAAAAAAGAAGAAAAAGAAGAGATAGAACCTTTTGATTTAGGACATAGGGATTTGAAGAGACGCTTCGGAGCGTCTCTTTTTTCGTGCTTTTCGTGGCTGAATGTGTGTCCGTATAGGCGGGTGCGATGTCCGGATACGTCTTTGATTATGTACAGTTTGGTTTTGTTGTCTGCGGCACAAACCGATTTATGTACAGCGGCGAAGAACAATGGACTATACAAACAAAACGTCGATGCCCATTGGGTCTCGCACAGGAATTGTTTGTATCATCGCTGTTTTCACTGTCTCCTGCAAACTGACGTTGTATTATAGTAGTTTATTTCAATCTGTACATAACCAACAGGCAATCAACAGGCGTGCGGTGCCGATTCTTTGTACAGAGGGACAGTTTTGACCTGTACTAATAATGGCGCGCAATCCGAGCAGGTAATGGCGCGCAATCCGAGCAGGAAATATCGTGACCACGGCGGCGCTGACGTTTTTCGTGCGCAATGGCATGGGAATCCGCATTGGCAACAATATACAAAATGCGGGCGAGAAGAAAGCTATAAAAGGAGGCAAAGCGGTTCCAAACTGGTCGGAATTGACAGAATAATATTGACAGTTACCGGAGAAATTGCTATCATGTAAAAAACAAAATAGAACTGCGTTCCGTAGAGTAGAATAAATGCTACTGGTGCACTTTGTGCATTTTTGTACGTTTACGACGTTAAAACTTCAAAAGGAGGAAGGCAATGAGATTTTCTGAAAGAATGGGCAGAATGAAAGCATCCGCGATCAGAGACGTCCAGAAGAGAATCGCCAGCAGACCTGACGTTATTTCCTTCGCAGCCGGTCTTCCCGACCCGGCTCTGTTCCCGCTTGACGACTATCAGGCAGCACTCGACGCCATGGTCGAAGAGAACGGGCAGAAAGCATTCCAGTATGGCCTGACAAGAGGTTATGGCCCCATGCTCGAGAAGATCGTCGAGCGTATGGCGCAGAAAGAACAGGTCACAACGACCATCGATAATATCTGCATGACGACCGGCTCGCAGCAGGGCATTGCACTCTGCGCCAACATGTTCCTCGATGAGGGGGATGTTGTCCTTGCAGAAAGCCCCAGCTATCTGGGCGGCATCAACGCGTTCCTGCCGTACGGCGCCACTTCCGTGGCTGTCAAGACGGACGACGAGGGCATGGACGTCGAAGAGCTCGACAAGATCCTCAGCACCAACGACCGCGTCAAGATGCTGTACGTGATCCCGAACTTCCAGAACCCGACCGGCAAGGCCTGGTCCCTGGAGAGAAGAAAAGCATTCATGGATGTCATCAACAAGTATGACGTCTATGTCATTGAAGACAATCCGTACGGCGAACTGCGCTTCCGCGGCGAGTTCGTACCGAGCCTGAAGGCGATGGATCCGATGAACAAGGTCATCTATCTTGGATCGTTCTCCAAGGTCATGGCCCCGGGCCTGCGCCTCGCTTTCATGTGCGCAGATCCCGCGATCGCGCATCAGGCTGAGGAAATCAAGGAAACCTGGGACCTGCAGTGCAACGAGTTCACACAGGTCTTCGCAGTGCAGTACATGAAGATGTTCGACTTCGAAGCGCACATCGACCGCATCAAGGACCTGTACAGAAGAAAGTGCGATCTGATGCTGCAGGAGATGGACAAGCACTTCCCCGAAGGACTCAAGATCATTCGTCCGGAAGGCGGCATGTTCATCTGGTTTGAACTGCCGGAAGGGCTCGACTCCGACAAGATGCTGGATGCGGCGCTCGATGCGGGCGTGGCCTACATCCCGGGCGAATCGTTCTATCCGAGCGATCCGAAGCAGAACGGCATCCGTCTGAACTTCACCATGGTCTCCGAGGAGCAGATCGTCAAAGGCATCAAGATCCTGGGCGACTTCCTCAAACAGTACTGCTGAATCTGATCAGGTGCCTGCTGTCAATCAAGGATTCCTTGGTATTAACAGGAGGGAACCAAATGGCACAAACAGAAACAGATCGTCTGCCTGAAGACGATCAGAAAAAAATGAACCGTCAGCCGGGTGTCGTACTGTCACTGATTCCGGTCGTTGTCATGCTGGGACTTTTGTTCCTGTCTCTGAAGTATTTCGGATGGGACGTGCAGATCCCGCTGCTGGTTGCCGCTGTCCTGGCTGCATGCCTGGGCGTCTGGGTGATCAAGGTGCCGTGGCACGATCTGGAGAAAGGTGTTATCGGAAGCATCACGCATGCGATGCAGGCGATCCTGATCTGCTGTCTGATCGGTGTGATCGTATCTTCCTGGATTGCCGGCGGTATCGTTCCCAGTCTGATTTATTACGGGCTGGAGATTCTTTCTGGTGACCTGCCTGCTGGTCTGCTCCATTGTGGGTGTTGCGACCGGCAGCAGCTGGACCGTCGCAGGGACGATTGGTATTGCGATGATCGGTATCGGCGCGGGGATGGGCATTCCCGCGGGATTGACGGCAGGGGCTGTCGTTTCGGGAGCGTATTTCGGAGACAAGATGTCGCCGTTCTCGGATACGACCAACCTTGCGCCGGCAGCAGCAGGAACAACGCTTTTCGCGCACATTCGGCACATGTCTTATACGACAGGCGTCAGTTATATCATCGCTGCGGTGCTCTACATCATCATCAATTTCCGCTATGTCAGCAGTGCGGATGCTGTAGGAGAATCGATCAACGAAGTGCTCACAGCGCTGCGGGATAGTTTTACCATCAGCCCGCTGCTGATCACCCCGGTGATCCTGATCATCGTGCTGATCGTATTCAAGATCCCGGCGATTCCGGGCTTGATCCTGAACATTGTTCTGGGCATCTTCTGCGCCATGGTGGTACAGGGAATGGATGTTGCAACGGTGGGGAATGTGCTGGAATACGGCGTTTCCTCGGAAACCGGCAACGCGATGCTCGATGAGCTTCTCTCCCGCGGCGGTCTGCAGGGGATGATGTGGACAGTATCCCTGATCCTGTGCGCACTGACGTTTGGCGGTATCATGCAGGCCTCCGGCATGCTGGGCTCGCTTGCAGCTGCACTTCTGAAGCTTGCAAAGAAGTCGGGCAGCCTGATCCTGACGACGATGCTGACGGCACTGGCGGTCAACGTCATCTGCGGCGAGCAGTACCTTTCTATCATCATCACCGGCAATATGTACCGGGATGAGTACAGAAAACGGGGGCTGGCTCCGCAGAACCTGTCCCGTGCGCTAGAAGACTGCGGCACGGTAACTTCACCATTGATACCATGGACGACCTGTGCGGTCACCATGAGTACCTATATGGGGGTGGCGACCCTCACGTATCTGCCGTTCTGTTTCTTCAACCTGATCAACCCGGTTGTTGCGGCTATCTTCGGTTTTACGGGTTTCACAATCAAAAAGATAGAAGACGTGGATCCGGCGGATATCGTGGACTAAACGCGCGAAATTATTCGTCTGGTTGGTTGAATGGACCCATCATTTAAGGAGGGATTCTATGGAAAAGGCCAATTATGTCAAGAAGAGTCCGGCCAAACTGGGATTGACCATCCTGGTCCTCGGTATGACCTGGGCGACGGTGTACCTGATCCCGTTCATGCAGTACACCTGGTACGATCCGATGCTCGAATATGTCGGCGGATCGCACTTCCAGATGAGCTTGCTCATCACCATCTACGGTTTCGGTAATGTATTCCTGGCGCCGATCGGCGGCTGGATCTCCGACCGGTTTAACTACAAGTGGATGTATGTCGGCTCGGCGCTTGTCAACGGCGTTGCGGCGATCGCATTCGGTATCTACGGCGGCTATGCATTCGCAGTCGCAATGTGGATCGTCTTCGCGATCTCCTCGCTGCTGATGAACTACCCGACCCACATCAAGATCATCAGAGACCTTGCATCCGATGAAAACCAGGGCACGATCTTCGGTTTCAACGAGACCGCGATCGGCATTGGCAACATCGTCGTCTCCGCTCTGATGAACGTCGCGTTCATCAAGTTCGGCGAAGGCGTTGCGGGTATCAAAGGCGTCTGCTATGCCAATGCGATCGTATCCTTCATCCTGATGGTCCTCTGCATCTGGCTCGTCGACGATCCGAAGAAGACCGGCATGATCAATGTCAAGACCGACGAATCCGAAAAGGCCAACTTCGGCCGCGACTTCGTCAAAGTGGCGAAGCATCCTGAGACCTGGATGTACGCACTCAACATCTTTGCTGTCTATTCGTTCATGAGCTCCATGAGTTACTTCACGGAGTACTTCACCGCAGTCCTCGGTCTGACGGTTGTCTTCTCCGCATGGATGTCCATCATCCGTCAGTACGGCATGCAGCTCGTCGGCTCCCCAATCGGCGGATTTGTTTCCGACAAGATCAAAAATCCTGCTCTGATCTGCCTGATCACCTATGTGATCGGCCTGCTGTGCTACATCCTCCTCATGGTCAAGAAGGGCGGCTGGAGTGTCGGCTCGATCGTCTTCCTGACGATGTTCATGATGTTCTTCATCTATGCATCCCGCGGCTGCTACTATGCAAACCAGCAGCAGGCAGGCGTACCGCGCAGCGTGGCAGCGACCACCGCTGGCGTCGGCGCGATGATCGGCTTCTCGCCTGACCTCTTCCAGTTCGCACTCTATGGCTACTGGCTCGACAACACCGAAAGCGCTGAGGCTGCTTATGACAAGATCTTCATCTTCCAGATCGTCGTCATGGTCATTGGTATCATCGCAGCGCTGTGGGTCATCCGTTCCGGCAAGAAGTACGGCACGGACAAGGGCGGCGACTACGACAATCCTGTCGTATAAGACAGTCTCCCTGTAAAGGAATCGCTTAGCAACAGGCGGTTCGGCACAAGAGAAAATGGGGTGCCTTGCCGGCAAGGCAGGGCACCCTTTTACAATCACGGCAAAGAAGCGCCGGCCGCAAAGGCGGCGCAGCATCATGCGGAGGGCTGTATGAAAAGCAAAGTGATGGATATCCGGGAGGCGGTCGCAAAAGTACAGAGCGGAAGCAGCCTCATGATCACCGGATTTGGACAGGCAGGTGCTCCGCGGCATCTTCTGAAAGCACTATCTGAAACCGACGTAACAGATCTGCACACGATATCGGACGATCTGGGTGTCACGGAGTATGGGTTTGATCAGACGATCTCCCGTCTTATCAACAAAAAAATGATCAGCAGCGCCAAGTGCTGCTTCATCGGGCAGAACCCGGAGGCGAGCAGACAGTATATCGACGGCGAGCTGGACATCGAATTCATCCCGATGGGGACGTTCGCGGAGCGGATCCGGGCCGGCGGCGCCGGCATCGGCGGATTTTACACGCCGACCGGTGTGGGCACCCTCGTCGAAGAGGGGAAGGAAACAAAGATCATAAACGGCAAAAAGTATCTGCTGGAGCTGCCGCTGCACGCGGATGTGGCTTTCCTGCATGCGTGGAAGGCGGATAAGTTCGGCAATGCGCTGTTTAAGTATACCGCACGCAACTACAACACGATCATGGCGACCGCGGCGGATCTGGTGATCCTGGAAGCCGAAGAGATCGTGGAGATCGGGCAGATCCCGCCGGATGCGGTCCAGCTGCCCGGCGTATTTGTGGACATCGTCGTAGAGGCAAAGGAGGACATTCTGTAATGGCTAACTACAGAGAAACGATCGCGAAGAATGTCGCCCTTCTTCTGAAAGACGGCGACCTGGTCAATCTCGGCGTTGGCATTCCGACGCTGGTGGGCAATTTCGTCCCGGAGGGCATCGATATCATTCTGCACGGGGAGAACGGCTCGGTCGGTATCGACGGACGTCTTCCGAATGCGGAGGAAATCTTTGCGGATGAAGAGACGTTCCTTGGCTGGGAGTCCGCCCACCGCGGAGATATGACAGACTATACAGAAGGCCACAAGGACCTTCTCGACGCAGGCAGCCGGCCGATCACACTGCTCCCCGGCGCTGCGAACTTTGATATCATTACCTCGTTCACCATGCCGCGCGGCGGCCACCTCGACAAGACGGTGCTCGGCGCCATGCAGGTGGATGAGGAGGGCAACCTTGCCAACTGGCTGATCCCGGGACAGAAAGCGACCGGGATGGGCGGCGCGATGGACATCGTTGCGGGGACCCGCGAGGTCATCGTCGCAACGACCTTGCTCGCCAAGGACGGTTCTCCGAAACTGGTTGAGAAATGCGACCTGCCGCTGACGGCGGTCGGGGTCGTCACCACTGTTGTCACTGAAAAGTGTGTGGTGGATATTACTGACGAGGGCTTTGTTGTCAAAGCGCTCTATCCGGGCGTCAGCAAAGAGGAAATCATCGCCGGCATCGGCGCGGAGGTGCACTTTGCGGATGATCTGAAAGAGATGGTGGAATGAAACAGCAACAGCAGGTCTCGCTCGACCGGGTCATGGGCGTGAAGGACTACTTCATGCTGGGATTTGGCTCGATGGTCGGCGTTGGCTGGTGCGTAGCGCTCAACAGCTGGATCCTGGCAGGCGGCAGTGTGCCGGTCACGATCCTCACTTTTGCAATTGTCACCGCCATGGTTATTCCCGTCGGGCTTTGCTATGCGGAGATGACGGCAGCCATGCCGGTCGCGGGCGGGGTGCTGGCTTATGCGTACCGGGCGTTCGGCACGAAGGTCGCCTTTGTGGCGGGGTGGCTGGCGCTTTTGGCCTACATCAACGTCATGCCATGGGAAGCGATCTACATCAACGACGTGTTCGCATATCTTTTTCCGGGCCTGTGCAGCGGGCTGATCCTGTATGAAGTGGGCGGTTCCCCGGTCTATTTGAACGCGCTGATTATAGGAATCGCTCTTTCCTGTCTGCTGATCCTGGTCAACTGGAAGGGCGCGAAGGTCTCGTCGAAAGTCCAGAACATCAGTTGCTATACCATGATCGTCGGCTTTTTCGTGATCGCAGGCTTTTCGCTCGCGAAGTTCGACTTCGATAATCTGACGCTGGCCTCTTCGGCGGGGATCGACAGTTCGCTCGTCCCGAAGTCGCTGGGTATCGGCGTGCTGTCTGTGATCTCTCTGGCGCCGTTCTACTTCTCCGGGTTTGATACGATCTGCCAGGGAGCGGAAGAAAGCCAGAGCACGATGGACTACGGCAAGCTCGGTCTGGTCATCGTCATGGGCATGCTGGCGACCGGCATTTACTATATGACGATGATCTTCTCCGCCGGGATCGCCGTCCCGACCGCGGAGTTCGTCGATCTGCCGCGTCCGTCGATCTGCTACATGTTCCGGATGCTCTATTCAGGCGCACTGGGCAATATCCTGTACTTTGTGACGCTGATCACAGCCCTGGCCGGTCTGTTCACGACATGGAACGGCTTCTACAGCGCCGGGGCAAGGCTGTGCCTCGGGATGGGCCGTGCGGGTCTCATGCCGGCGTTCTTCGCGAAGGTGCATCCGAAAAACAGGACGCCGGTCGGCGGCAATATCCTGTTCGGCATCGCCTGCATTGCCGGTCCGTTCATCGGGATCGGGCTGATCGATCCGCTGACGATCATCGGGTCGTTCGCATTCATGCTCTGCTGGTTCTGCACGGTGATATCGTGCTGGCACCTGCGCAAGGCGGCGCCGGATATGAACAGACCGTTCCGTGCGCCGGGCAAACGCATCGTGATGATCCTCGGCTGTGTGACGACCATCACATTCGCGCTGATCTGCGTGCTGCCCGTTTCTCCGGGATATATGGGCAATGTGGCGCTGGTCTACTTCGTGGTGTGGATCGCACTCGGCGCGGTGCTGTATGCAGCGGGGAGCAGGCAGAGAAACAGCCTGTCCGAAGCGGAACGCGCTGCGGATCTGTTCGCAGGGATGCAGCAATAAGCACGATCGTGCAGCATGATAACCGCATAGAATACCAGAAAACCGGCCTGCTGCAGGCCGGTTTCTTTCATATCGCAGGAGGATGCGCTGTTTACAGGGGAATGCTCCCGCTTACAGGTTGAATGCCTCCGATATCTCGATCGCGGTTTCCTTGACCGCCTGGATCTTCTCGTCCAGACCTTCTTTCATACGCGCGGTCGGCCCCGACAGACTGATCGAGGCGATGGCCTGCCCGTTGAGCAGGATCGGTGCGCCGACGCAGTAGAGACCGATCTCTCGCTCCTCATTGTCGATCGCATACTTGTTGCGGCGCACTTCGAGCAGTTCTTTCTGCAGGGTATCGATGTCGGTGATCGTGTACTTGGTGTAGGGCACCATCGGATACTTCTCGTAGATGGAGATGTCCACGTTGTCCGTGAAGGCGAGCAGGCTCTTGCCGACACCGGAGCAGTAGCACTCGTTCATGTCGCCGAGATTGGTATTCGCATTCAGCGACAGCGGGCTGGATTCGCTGGCGACAATGACGCTACCGTAGACACCGTTTGGATCGATGCGCAGCGTGGACAGATTGACGGTTTCCTGAAACCGCTGGTTGAGCCGCTGCAGGTAAGGCGTGACGATTTCCACCAGCTCCGCCTCCGGTTTCATCTTCGTGCTGAGGACGTAGACGTTGAGTCCGAGCGAGTATCTGTCAGTATCCGGGTTTTGCTTGATGTAGCCGCGGTTTTGCAGGGTGACAAGCGTCCGGTAGACCGTACTCTTGTAGACACCAAGGTCCTTGCTGATCTGGGTGACCGGGACTTCCTGGTTGGCGTTGTACAGGTATTCCAGGATGTCGAGACTGCGGTCGACAGCATTGATAATAATGGATTTGTCGCTTTCTTTCGTATTCATCGCACACCTCACAGGATTCATGCTGACAACTGTTCCGTTAAATAGAACACTGCCGGATACGATATGAATGTTTTAAGAATCGCTAAAGACTGATTTTAGAATGTATTTGCCCTTCTTGGATACAAGTATACTGCTTTTTCCTGTTCCGTCAAGCAGAACGGCGATAACTGTTTTGTATGTAATGAACAAATGCTCCGCTGTACAAACAACAGCCTTGAGGAATCGAGATTTTTGCGGTTGGTTATGTCTGGATCATAAAACCCGCAGCCCATACAAATTCGATTTGTATGGGCAAAGAAAAGCAGCGAATATACAAATAATAAACCTTTCGGGTCAGCGGAATGCCGGTATTTTGTTTGTACAGACTGGCATTTTCAGCCCCTGTACATAATCCGGTTTGTATAGCAGCCACTATTTTTGAAACAGGCATAAGCAGGGGGTGCGCATGAGCAAGGTGCCCGCCTTCTTAGGTTGCCATCCAGTTTACTGTGCAATCGCTGCCGGTGATTGGTTTTGACACGGGCAAAGAAAAGGCCGCTGTGTAATTGGAGTACCAATCATAACAGGGGCCTTGTCAGTTCTATTCTATTCTGCTATTTAACATTACCGTCAGGAATCGCCGCGTGGATCACCGTCAGGAATCGCCGCCGGGGAGCGCAGGCTACTGATAGATGCCGATCCGCTGCTGTTCGATGAACTGCTTGGCAGCACGCGGTGTGCGTCCGTTCGCGCGGATGGCGAAGGCTTCGGCCCTTGTGTGGAGGATGTCCTCCGGCAGCAGGATGCCGTAGTCTTTGGCGAGTTCGTCCACGATGGCGAGGTAGTCGTCTTTCTCCGGACGCTGGAAGGTGACCGTCAGGCCGAAACGCGCCGAGAGGCTCGCGATCTCCTGCAGCGTATCGTTGACGTGAAGCTCATCGCCCTCGCGGTCTGACATGTTCTCTTTGACGAGGTGGCGCCGGTTGCTGGTGGCGTAGACGACGATGTTGTCGCCCTTGTCGGAGATGCTGCCTTCAAGGATCGCCTTGAGCGAGGAGAAGTTGTCATCGTTCGCGGTGAAGGACAGGTCGTCGATGTAGAGGATGAACTTCAGCGGCACGGTGACGAGCGCTTCGATGAGATTGGGGATCTCAAAGAGCTGGTCCTTGCGGACTTCGACAAGGCGCAGGCCCTGCTCGGAGTAGTCGTTGGCGATGGCCTTGATCGTCGAACTCTTGCCGGTGCCGGCATCGCCGTAGAGAAGCAGGTTGCTCGCAGGCTCGCCGGCCAGCAGCGCCTCGGTGTTGCGGATGATGATGCTGCGCTCGCGCTCATAGCCGTACAGCTGCGAGAGGCTGGTCTGGTCCGGATGCGGCACGGGCATCAGCCCGCCTTCCTGGATCACGAAGGCGCGGAATTTGGCGAACATGCCGAAGCCGGTCTTGTGGACCTCGCCCATGCGTTTCTCATACTCTTTGGCGAGGTCGATCTTGCTGTTGACCCATACGGGCAGGAATGCGCTGGCAGCGCGGGCGCCGGAGGGGGCATCGGGATCAGTCGGGTTGGCAGTCTGCGATTCCTCGGCATGAAAGCCGATCGCATTGTCGTCCTCTTCGTCCTCGTTGACGCGCAGATAGTCGATCATCGCTTTGATGTCTTTGGCCTTCATCTCTGCGAAGGACTGGAGCAGTGCCAGTTCTTCCTTGACGGCACCGCGCATCTCCGCGGGGATCTTCGCTTTGCGGGCGCGGAGGTGTACGTAGAAGTTTTCATCATCGAGCACCGCGTTGCGGATATAAGCGGCCAGGTCGATGTGGGTGTCCTTTTCGTCGCGGGTGTCGGCGATGACCACATTTGCGGCGCACTGTTCGAAGAGCGCAGCGCAGAACGTGCCGTAAGCGGCGATCGCGGCTTCTTCCATACCGGCGACGGCCTCCATATCGGTCGCCTTCAGTGTCTGGATCTGCGCAAGGACATCAACGAGTCCCTGCAGCCCCGCAAAGACCGGGTCCTTGAGCAGCCCGTCAAAGACGACGAGTGCGTGGGAGCGCAGGCTGAGTTCCTTGTAGTTCATGGATTGCTTCCTTTCTTATCTTAACAAGAATCGCACTGCCAGCCGTTGTGCGGCCGCATTGCGATATCCATTTTATGCCCGTGCAGATGAGGTGTCAATAAAGGAAGCCAGAGGTGTCTTCACCGGGCGTTTTATGATACTATATCTAACATGAAACGATTTTTATTTACCCTGATCCTCGCCCTGCTGATCATCGCGGGTGTCGCCTATGGCGGCAGCTGGCTGGTGATCAACGAAACAAAAGACCTTGTTGCGGGCGAGATGGTTGGCGATACCTATACAGAAACGATCACATTGGACGAGTTCGCGGCGCAGGGCGATGCGTCGGGTCTTTCATTGCCCAACGGTCCGTTTGACTGCATCCTCGTGCTGGGGGCGGGGCTGAATCAGGACGGTACACCGAGCCCGATGCTGGAAGACCGTCTGGAACTGGCGATCTATCTCTACTGGCAGGGATATTCCTCGAAGCTCCTTCTCAGTGGTGATAACGGCACGAATTATTATGATGAGGTCACCGCGATGCGCAACTACGTGCTGGGGCAGGGGATCCCTGAGTCTGCAATCGTGTGTGACTACGCTGGGTTTTCAACCTACGACAGCATGTACCGGGCGCAGGGAATCTTCTGCGTAGAGCGTGCCCTTGTTGTGACACAGGGGTATCATCTTTCACGTGCGCTGTTCATTGGCAAGGCGCTCGGGATCGATGTCTACGGTGCGGCAGCGGATCAGGAGACATTCAGTCTGCAGAAAAACCGCGAAGTGCGCGAGATCATTGCCAGAGACAAGGACCTGATCAAGAGCTTCATCAAGCCGGAAGCGCGCATTATGGGCGACCAGCTGCCGATCAAATAAGATGAAATGCATGCGGCGGCAAGTCGCACACAGGAAAGAAGGAACGATATGCAGCAGATCAAGACAGTCATGGCGGCGTATTTCAGTCCCGCTGGATCGACAAAAAAGGTGACGGCGGCGGTGGCTGAAGGGGTCGCGGAATCGCTCGGCGCCAAGCTGCGTGAATTCGACTGGACAGTTAAAAAGAACCGCGAATGGCGGCTCGAGTTCGGCCCGTCTGATCTTCTCGTGGTCGGTGCACCGACGTACGCAGGCCGCCTTCCGAATATGGTCATGCCGTATATCAGAGACAATCTGCTTGTAGACCGCGACATCATCGCGGACAGGGAAAAGGCGGCAAGCGGTGCAGCGGATGCAGAAGCAGCGGCGCCGGTCTTTGCGGTGCCTGTGGTGACCTACGGCGGCCGCGCATTTGATAACTCTCTCGCGGAGACCGCCGGCCTGCTCAAAGGGAATGGCTTTGCCATTGCAGGCGGCGCGGCCATGCCGTGCGAACATGTCTTCAGCGATCTGCTGCAGAAAGCGCGGCCGACGGAAGAGGATCTTGCCGCCGCACACGCGTTTGGCAAGCAGCTCGGGGAGAAAATCCGGGTATTCCTGAAATCGGCAGACAGTACCGCTGCAGGTGAAGAGGCAAACGGCACAGCTGTAGCTTGGACGGAGCCGGTGCTGCCCGGGGACTATGCGCCGGAAGCGTACTACCAGCCGCGCGACCTCGACGGCAACCCGACGAATTTCCTGAAGGCGAAGCCTGTCTTACTCGAAGATAAATGTATCGGATGCGGCAAGTGCCAGAGCGCCTGCCCGATGGCCAGCATCGTGATGGAAAAGTGCACACCAAAAATGCCCGCGGCAGGTACGGCGGGTGTGGCAGCGAATCCGCTGATGACCGGCGGGGCTGCCGGCGGAATAACCGGCACAGGCGGCAAGCTGGATCTGGCGGCGATGAAACTGCAGATTCCGTCCGTGCAGGGCATCTGCATCAAGTGCCATGCGTGTGTAAAGGCCTGTCCGCAGGGGGCGTGGGTATTCAAAGATGACGCGTTCCTGCGTCACGTGGAGATGCTCGAGAAAACGTTTGGCGGCGAAGAGCGGGAGAACGAGTTCTTTATCTGATGGAGTCGACGCCTTTGCTGGCGAGGGCGTCGCAGCGGTTGTTCATATCGACGATGTGCAGGAAGTCATCGTAGGCGAACCCGGCGCCGTTCCACTCCAGGAATTTCTGGTAGTGGGCGTCCATGTTGGTGGACGGGCTCGCGGTGTTGATGTGCCCCTTGACGCGGTAGAACGAGATGGTGTGCGATTCCAGATAAGGGAGGAGCTGCTCCCACAGATCGCGGTTCTCGACGGGCTGCTTCTTCGCGTTCTTCCAGCCGTTCTTCAGCCAGTTCACGTACCATTTCTTGCGGAAACAGTCCATGAGGTAGGCGCTGTCGGAGAAGACTTCGATCGTCTGCCCGTCTTTTTTGAGTGCACGGAAAGCCTCCAGCAGCGCCGTCATCTCCATGCGGTTGTTGGTGGTGTTGGCTTCGGCCCCGAAGATTTCCTTCGTGTGGCCGGCGTATTCGAGCACAGCACCCCAGCCGCCGAGGTTGTCCTCGTTCTGATTGCCGGAGCAGGCGCCGTCTGTGTAGAGTCGTAAGATGGGCATATCGTTCCTTCCGATAAAACAGGTTGCAGTATCGCAGCAGCGCAGGCCGGATGCCCGCAACTGGTTGCAGCAGGAGTGCTGCCGCATCAATTGTACCATAGATCGCGTGCCGTTGCTTGTACGGCTGTTGTTTCTTAAGTTTTGTACAGGCACTATAAGGCTTGCAGAATTATGGTATACTACAATGCGGAGGTTTTCATGGATTTGACATTCTGCGCGATCGCAAGCGGCAGCAGCGGCAACAGTTATATGGTCCGCAGCGGGGAGACGGTACTCCTCGTGGATGCGGGCATCAGCGGCAAACGGATCAAAGAAGGGCTGGAAAAAGGGGGCGCTTCTTTGGATGCGGTCGATGCGATCCTCGTGACCCATGAACACAGCGACCATGTGCGCAGCCTCGGCATCATGCAGCGCAAGTGCCCGCAGGCCATGGTCTGGTCCAACATCGGCACGTTCCGGAAGATCAGCGGCGATGTAGCGGATGGCAGGCACTGCACGTTCACGACGGGCGAGCGGTTTATGATCGGCGACATCTCGGTCTATCCGTTCCCGGTGTCGCACGACGCGGCTGAGCCGGTCGGATTTGTCTTCGAGAAGGGCGATTCCAAGATGGCCATCGTCACCGACACGGGCTATGTCTCCAACGAGATCTTCGAGGCGGTCCTGGGCAGCGACCTGATCGTGCTCGAGGCCAACCACGATGAACACGTGCTGCGGTACTGCCGGTATCCGTTCCATGTCAAGCAGCGAATCCTGAGCGACCACGGACACCTCTGCAACGAAGCGGCAGCGGACTGCATCGAGCGGCTGCTCCGGGAGGACGAGAAGTTCCCCGTGTTCCTGCTGGCGCATTTATCTAAAGAAAACAACACGCCCGACATGGCGCTTCTGACCGTGCGCAATGCGCTGGCGGCGTCGGATGTCTTTGACAGCCGTATAGAGGCGTTTTCGTCTGCCGGGGCAGGCACCCTGCACGATCTCAGGATCGAAGTGCTCTCCCGCAGCGAGCCGGGCAATGTCTATCAGCTGGGATAAGGAATCGCTCAGCCATAAAGGCGGCGAAGAGGTTTATGAATATACGCATCGTCTGTATCGGAAAACTGAAAGAAAAGTACTGGAAGGACGCCCTGGCCGAGTACGCCAAGCGCCTCTCCGCCTACTGCACCTTCACGGTCACGGAACTCAAAGAGGACCCGCGTGACGACATCGAAAAGGAAGGCGAGGAGATCCTCCGGCACATCAGCAAGAGCGAACACGTCATCACCCTGGAGATCCGCGCGAAGATGAAGTCGAGCGAAGAGCTCGCGCAGCGGATCGGAGACCTCGGTCTCATGGGCAAAAGCGATATCACGTTCGTCATCGGCGGCAGCAACGGGCTGTCTGCGGCGGTGAGCAAACGGGCGGACGAAAAGCTGTCTTTCTCCCCGATGACCTTCCCGCACCAGATGATGCGGGTCATCCTGGCGGAACAGGTCTACCGCAGCTTCAAGATCCTGCGCGGCGAGGCCTATCACAAATAAAAGAAATAAGCACATCACCTATGCAGTATCAGGACACACTGGAAACAAGAATCACCCATCCTGCCAACGGGCAGAGCCGCCGGTATATCCCCGCGGTGGATGGTTTGCGTGCGCTCGGCGTGCTGACGGTCCTGTTCTACCACCTGCGCATGCCGTTCGCAAAGAGCGGCCTGCTCGGCGTGACGGTGTTCTTTGTGCTGTCCGGGTATCTGGTGACGCGTCTGCTTCTGACGGAGGCGGAAACGACCGGGACGATCGACCTGAAGGAGTTCCTCAAACGCCGCGGACGGCGGATCATGCCGGTCATGATCCTGATGATCCTCGTCATGAGTATTGTCTACACGTTTACGGACGGGTTCCTGCTGAACAAGATGCGGCCGGACGTCGTGCCGTCCATATTGATATTTAACAACTGGTGGCAACTCCTGCAGAATGTGTCGTACTTCGAGGCACAGGGCGCGCCGTCTCCACTGACCCACTACTGGTCGCTGGCGATCGAAGGGCAGTTCTATCTGGTCTGGCCGTTCATCATCCTGCTGTTTGTGAAACTGCGGCGGGCAAGCCGCGTGCCCGGCGGCGACGGCCGGGGGTGGACAGCGCTGGCTGTTGCGACAGCGGTGATGGCAGTCATTTCTGCTGTGCTGCTGGTGGTGTACTTTGACCCCACGGCGGACTCGAGCCGGGCTTACTACGGCACGGACAGCCGTTGCTTCTCGTTGCTGGCAGGCGCACTGTTCGCGATGTGGGAGGCAGACGGCGGCATGCAGCGTGCGGCGGGAAGACGCTTTTTCGAAGACAGAGAGCCCCGCGGAGGGCGATTCTCCGGTCTCGACATTGCCGGCGGGATCAGTCTGCTTGTGATCCTTCTGATCATCTGGCTCGTGCGCGGCGCCTCTCCGCTCCTGTACAGAGGCGGTCAGCAGCTGGTGACCATCCTAACGGTGATCCTGCTCTATGCGGCACTGCAGGAGGACAGCCTCTGGAGCCGGTTCTGGGCCTGGAAGCCGTTCGTGGCGATCGGCAAGATTTCCTACAGCATCTACATCTGGCATTACCCGGTCATCGACCTGATCAGCGGTGTGCGGCGTGCGTCCTTCGGGACGACCATGCTGGAGATCGCGATTTCCTTCGGGCTCGCGGCTGCGGGGTACTTCCTCGTGGAAACGCCCTGCCGGCGCGGTGCGCTCGGACGGATGGCGGCGGATATCCGGACGTGGATCAGCGTGCGCAAGGCGCGCAAAGAGGGCGATGATGCGGAAAGTGTCAGCATCAGTGCACGGGATGCGGCGACCATCATCGTGACGGCCGTGCTCATCCTGACCTCGGTATTCTGTCTGCTGTTCGGCGACGCTCTTGCAAAAGAAAGGTATCCTGCACCGCCGATGGGGCACCGCTCCGAAATGCAAATCCGGGAGTACGAGCAGAAGATCCGTAATGAACAGGCGCTGAAGGAAGCGGCGGAACAGGCGGCTGCGGAAGAGCAGCAGCAACAGTACGACTATCTGCTGATCGGCGACAGCGTGGCCCTGACGGCTGCCAAGGAGCTCAATGCCAGATTCCCGAACATGATCGTCGATGCGGTCAACAGCCGCATGAGTTATGAAACGGCGGGCATTCTGGATTCGTACCTGCAGAAGGGATGGGACGGCAAGGCGGTGATCTTCGCGCTGTCCACCAACGGTCCGATCACGGACGAACTGGAGATGATCCGCGAAAAGATCGGTCCGGATAAACAGATCTTCATCATCAACGCAAGAGCGCCGTATGATGAATTCCCGGACCGTAACAACAAGATCATCAAGACCTTCGTCGACAGCGACCCGAACGCCTATCTGATCGACTGGTACAGCGCGAGCAATCCGCATGAGAACTGGTTTGACGGCGACGGGACGCATATGAATCAGGAAGGCAATGTGCACTATGTCGATCTGATCGATCAGGTGCTGACATCGGTGTACGGGGAAGAAACGCACCGCGACCCGGCAGCGGGAACAAGCGGCAGCGGGGAGTAGGCAGCGGCGGAACGGCGGAGCGATTCCAAAAAGACAGATAAGAGGCATGCAAATAAGGGTTTTCCCTTTAAATGCATGCCTTTTTCGTGTATACTTATTGTGCGTTTTTAGGACCAAGAGGAGAAACACATGTTAGAAAAACTGGACTTCATAGAAGACAAGTATAAAGAACTCGCCATGATGTGCGCGGACCCGGCGGTCATCGCGGACCAGGCGAACTGGCAGAAATACGCCAAAGAGATGGGTGAAATGGAGCCCATCGTGAAGAAATACAAGGAATACAAGAACGTTCTGCAGAGTGTGCAGGATGCCAAGGATATCCTCGGCGAATCCGGCCTGGATGAGGAGATGAAAGAACTCGCCAAGATGGAACTTTCCGAGGGCGAAGAGAAGACCGAGCAGCTTGAAGAGGAGCTCAAGATCCTCCTGCTCCCGAAGGACCCCAACGATGACCGCAACGTCATCCTCGAGATCCGCGCGGGTACAGGCGGTGATGAAGCAGCGCTCTTCGGGGCGGACCTTCTGCGCATGTACACCATGTACGCTGAGAGCAAAGGCTGGAAGGTCGAGGTCATGGATATGAACGACACCGGCATCGGCGGCATCAAGGAAGCGGAAGTCCTGATCAAGGGCAAGGGCGCTTACTCCAGACTCAAGTACGAGAGCGGCATTCACCGCGTCCAGCGCGTCCCCGAGACCGAGGCGTCCGGCCGTATCCACACTTCGGCGGCGACCGTCGCAGTCCTGCCGGAAGTCGATGACGTTGAAGTCGATCTCGATCCGAACGATGTCCGCGTCGACGTATACCGCGCCTCCGGCAACGGCGGCCAGTGCGTCAACACCACGGACTCCGCGGTGCGCCTGACCCACATCCCGACCGGGCTCGTGGTCACCTGCCAGGACGAAAAGTCGCAGATCAAGAACAAGGAAAAGGCCTTCAAAGTACTGAAGTCCCGCCTCTACGACAAGATGGTGCAGGAACAGAACGAGAAGATCGCCAGCGAGCGCCGCAGCATGGTCGGCAGCGGCGACCGTTCCGGCCGTATCCGCACCTACAACTTCCCGCAGGGCCGCGTCAGCGAACACCGCACCGGCATGACCCTGTACAAGCTGGACAGCTTTATGAACGGCAATCTGGATGAGATCATCGACGGCCTGATCACACAGGACCAGGCGGAGAAGATGAAGAGCTTTGGTGAAGAGGAATAAATGGAAACAAAAAGACTGAACGGCAGCAACGATGAAGATCTGAGGGAAGCCGGCCGCATCATTGCGGACGGCGGCCTGGTCGCTTTCCCGACGGAGACCGTCTTCGGGCTCGGCGCGAATGCGCTCGACGAGGATGCGGTCGCCCGCGTATACGAAGCGAAGGGGCGCCCCTCGGACAACCCGATGATCGTCCACATCTCGCGGGCGAGCGACATCGGCCAGCTGACCAGATTTTTAAGCCCGACCATCGTCAACCTGATCGAGACCTTCTGGCCCGGTCCGCTGACCCTGGTCGTGAAGAAGAGGGAGGCCGTCCCGTACCGGACGACCGGCGGGCTTGAGACCGTCGCGGTCCGCATGCCTGACAGCCCCATCGCAAGAGCGATCATCAACTATGCGGACGTGCCCATCGCGGCGCCTTCCGCCAATATTTCCGGGCGTCCGAGCCCGACCCGCACCGAAGACGTCGTGGCAGATCTCGACGGCAAGGTCGACGCCATCGTCGACGGGCCGGACTGCCGCGTGGGCATCGAGTCCACCGTTCTCGACGTGACGGGCGAAGTCCCGACGGTCCTGCGGCCGGGGATCATCACCCCGGAGCAGATCGAAGCGGCGATCGGCAAACGGGTCGCGCTGCATCCGTCGCTCCTTGAGCGGCCGGATGGCGGCGGCCGGGACCCGCATGAGGCCGCCGCGGCCGGCGAAGCCGGCGGCAGCGCGCAGACTGCGCCCCGCTACGGCGAACCCGACCCCGACACGGACGACGGCAACGGTCCCCGCGTCACCAGCGGCGACTTTGTCGCGCGTTCCCCCGGCATGAAATACAAACATTACGCCCCCAAAGCGGACATGCTCATCGTTGAAGGCGAGCGGGGCGATGTGAAAAAGGAAATTGAGCGCCTGAAGGCACTCAATGAAGGTCTTGGCAACAAGGTCGGCGTCCTCCTCTTCGAGGAGCAGGCCTTCATCGAAGCCGCGCACGACTTCTTTGCGCGCCTCCGGGACCTCGACCGCGAAGGCGTGGACCTCATCCTCGCCGGCGCGCTCTCCGACCGCAACAGTGTCGGTTTTGCAGTCATGAACCGGATGCTCAAGAGCGCCGGTTACAATATTGTTAAAGTCTGATAAGGAGGATCCATATGAAGATCGCCATTGCCGCCGACCACGGCGGGTACTTACTCAAAGAAATGATCATCGGATTCCTTTCGAACTACGAAGGTGTGGAGGTGCTGGACTTGGGTACCAATAGTACCGAGTCCGTAGACTATCCGCTGTTCGGCTTCGCCTGCGGCGAAGCGGTCGCAAACGGCGACGCGGACCGCGGCATTGTCTGCTGCGGCACCGGCATCGGCATCAGCATCGCGGCCAACAAGGTCAAGGGCATCCGCTGCGCGCTCTGCACGAGCGTCGAGATGGCCAGACTGTCCCGGGAGCACAACAACGCCAATATGCTGGCGCTGGGCGGCCGGACAACCAAGCCGGAAGATGCACTGATGATGGTCGACACCTGGATCAAGACCGAGTTCGCAGGAGACCGTCACGCACGCCGCGTCGCTCTGATCGACGAATACGGCGGCGACGAATAACGCCGATCATCCGGTGCTGCGGAACGCCGGCACCCGCCCCGGCGGGCTGAGCGATTCCTGGAGGCACCTAACTATATCTATATAAGGAACATCCGGAAAGGGAAACATCATGGCAAACGTTTATGTATTCGATCATCCGCTCATCAAGCACAAGACGACCCTCATGAGAATGAAAGAGACGGGGACCAAGGATTTCCGCCAGCTCGTCCGCGAAGTGGCTATGCTGATGCTCTTCGAGGCGACCCGCAATCTGCCCACCGAGAAGGTCCACATCGAGACTCCGATGTGTGAGGCAGATATGGAGATGCTGGCCGGTGAAGATATCGCAGTCGTGCCGATCCTGCGTGCAGGTCTGGGCATGGTGGACGGCTTCCTCGACCTGATCCCGAACGCGAAGGTCGGTCATGTCGGCGTCTACAGAGACCCCGAGACACACAAGCCGGTCGAATACTACTGCAAGATGCCCGAAAACCTCGACAAGAGAAAGATCTTCGTCACCGACCCGATGCTCGCAACAGGCGGCTCCGCGGTGGCAGCGATCGACTTCATCAAGCAGAGAGGCGGCAAGGATATCAGCTTCATGTGCATGATCGCGGCGCCGGAAGGCATCGAGGTCCTGCAGAAGGCGCATCCGGATGTGGACATCTACATTGCTGCGAAGGATGAGAGACTTAATGAGCAGGCGTACATTCTGCCGGGTCTGGGCGATGCAGGTGACCGTATCTTCGGTACCAAATAAGAGCATGATATGGAATCGCCGAATCACTTCTGCCAGAAGCGATATCGCCGATTCGTATTCATACAACTATTAGAAAGGAAACTACCACTACAATGGCATACGATTTTATCCCCGATAACGTCAGCAAGTACGACAACGTATACGACGTACTGAAAGAAAGAGGATTCATCGAGCAGACAACGGACGACGAAGGCATCCGCGAGCTGCTCGGCAAAGAGAAGGTCAAGTTCTACATCGGCTTCGACGCCACGGCGGACTGCCTCCACGTCGGCCACTTCATGCAGGTCATCATCATGATGTACATGCAGAAGTACGGCCATACCCCGGTCGTTCTGATCGGCGGCGGCACCACGATGCTGGGCGACCCGTCCGGCCGTACCGACGCGCGTCCGATGATGACCACCGAGGAGATCGACGAGAACGGCAGACAGTTCAAGAAGCTGTTTGACCGCTTCATCGAATTCGATGATGAGTGGAAGCACATCCCCGGCGAAGGCGTCCTCGGCAAGGGCGGCGAGAACAAGACTCCCGAAGCAGGCAAGGCGATCTGCGTCAACAACGCGGACTGGCTGCGCAACGTCAACTACCTCGAGTTCATGCGCGATGTCGGCAAGCACTTCTCCGTCAACGAGATGCTCCGCGCCGAAGCGTTCAAGCAGCGCATGGAGAAGGGACTGTCCTTCCTCGAGTTCAACTACATGTTGCTCCAGGCGTACGACTTCTATTGCCTGGCACGCGACATCGACTGCAAGATCGAGTTCGGCGGCAACGACCAGTGGTCCAACATCCTGGCCGGCCGCGACCTGTCCAGAAGACTCATGGGCAAGGATGACTACTACGGCATGACCTTCAGCCTGCTCACCAAGAGCGACGGCACCAAGATGGGCAAGTCCCAGAAGGGTGCGCTGTGGCTGCGCGCCGACAGATGCTCCCCGTACGATTTCTATCAGTACTGGCGCAACGTCGACGACGCGGACGTCAACAAGTGCCTGCGCATGCTGACCTTCCTCCCGATGGAAGAGGTCGAGCGTCTGTCCGCACTGGAAGGCTCCGAGATCAACCACGCCAAGGAAGTCCTCGCATTCGAAGTGACCAAGCTGGTCCACGGCGAAGAAGAGGCAAAGAAGGCGCAGGAAGGCGCGCGTGCGGCATTCGGCGGCGGCGCTTCCAAGGAAAACATCCCGACCTTCGAGATGGACAAAGCTGCCTTTGAAGGCGAAGGCATGGGCGTCATCACGATGATCAAGGAGGCGGGCATCGTCTCCAGCACCAGCGAAGGCTTCCGCACTGTAGACCAGGGCGGCCTGACTGTCGCGGGCGAAAAGGTCACCGACCGCAAGATGATGATCACCGCCGACATGTTCGAAGACGGCGAGCTCATGGTGCAGAAGGGCAAGAAGACCTTCAAGCGCATCGTGCTCAAATAACAACGTTACCAATGATCGGGCTGCAGTCTTGCGGCCCGATTGTGTTATGCGCAGCTGCGTCCCGCGGCCGTGCAGAGGAATGAAATGTAAGGAGAACAAGATGGACACTCGTTTCACAGATGAACAGCTTGCTTTGAGAGACCGGATCGCCAAATTCGCACGGGAGGTTCTTGCTCCGGAGGCAGAGCGCATCGACCGCGAAGGATTTGACATGGACCACTACCGCAAAGTCATGGACGCCGGCCTGGTCGCTGTCCCGCTCCCGAAGGAAGTCGGCGGCGAGGGCATGGGCACCGTCGGCCGCTGCATCCTGCTCGAGGAAGTCAGCAAGGTCTGCCCCTCGACAGCGCTGTCCTATCTGGTAGGCGGCATGTCCCTGTACTATCCCGGCGCCAGCCAGGAGCTGATCGACAAATACTACATGCCTTGGGTGCAGGGCAAGATCCTGCCGGCCTTTGTCTTCACCGAGCCGAACGCAGGCTCCGACGCGGCGGCCATCGCGACGACCGCAGTGGAAGACGGTGACGAGTTCGTCCTCAACGGTAAGAAATCCCTCATCTGCAACGGCGCGAGCGCGGACGTTCTGAACGTCTTCGCTGTCACAGATCCCGAAGAGAAAGTGTCCCGCAGCATGTCCGTCTTCTGTGTTCCGAAGGGCACACCCGGCGTGACGGCGACGGTCCAGCCCGGCATGTCTCTTGCCGGTGCGGAGCTCGCGGAGATCGAGTTCACGGACTGCCGCATCCCGGCCAGCAACATGATCGGTGAGCGCGGCAAGGGCTTCGGCATGGCGATGAGCGGCATCGCCGGCGGACGCATCAACGCAGCGGCCTGCGCGGTCGGCATCGCGGCACACGCGGTGGAAGACGCGGTGGCATATGCGAAGGAAAGAGAGCAGTTTGGCAAGCCCATTGCGGCGAACCAGGCGGTGGCCTTCACCATCGCGAAGATGAGACGGCGCATGGAATCCGCCAAAGCGCTCCTCTACAAAGCAGCCGACATGATCGACCGCAAAGATCCCGAAGCAGCGCTCTACACCTCGATGGCCAAGGCGGAAGCGACCGACGCATCCGTCTACTGCGCGGATGAGAACCTGCAGCTCCACGGCGGCATCGGCTGCCTGAAAGGCTGCGAAGCCGAGCGCATCTTCCGCGACGCGCATGCGGCCCGCATCTACGACGGTACGACCAACGTCCTCGACATGGTCATCTCCCGCGATATGCTGAAATAGGGAATAACTGCGGCGGCGCGCCGAAAGTGCGATGCGCCGGCGCAAAGCGATTCCGCAAACAATGAAAGGGACTGCCTCCGGGCGGTCCCTTTTTGCGTCTTCAACGTGCCCGCCATCATCCGCTTTCCTGCGCCTCAACTTGCCCGCACCCGCGAACTGTGATATCCTCGACACGTTATGTTGAGTAATTTTCTGGTCTGCATCAACGCGGTCATCCCGCTGTTCATACTGCTGGTCATCGGCTACCTCGTCCGGCGGACGGGGCTTCTGAAAGACGAGGAAGTGCACCGGTTTAACCACATGGTGTTCCTGGTCTTCTTTCCGCCGCTGATGTTCCAGAACCTGTACGGCAACAACGACGGGTTCCTGCCCGACGGGAAGCTGCTTTTGTTTGCGGTCCCGTTCATCCTGTGCGTCATTCTGCTGTCGATCCCGCTCGTTAAGAAGATCGAGAAAAATCCGCGCTCCCAGGGCGCGATGATCCAGGCGGTCTACCGCAGCAATTTCATCCTGATGGGCCTGCCCGTTGCGATCAACATCTTCGGCAAGGGCAACGTCAGCCAGACGGCGCTGCTCATCGCGGTGATCGTCCCGATGTACAACGTGGTCTCCGTCATTATCCTGGAGTCCTTCCGCGGCAGCAAGCCGGACATCGGACAGATCCTGAAGAAAGTCGCGACCAACCCGATCATCCTCGGCGCGGCTGCGGGTATCCTGGCGATCCTGCTCGGCATCACGCTGCCAAAGCCGATCGCCACAACGGTCGAGTGGATGGCGGATGTCACCACGCCGATGGCGCTCATCCTGCTTGGGGCCAGCTTTGATATCACCACCGTAAAAGGGCAGAAGCGCAATCTCGTCTTCTGCATCCTGATGCGTCTTCTGGTTGTCCCCGCGGCGGGCCTTTCGCTGGCAGCGCTGCTCGGCTTCCGCGGTGTGGAGTTCGTCGCGCTCATCGCCATGCTCGCCACGCCGATGGCGGTCTCGTCCTATACGATGGCGGACAGCATGGACAGCGACGGGGAACTCGCCGGCAACTGCGTCATCTTCTCGACGCCGCTGTCGTGCATCACCCTGTTCTTCTGGCTGTTCCTGTTCAAGTCACTGGGGATGTTCTGATCCGGCGGTGCGTCCCCGCAAACCCGGAGCAGCATAAAACGAAAAAATGGCCTGTTTTCACTGCAAAATGTTGTGAAAAACAGGCTTCTTCTTAAATGTGGCAAACGATTGCGATGGATGCCGTGCTTGTCCGCTGTTTGCTGCAGTCATATTCCTCGGGATCTCGAAATGCGGCTGTATCCGGTTGCTAAAAATGAGCGATTCCTCGATTTCGCCATGATCGTCACGCTCAGGGCTCGCTATTGGAGGACAAGTTGGGAGGATTGAGGTGTACCCCAAAAAGTAGAGTCTGCAAGAGCATGGTATAATGCATGCAGACAGGAGGTGCACCATGTCGACTCGTTACTCAAAAGACTTCAAGCTCCAAGTGGCCAAGGAGGCTGCT
>Ga0129307_1000500_pt1 | contig 60435 bp, 53 predicted proteins | sample P1105metagenome_FD_94437 | JGI IMG/M metagenome (GOLD analysis project Ga0129307, IMG submission 94437) | Capybara group fecal microbial communities from Wisconsin, USA - P1105 metagenome | ecosystem: Host-associated > Mammals > Digestive system > Large intestine > Fecal | place: USA: Wisconsin... | reverse complement strand
ATGAGCTTGACATCAATTAATGTGATGCGCAAATTCCATATATTATCAAAGAATTTGCGCACCCCGAACGAAGTTCGGGGCAATAACCGCCTAACGGCGGTTATTGAGTACACATTAATTATAAGCCTTCATATATTTTCTGTCAATGGATAGCAGACAAATAGGAGCTGCTGTTGTCTATCCATTGACAGAATGGATTTGATAGTATATAATACAAGTTAAATATTAAAAATATATAAAACTTGTGAGACTTTTTGGCTCGTGAAAAGACTAACTTATAGAGAATAAGAATTCTATAGAAAGGATATTCTTTATGGATAACGGTGCAAGTAGCTACCGCCGTTTCCTTGCCGGAGATAGAGAAGGACTCGCAGAAATAGTCCGTGAATACAGTGACGGTCTTATCCTTTACATAAACAGCTTTGTTAAGAATATATGTGTTTCCGAGGAGATAATGGAAGATGTATTCGTTGAGATCGCTATGAAAAAGCACAAGTATTCGGGGAAAAGCTCATTTAAGACATGGCTTTACGCTATTGCGAGGTATACAGCTATTGACTGCATAAAACGTCATTCTCATATTTCAAGTATTCCTGTTGACGATATGTACGAGCTGAGCGATGAAGCAGACATAGAGAAGGACTATATCAAGGATGAACAGAGGATTCAGCTTCACAGAGCGATTTCAAGACTTCTTCCTGATTACAGTCAGGTACTGCACCTTGTTTACTTCGAGGGATTCAGCTACGCAGAAGCAGCAGGTATAATGAGGAAATCAGAGCGGCAGATCAAAAACTTAGCTTACAGAGCTAAACAAAGCCTAAAGGCAGAATTGGAAAAGGAGGGCTTTGAATATGAAGAGCTATGATGAGAGGATAGAAAGCATCTTCAGAAAATATGACGAGCGCCTCGCTGAAAAGAAACGCCGCAGGACATTGTTGCTGCGCTCGTGTGCTATCGGTGCAGGAGCAGCAGCCGTTATCGGTATCGGGCTGACGACATACGCGCTCAGACCTCCGAAAAAGCCCGCTCCAAGCCAGTCGGGTATAGTAGCCGAGACAGAGACTACCTCTGCAGAAATGACGTTTGCTCCTACTTCTCCGAGCACAAGCGCTCAACCGACTTCGACAGCCGCGCAGACGACTGCCGCAACTACGACGACGACGACATCTTCCGCTCGCTCGACTACTGCAACAGTCCGCACGACTGTGACCGCGGCTCGCACGACATGGACGGCGGTCACCACGACTTCCATACGAACTTCTGTGACAACTGTAGCAACTTCCGTGATAACAACAACACTGACACAGGAACAGGAAGTACCTGAGATCATTCTTGAGACAACAGCCGCTACTGACATACTTGAAATGCCTGAAATCGGGACAACAGCCAATATTGAAAACAAAAGCTATGATGAAATGCTTGCGTTGAATTTTATGGTGATTAGGCTATCGGAAGATGAGGTGCTTGTCAGCGGAGTTGTGGAGGCAGACTCCGATTTACTCACAGAGCAGGTCGGAGAGCTCACGCTTCGCCCAACGTGTTACACAGACTTCCTGCCCGAAGAACTGACCGCACAGATTTACAGCATAAAAAGCAATAGCTTAAAGAAACAAGTTGCTGTAAGGTTTACAGGCTCGGAAAAATACATTATTTATAATGTCGTAAAACCATAGAAATGAAAATGTAAAAAGGAGGGTTCACTATGAAAAAAACTATGATAAAAATGGCGGCTGCTATACTGACTGCCGCAGGAATGCTCACACCAATGACGGCAAATGCTATCTATACCGAGATCTCGTTCGACTCCGAGCGCACTTCAAAAATACTTGAAGGATACACAGAAATTAATGATTGTTTCATCAGGGAGGACCGCGTTTTTATGAACGCTGACGGCACGCACTTCATAGCCTTTCACAAGCTCAGGGATGAAGTTATGTTCACGAAGGCTGACGATGTCGAGCGACAGGATATCGAGGAACTGATAAGAAAGGACTATGCTGCTCCTGTATTCCTGACAGACAGCTTTTTCGGCGAATGGGAGAAGAGTTTTGCGGTCGCAAACGCAGACCTGAAGACGCAGACCGAGATATGCGAACTGCTCAAGGAAAAAGGCATGATAACAGACTGCACGCTTATTACTGAAAGATATTCCATGGCTGACTGGTATGGCAGGAGCGTGAACAGTTATTACACATGGTATCTCAGGTACGTGGGTGGTGAACTGATCTGTGAAGAAAACGGAGTTCCCAAAAATTACAATACAATCGACGCGCTCTCTGAATACGTAAAAACCGAACTTGATGGCTACAGCGTCAGAGAGATAAAAGATGACAAAGAAAAAACGACCTATGTCGAGCTCGTTGCTCCTGAGGGAGCTACGCTGCTTGAACAGGTCGAGGTCGCGACAAAAATCGCAAATGATTTGGAGATCTATCCCTTTTATGAAAGTCCTGAAACTGCGGCGGAAAATGTTGAGTTTGGCAGCAGCGTTGATATATTTAACGCAGTCAAGGGCGACGCCAACTGCGATGGCAAGGCAACAGTTGCGGATTCCGTTGCTATTTTGCAGAGCATAGCCAACACCGATAAATATGCGTTGTCTGCGCAGGGCAAGTTCAACGGCGATATCAGCGGCAACTATGACGGAATAACTGCCGCAGACGCGCTCGTCCTTCAGGAGTGGGACGCTGATAAGTGACACAACTCTCCTCCATATTACCAAAGCAGCGGCACTTATAATGGGTGCCGCTGTTTTTATATTAAATAAGCAGTTATGTTGCACAATAGCTGGCTTGTTGAATTGTGCAATCATACGAATTTTCAAAAATTTTCAAAAAATTACGACTTTTTTGCCTCTGAAAATCACTTATATATGAAAACTGTCACTATGGCAGAAAAAGGAGGTTATATCATGAAAAAAACAATGGCAATTCTGTGTGCGGCTCTTCTCTGCGGAGGTCTTACTGCTTGCTCACACGGCAGCAACAGCAGCTCATCGACTGTGACACCCGCGGCGGCGAAGCTCTCATTCAAGCTCGCCGACATCTCAATGTCGGACAGCTTCGAGGACATCACCGACATCAGCCGCGACCCCGTCAGCGGGAAGCTGCTCGTGTTTGGTCGGCTCGCGGGCGGAAGCTACGCAGGCTGCGTCACGACGAGGACTTTTGAGGAGTACGAGGAGTTTCGTTTCACGCCGCAGGAGGGCGAAACTGTCAAGTATGCAGCAATGCTCAGGAGCGGCAGAAAGGCGGTGCTGACGCTGCTCGACGGCACAACGTACATCTACATCTACGGCAGCGACAACGCTCAGGAGAAGGTCATCGACTGCGGCGAGGTGCTCGGCGAGGACGACTACGCCACCCTCATCGCGGGCGAATTCGACGTCCTCATCGACCAAAGCGTAATGGGCAGCCGCGAGCTCACAGCTGTGTCCGTCTCTGAGTGCAAGGTGCTTGGTAAGGTCAAGCTTGACGAGGATATGCTCGTCGGCGTAAGTACGGACAAGGAAGGCGAGCTAACAGTCGTTTATGGTAGTTCCAACAAGACCTACACCGCGCATCTGGACGGCGTTGAGCTTACTGACAAGACTGAATGCGGCAAGCTCACGACCTCAGCGTATTCGATGTGCGCGGGCTATGGCGACTACACTCTCGTGACGAATCTCGGAACGAGCCTTGTCGGGCTGAAGGACGGAAACTGGGTCGAGCTCACCAACAATATGGACAGCGACATCGAATTCTACGGGCTCAGCTCAATGGCTATGACAGCGGAGGACGAGTTCGCGGCGGTGCAGTACGGCGACGCGCGCTCGAATCTTGTGCTGCTGACTGCGCAGGACATCTCTGAGCTGAAAACAAAGGAGCTGATAACCATTGCGAGCTTCAATCAGGGTGGGGGAGGTATCGGGCAGTTCGACTCCGAGATAAAGGTCTTCAACGCCGAGAGCGACGACTATCGCATAGAGTACAAGAACTACTGGAACGACGAAAAGCTGGAGCGGGACTACGACCGACTCAGGCTTGATATCATCAGCGGCGACGGTCCCGATATTATCCCGTTTGACTCCTCGCTCACGGTCGATTCGTTCAATTCGGGCGTCTTCTGCGACCTCTACGAGTTCATCGACAATGAGCCCGACCTCAAGCGCGAGGACTTCATTCCCAATGTACGTAAGGCGTTCGAGCGCGACGGCAAAATGGTGATGATAGCGCCTGCGTTCTCATATCAGACCATTACTGCAAAGGCTGGCTACACGGACGTGCGCGAAAACTGGAGCATTGACGATATGATAGCGGCTTACAACGCAATGCCAGAGGGTATGTACTTTTTCAGCCGCAATGAGGAATACAATATGCGTCAGCTGTACTTTCAGGAATGCGTCAAGGACTATTTTTACATCGACTACGGCAAGGCAGAGTGCCACTTTGATTCGCCCGAATTTATCAAGCTTCTCAACTTCTTCAATGATAACAAGATCGGTCTGACGTGGGAGGAATACAAGAATCTTCCGAATGACCTGCACGTGGAGGTATCACAGCTGGACGTGCTGGACGGCTATAAATTCGTTGACTTTGAGACAGGCGGTTATCAGTGGTTCGGCGGAATGTTCAGTGATATGCGTATAAACTACGAGGACGAATGTGTATTCGTCGGATTTCCTTACGACGGCGTGAAGAGCGGCTCGTATATCAATATCCCTGAATGCCTCGGCATAGTCGCAAATTCGCCGCATAAGGAGGGAGCTTGGAAATTCCTGCGCTATATGGTGTCCGATGAATACTACCACGACAAGAATGCTCAGCATTATTACTGCTTCCCCGTCATCGAGAGCGTTTTTGACGAAAAGGCGCAGATGTCCGTGGAGGGTATGCTCACATATCCGCACGACGAAAACTACAGGATAATCGACGGCGATATGATAAGGCAGGACTGGACGTTCAAGCGGGTAGATATGAACGGTAACGTTATATCCGAAAAGGTACTCGAGCCATTCACGCAGGAGGAGTGCGACCATTACAAGGATATGATAAAAAATTCCGAGGTCATACGCTACGACAACACGATATACAATATTATCCGCGAGGAGACGCTGTCCTTCTTCAATCTCGAATGCACAGCAGAGGAGTGCGCGGAACGCATACAGAACCGCGCGTCCATTTACCTCAGCGAGCGCTACGGCTGATAAAACCAAAAACAGCGGCACTATCAAGGTGCCGCTGTTCTGTTTTTTTACGACTGCTCGCTCAGCATAAGGGAAATGCGGTTTTGTATGCGAGCAGCACATTCTTCGGCGGAGACCTCACCCGAATCGAATGAGCCGTACTCCTCCATAATTATGTCGCTAATTTCATCGTCGTCGCTTATCAGATTCGTGCAGGAGTCGATATAATTTCTGATCTTTTCGATGTCCTCCTCGGTGAGATCCTTGCCGAAGCTGGCGTCATCGTGTATTACGCCTGCTTCATCTGTATATAGTGAGTTATTCGAGCGGTAAAGTCCGTATTCAAGCGTTTTCTCAAAGCTGTCCTTGCGCGTATGGAAGCAGCTTTCGGTTTGCAGATAGCTCCGCAGGAACTCGTCACCCATAATGTAGTTGACGTAGTCCCAGCCGCCCTCGGTGCATTTGCCTGTTTTCAGCACGGAGAAAATATTGCTGTTTGTAGCTCTGAAGCAGCTTTTCGGGTCATCCGACGGGGTAGCAAGGTACACGATATCCTCACTGCTCAGACCTCTGGAATCGCGCATATCGCTCAGCCCCATCAATCCGATTATAGCCTCTCCGTCTATAAGGGACTTCTCGTTAGCGAGTGAATGCATTACTTCCGAGCCGTAAACATTTTTCTCCTCCTCAGACATTGATGCGTAGAATTCGTCCCAGTTTCTCTCAGGTGCAAGGCGGACGGTGTGCGTGAACTCCAGCAGCTTTACAAAATCGGGTGAATCGAACCAACACTCCGAGTTGTCGAAGTCCACCCACGCGGAGAGGTCACCTGTAACAAGTTCGTTCATTACCTGTTCGTGCGTGAACATCCAGTCACCGCCGAGAGTCATATCCTCGGGCATATTTGACGCTATATCAATGAATTCGTCCATTGTGACATTGCCGTTCGGGAAGTATTTCTTCTTGCCGATATGCACGGGCAAATAGAAGGTCTGGCTCATCATATACAGCCCGTCCTTGTACTTGTACGCCGCGACCACGTTGTCGAGAATGTCGTCCTCGTTGAAGCCGCCGTACTGCTCCGAGAGCTCGTTCATATCCGCGAGCGCGCCGAGATTGTACAGCCTCGTCATATCGCGCCTTCCGTTGATGACGATGACGTCGGGACTGTTTCCGCCGAGGATATCGGTCGAGAGCCCCTCTATGCCGCTCGTGAAGTATTTCAGCTCTCCCTCGTAGCTGTCGCTCTTTTTGTTGTACTTCGTTATCATTTCCTCGTGATTCTTCGACCAGCTGGCGTCCTTCGAGAGTATGCCGACCGTGTACTTCTCCCTGTTCTCAACGTAGTCATCGGGACGCACCGTCAGCAGCGAGAAATACGTGCCTGCGTCGTCTGCACCGTAGAGCGCGAACTTGCCCTCTCCCATATAGGCAATCGCGTAGATGTCCGTGATATACAGCCGCGAGTCGATGAAGCCGAGCACCTCCACGAGCTGACCGTCAGCCGTCAGACCGAAGATTCCGTCGCTCATTATAAAGAAGAGCTTGAAGTCTCCCTGACCTGCGAATGTACCTCTGTTCAGGCGGAGATAGTCGCCGTACTCTGTCATGGTCTGCGGCTCGCGGAGAGTTTTGCCGTCCATATAGCCGTATTCTGTAGCAGTCGCGTAGACGTATTTGCCGTCGCTGTCGATACCGTAGCTTTCAAAAGTCATATCGTCTTCGGAGCTCTCCGCTACCTCGCCGTTTGCGTCGATTAGGAAGCGTCCGCTGTGACCGCCGAGTATCCAGCCGTCACCGTAAGCGCAGAAGAAGGTGACGATGTCGCTGTACGCCGAGATGTAGTCATCGAGGTCGGTGAGCTCCGTCACCGCGAGCTTATTGCCGTCGCAGTCGAAGGTGCGTATCTCGAAGCTGTACTCGCCGTTTTTGTAGTAGTCGGGGTCTGTGAGCTCGCCGCTGAATTTGACGCGTATCAGGAACACCGACATTGTGCCGTCGGGAGCGATGTACGTCAGCGAGTTGTAGCGGTCATCAGCGGCGAAGAGCTCGGTCGGCTCTCCGAAGACCATGTCCTCGCCGCAGTCGGCGCAGCTGAATTTTCCGCCTGTTTCCCACACGACGCGAGTGCCCCTTCCCTCGATGTAAGCCATATCGCCGAGATTGCCGAAGCCCGCGGGCTTGTCAACGCGCTCCTCCTTGTACATCGTCTGCGACACTGTCACTGCCACGGGAGCGGAGCTGTCGGAGCTCCCGCCGTTAGAGCAGGCTGTGGAGCCAGCGATCATAGCCGCCGCCATAAATAATGAAATTAGTTTTTTCATCTTAAGTCCTCCTTTTTTGTCCGTGCGGACTGTTTTCACTTATAAGTGACTTTCGGAGGCAAAATAGTTGATTTTTTTTGAAAGTTTTTGAAATTTCGTATGATTGCACAAATGATCAAACGAATAGTTGTGCAATATAACTTGATGATTGGTATGCCGCTTACTTTCTGCCGCCATTGTAACAGCGAAAACGCAGGAGGGGGATCCGCATTGTGATGTCTTTGTGCAAAATGACAAAATCTCCGCTCATCTGCAACCATATTATAACAATAATGGTATTATGGACAGGAGTGGTTTGTACCACTGGGCGAAAAAGAATTAAGGAGTAATCATTATGAACCCGACATCATACCTCAGAGAACAGTTGATGAAAAATCAGGCATACAGGAATATTGTCACAGTCCTGTCAGCCGACCTCAGTGCAGCTTTGGAGAGTCTGCCGCAATTCAGGAAATACCAGGAAGCGTTACAGATGCTTGCCTCAGCGAATACACTTGAGGCAGATGTGGTCGAGAAAAACACAGAAGCACTTGCTGACTTTGAAAACTTCCTTTATCAGAGAAACGATGACGGAAAAACGAATTATCAGAAGCTTCAGGAAGTTCTTACAAATAATAATATGTATGCCGATTTTATGAACGACTTTGAAGTGGTAAACAGATATTTCGCAATGGGAATGTATATTGACGAGCTTGAAAACGGCGTCAGGGAGGAGGAGCTTGCGCCTCAGCAGGCGAAGGAGCCTGATCCGGATATCCTTATAAACGTTCGTACCCTTGAACAGCTGAACGCGATGCCGCCCGAAGAAAGATTCAATACAATAAATCCCCTCAACGGCAAATCCGGTGACGAACTGTTCAGTAACTCTGAAGCGAAGGAGCTCAACCAGAAGATATACGGCAGGAACTACAGAGACAGTATGAACACGACTACAGCACGTAATATGTTTTACACGTGGATGGTCAACAAAGAAGACAATCTGTATGCCCCTTCACTTTTTTCAAAAATGGCGACAAATGAGCTCATTGAGGAGTTTAAGGCCGAAGTCGAGAGGGAATGTACCACAGACGAAAACAAGGAGAAATGGAACGGCAGGATAAACGGATATGCAGCAAAGAAGCTGTGGGATTATAAACTTCCGTCGGCTGAAAAGCTATCAAGTGCCAAGGACATCGAGCTTTCGCTCCATTCTCTCCTGTATGTATATCCTGTTACGAGCAGCATCGAAAGCAATAACGAGAGCTATGAGTATTCGGAAAGATCAATGAACAACTACAAGGACAGTTATCAGGAAACTCAAGAAATCAACATATATGATAGCTGGACTAAGGAATATAACAATATGTCATTGGGTGCCCGCGCTCACAACCTCATCGCCGAACACGCAGTGGTTGTCGCCGACTCGCAAACAACTCCTTCCCAGAAGGCGGCATCAAAGATACTTCTTGAAACCGTTCTGGCACCTGAATTTGCAGGAAAGCCCCTGAATGCGGAAAAGAGCAAGGATACCGAAAAGCTGCTGGACAGTATAAATGCCTCACGCAATGATGATTTTGAGATAGACGGTCTGAGCGAAGAGGAGTACAATATCATCCTCAACAGCAGCTACAATGACATAAAGAATAATCACAGAGAGCTCCACAAGAAGATTGTGAATGCACTCAGCAAAAAGCTGCCGAAGCTTGAATTTATGAAGAATGAGGTCGAGCCGTACCGTGAGGAGCTTGCCGCCGATGAGAAGCGCGAGCAGCAGGCTGAGTACGAGAGGACACATAAGGACGAGATAGAACGAAAGCAGTTAAAGGAAAGAAACGATGAGATCCTCGCGCTGGATCTGAAGCTGAAGGATGCGGCTGAGGAGCTTGAAAAGACAGGGTACATACATACCGCAGAGGGCTCGATAATAAGCAGCAAGATCGGTCTTATCACTGAGGACGCGCGAACCTCTTACAAGAACATTATCACCGATAACGAGACGACACGTGAGATACTGACTGTCATCAAAGAGCAGTTCAAGAGCCTTGAAACCAAGTTTCCCGATGTCAAGGAGCACTTCAGGAACAATCCCGTCAAGGATATCGACACGCTTCTCGGGAAAGATATCATTGTCACAAAAAGAGAGAGGCAGCGCCGCAAGGAGTTCGACAGGCTCTTAAAAGAAAAAGAGGCTTATGAGGCTCAGGAGGCATTGAAGGCTAAGGAGGCTCAGGAAGAACCGCAGGTTCAGGAAGAGCCGATAGTTCAGGAGGAGCCGATAGTTCAGGAAGAACCGCAGGTTCAGGAGGATCAGAAGGACATTGAGAAAAATGAGCAGCCTCACGTCGCTGAGGAGCCTGCCGCTCTCAAGGATGGTATAAGGATCAATATAGGAAAATCTGAGCTTGTAGGAGCATCAGATGCGATGAGTACCCGCATTCCTATCGAGACATCCATGGACGGCAAGCCTATGAGAGGCTGGTTTACAGCTGATTCACGCGTGCCGTCGAACGAGTCACTCGGTAAGCTGTTCGACAGTCTCGCCGAGGCTCATCCGAGCATGAAGGGTATCACCGATTCGCTGAAAAAGGCGGATATAAGCACGATCGCCGAGTCTCAGTTCCTTTCGGTAAACGACATAATTTCAGACAATGGAAAAAACAATGCTGCTCCTGAAGAGAAGAAAAATACTGTAATGGAGCACTGGAGGGGAAATCTGCTCGGATTGGGCGTCAGTGATGAGGTGCTTCAAAATGCTGAAAACGCTCCTGATTACGGCGCGTTTATGAGGGACCTCAACGACGGTATAAGACCGCAGATAAAGGTGTATCGGCAGTTCACAGGTCTGGACGCCGAGGGAATGGACGCCAAGCCGGGTGCAAATATTGATCAGAGAAATATCGCGATGAGCAAAGTAGCCGAGCTTGCAGGCAAACCGAAGGTCATCGCAGGTGCTCACAAGGCGACTGTCATTGCCAACGGCAGGGAGATACAGGGCACGATAATGGACGACGTCCGCGGCTTGGGTATGCACGACAGAGATACCTCGGAGCTTGAAGGCTACGGCAAGGAGGTATACGATAATCCGACGGTATTCGGCGATATTGCGGCAATACAGGCTATCGACCACATCTGCGGCAACCTCGACAGACATCAGGGTAACTTTCAGATGCAGTTCGGCAAGGTGAACGGCGAGACCAAGCTTATAGTCGTTGTCGGTATCGACAACGACTTCGTATTCTCTATCTCCAGACCTTCTGATAAGGATATAATGAGTGTTGACAGCGTTGCAGTGGAAGAAATGACTGTGCTCGGCGAGGATACGGCACGGATGATAGAGGGTATCACAAGGGAGAGCTTCACCGAAGCTATGCAGGGCTACGGTCTTTCAGAGAAAGAGATAGGCGCAGCTTATTTCCGAACAAGACAGCTAAAATTTGCCATACAAGAGGGAAGAGAGCATTACGCGGGCAGACCCGCGGGAGAGCTTGATAAAGGGCATCTTCGTATCGTCCCCGAAAATGAGTGGGTAGCTTATAAGCTCGATGACCTTGCGGCAGCAGGACGAAATGTGTTCCGAAAGTTCAACAATGTCAGCTCGTATGTCAAAGAGCACAGTAATGAACAGAAATATGAAGCTATCCAAAAAGGTGAGGAGTAGCTCTTCTACAAGGATAATTTCGGTGTGGAGCCAAGGAAAAAGAAACAGTCGGAGGGCTTCATACACGGCGCTTTTGAAGGAGTTGACGAGGTCCGCGAAGACAAGCCCGACCCTGAACGTGAGGCAGAGATCGACAAGATCGCAGCTCACGGCTGGGCGCTTTCACGAAATGATATCGGAGCGCTCTATGATATGATGAAGACGCTCCCTCCGAACGATGCGAAAAACTCGGAAGCTCCACAGAACATCATACGGTCGCAGTATGAGGACCTCAAGCTCGGTATCTGCTCAGCCTATCCCGAATTTCCCGTCAAGGACAATCCCAAGCTTGCTCAGGGAATGACAGGGCATATATTGAATAATCTCAACTTTCCGTTGCTTAGGATGAAGGACGACCAGAAGGTCGGGGAAGTCAGGAAAATGATACGCACGAACCGAGCTGCCCTCAACGAGCATTTGCGTCGTCTGGAAAATGATATCAGTGCCGAAAGAGCACGTATCGAAGCGGAGGAAAGAGCCAGAGCCCAGCGCGAGGCTGAGATCGACGAGTTCGTCAAGCTTGGCTGGAAAATACCGCGCGAGGACGTCAGAGAATTATTTGCTGCTGCTGACAGTCTTCCGGAGAATGACCCGAAAATCGAAAAGGCTCCGCAGAACAGATTCCGTACCGAATTTGAGCATATGAAGTGCGGTATGAATACGAGTGATCCGGATATGACCATCACTGAAAATCCGCACTATGCTGAGCTTTTTACGCGTAAGGCTCTCGGTATCATGAATTGTCCGCCTTTATCTGCGCCTGCGGGAATTCATTTATCTTTCCGAGCACAAATTCCTGTATCGTACCATATCTCTTATCAAATTACGCCAGAAGCGCCCGACGAAATGTAATTTCCTCGGGCGCTTATACTATATTTTATCCCATTATATCCCTGTATTGAGCAGCGGAGCAACCCGTTGCCTCGCGGAATTGCCGCATGAGGTACTTGCCGTCGGTGTAGCCGCACCGCTCGGCTATCTCCGCAATGGTTAGGGTCGTCATTACAAGGTGGTACCGCGCAAATGCGATACGTGCATTGATGCAGTCCTCGTGGAGCGTAAAGCCGTAGCAGTTGCGAAAGATAGTCCTGAGATAGCCTGCGCTTCCATCGAAAAGCGCATACACGGTGTCAGATGAAAACGTGTCATCGGGGTGCTGATAAATATGTGTGCGGAGCCTGTTCAGCTTTTTGAAGTGAGGGTCGGTGCGACGCTGTGAAAGCTGTTTCAGCTTTTCATTCATCTCAGCGAAGCACTTTTCGCAGACCTGTCCGTACCGCATATCGTCACAGCTTACAGCCGCGCACACGAACGAGTCTATGCCGTATTCATTTACATAAGCGTCGTGGCGATAGAGTACCGCGGCGAGCTGCTCGGTGAGCATCTTCGCATCAGCCTTTCCTTGTACGAGGCAGACGAAGGTGTCGTCGCTTATCCTGCCGCAGATGTTGTTGCTGCCGCAGAACTGCTTCACAGCTTCAGCCGCGTCGAGGACGGCGAATATCCTCTCGCTCGGGTCTGCGCCGTATGGACGCTCGCCGAACAGACATATCCTCAGTCCCACAAAATACATTCCGTTTTTGTCAGCAGCCCTGTAGGCTTTCTTTATACCCTTTTCGCCGAGCATACCCGTCAGTGTGTCTCGCTGCTCGGTGAGGTCCTGACACTGCATAAGGTATTGGATATCGTTCTTCATGTGCAGAAATTCAAGACCGTTTGATATTGATTTGAGCCAGTTGCGGAAGATGTGGTCGAAGGTATCGGGCTTCTTGAATCTGAGCACGACAAAGCCGAGCTCGCGCTCCGCGAAGAACAGCGGACAGAAATAGTAGGGAGCCGCTTCCTCCCTGAACAGGCAGGAAAAATCGTTCTTGCGGAATATGAGCGACTCCTCGTGATAAAGCAGATTGTAGCTTATCATATTTTCAGAGTTCTCCGCGTCGTCGTACCAGTTCTCATAGAGGCACATATAGAGCTTGTCCACGCCGCGTATCATAAACTGGAAATCCCAGCAGCGTGCGACGAATTCGTCTATGTTGCGGCACTCCGTCAGTCTGTGCTCAAGCTGGCTGAAAAGATTGAGAAAGTCGTAGGTAGCCTTGACCTGCACATCCTTTATCTCGCGCTTGATGTCGGGATTCTTGGCTCCGCACGGGCAGGTATCGCCGCAGATTATACGTCCGCGCGTCGGCTTGACGCTCTTGTATCTTCCTGATGAAAGCTTTCCTGCAAGCAGGCGTACTGCGTCCTCGCCGAGTGCGCTGCGGTTGCGCTGATAGGTCGTGAGGAGGGGAGTGTGGTTCCTCCGCTCGCGTACATATTCATAACCGACAACGGACATCTTTTCCATGACGTCGATATCCTGTTCCATAAACTCGTCAAGCAGTCCGTAAGCCATATAGTCGTTGCAGCAGATAAGAGCCTGCGGATAGGGGAGTTCACCGCTGATATATTTTTTCGCCTGAGCGTGTCCCGAATTCATCCAGTAATCGCCAAAAAAGCACCTTGCTTTCGTCGTATGGTATACCGTGCTTTTCGAGCGAAGCTCTGTATCCGCTGATACGTTTATGCGAGGCTTCGACAGTCTCGTGACCCGTCAGTATATGGATATCGGTGAAGCCGTGGACGTCTATCAGGTGGTCGGTGATATCCTCAATGTCCTTTTCGTCGCTCGTATTGACAAAGTGGAAATGCGGCAGAGTGAAGCCTTCAAGCGCCGTTCCGACGACTACAGTCGGGACGGATCTTTTTGCCAGCCTTGATAGGATAAGCTCCTGCACGTCGGGATTTAGGATAGCCTCGGAGATGAGAATGATACCGTCGAGATCATCCGATAAAATGAGGTCGTATATCTTATTTTCAGCCTTCAGAACATCGGCGGTTTCAATAGGATTGTAGATGTTCGAGATGACCGCGATGTCGATGTTCATTGACTGAGCAGTTCTTATTGCTCCGCTCAGTATCTCCCGCTGCTCGATGTCAGCTGCATTAGCAGCGACAACTCCGAATACCATACGTCGTTTCATAGCTTCCGCCTCCTTTGCTACCTTGATTATATCAGCTCAGCAGGCAGAAGTCAAGATAATTCGGTTATTATCCTGCATCCGAGCCTGTAAAAAATAATATCCACATCTTACACCTTATATCCACATACTGAGTTTACACTTTGTTCATAAAATTGTATAATGAAGCTGCAAATAAAAATATCCAATGACAGGAGTTGATAAACAATGAGATCATACAAGCGATATACAGTTGCTGTATCTGCTGCTGTTTCCCTCTTGACGGCAATGATACCTCTGACTTCATCGGCTGACAATCCGATAGTTCAGACGATATACACCGCGGACGGCGCTCCCATGCTCTATAACGACACCTTCTATATGTTCACAGGACGCGACGAGGACAACGCCGACTACTTCACAATGAACGAGTGGCGGTGCTACTCCTCGACTGATATGAAAAACTGGACAGACCTCGGCGTGCCGCTCACCTACAAGACGTTCTCGTGGTCTACGGGTGAGGCATGGGCTTCACAGTGTATCGAGAGGAACGGCAAGTTCTACTTTTATGTAACAGTAACGACTCAGACAGGCGGACATGCTATAGGCGTCGCGGTCGCCGACAGTCCCGAGGGACCGTACACCGACCCTATCGGCAAGCCGCTCGCAGGTCCGAACTGGAGCTACATCGACCCAACGGTATTCATCGACGACGACGGTCAGGCTTACCTCTACTGGGGCAACGGAGGCTTGTGGTACGTCAAGCTTAACGAGGATATGATATCGTATCAGGGCTCGCCGATAGCTGTTGACGTCAAGTCGGGAGCATTCGGCAAGGCTTACACCGAAGCGCCCTACCTCTACAAGCACGGCGACTGGTACTATATGGTCTATGCCGCGGACGGAGTGCCCGAGAATATCGCGTATTCGATGAGCAAGAGCCCGAAAGGTCCGTGGGAGTACAAGGGCATCATCATGCCGAAGGGAGGCAACAGCTTCACGAATCAGCCAAGTATTATCGACTACAAGGGAAGGTCGTATTTCACCTACCACACTGGCACTCTCCCAAAGGGCGGCAGCGGAGCGCTCTTCAATATGGACTGGTGGCAGTTCTGTAACTCTGATACGCCCATTCAGACAGCGAGCGACAGGCTAATGACAGGTCTGAGCGTCAAGGACATCGAGAACGCTTCCGACTGGTCGGTGCAGAAGAATTTCAAAACGGGCGTTAACGTCTACGGCGACCGCGATATCACGGTAGGTTTTGCAGTTCTTATGGGAATTATGGGTGCAGGACTGATAAGAAAAAGCAGAAAAACTGATGAATAATATCTAATACAATTAAAAGGATTCTAAAAATGAACAAAAGGCATTGCGGGCAAACACCTGCAATGCCTTTCTATTATATTATGTTTGAGCAGAAAGATAAAATACTTCATAGTGGCAGCCTTTTTCTGAGCGGAATGGAATTATCCAACCGGAAGCACCTGCAGTTACGTATAATCCCGTTTCTCCGTAACGGAAGAAACCATATGAATCATAACCGGCAAGTCTGTAGAGTGTGTTGAGAGGGAAAAGCTGTGCTGCGTGAGAGTGTCCCGAAAGCTGTAAGTCAGCCTTGCTTTGTTCGATTTCTTCTGTAAGATAAGGTGAATGATCGACTTGCAGGATAAATGTATTCTCTGGTCGGACAGAAATATCATCGAGTGATTTACGGTCAGGAACATTGTAGCTCTCTCTTCCGACAATAGTTAGATCGTCTGAAAAGCTTACCCATTCATCTTTCAGAATGTGTATACTGTTTGATAGCAAAGCGGTTTCAAGTTCCTCAGGTGTGAAAGCTGCCCCGCCGGTAAGAGAAGCGTTATCCTGTCGATCATGGTTGCCATAAACAAAGTAAACGGGCACATCAAGAGTCCCGAAAACTGAAAAAGTCTGTTCCATTTCGTCTTTTGTCGTGTATTCATCAACTATATCACCGCCAAGCAGGATTATATCAGGCTGTTCTGATGCTGCTTGGCGTATTGTATTTTCAGTAATTGCAAGACTTTGAGAAGAACCGACGTGCATATCAGTAATAAAAACAATTCTGTATCTGTTATGAAGCTTATCTGAATAAATCAAGTGTTCCTTAGCGGTTACAGTCTGCATATTGATAGTTCCGAATGCGAGATATGCAGATACGCATAATGCACTGATCACGAGCTGTAATCGTGCAGTTTTACCATGCTTTCCATTTATAATTACAGGAAGAGTCAATATATCGCCAAACATATCTCCGAAGAGAACAATATAGACCGCCCCGAGAGCATAGGAGATCCAAAAAATATAACCAATGTCCAGAACCATTATTAAATAGGTAATTGTAGAAGCAAGTAAAAGCTTAACAGGAATCAGTATAATTCGTACAGGAATGAGTTTTTTCTTCCGTATTGGATATTGTATAACTGAAATGACTGCAAAGAATACTATGTTTAAAATGATCCAGATTAGATAAAGAAATAATGACATGAATAGTTCACCTCAATGTATGAAATAATAGTGTGCCTGTATACTTTAGACCAAAATTCATTTATTATTTCTCTCCTCAACAGCATCAAGTGCGCCTTTGACGTAAGACTTCACAAGCTTTCAAAACTTACATCATATTTTTCTGACAAAGCTTTAAAAATATCCAGTGGAATGGTGAGCTCCTCGTGAGGACATTTACTGCCGATATATCTTCCAAGCCCGAATGCTTCTGTTAGCAGCATTACAGGTTCAAGATCGTTGCTCCAAGCTTTTGTGAGCCGTTTTTGGCTCAGATAGGCACATTGATCGTGTATAAGACGCATAACTGCGGAAACAGCGAACCCCATACCAAGCATAAGTACAAATGAGACCCATGCCGGCCAAAAAGCCATGGTCATATAGAAATCAGACCAGCCTCCGTTTTCCTTGCCGACAAGCACAACCATTACAAAGTATGCCGCCATGTATAACCAATAGGGGACAAGAACTGTTATCATCTCACGGAGTGAGAATTTTATTCCTGTTTCTACACTTTGGAATAGGATCACTGTACAGCTCGGCGTGATGATATGAAGCCAGAAATTTGCTCCGGACATAGCATCTGTCCCCTGTATATGCAATATAAGACCAACGGATGTTACCATTGTTATCGCAATGCAGGTCGCGCCGGAGTATTGGAAGAGTATCAGCCACCGAGGAAGAATAAACCGTTTTTTTCGTATACCCTCAATCGCAAACGGTACCATAAATGCCGCACCGCAGGCAGAAAGCAGATTGGAGAGTATAGTGAAATAGTGGAGTGAGTTTTCCTCTTCTTCAGTGGTGATTTCCATCATATAGAATATCGCACCAAGAGTGATGAATAGTATAAGAATACTTGTGATAAGGGCAATAACACTGCGTGTCTCTTCCAAAGAAATCAGATACTTCTTTTGTTTTATTACGTTTTTGGGGGATGCAGTCTGTGTGTTGCTATATTCAGTACTCCTTTAACACCTCACGGTCTATATAATAAAGGAATTGACTTTGCCCAGAAGCTCTGCGATATGCTCCTGAGAACGCCGTATGCGCTTTTCGCCGAGCTCGCCGTTTTTCAGGTCAGTAACGGCAAGCAAATACAGGAAACGCACCGTCGCCAGCAGCTTTATCTTAGCGTTTATTGCAGACAGCTCAGTTTTGTCGGCAGTATCGAAGTAATTCTCCAAGATACTGTTCCATATCGGTTCGCCGAGTTCATCGGAAATGCCGAGAAAGCTGCTGAGATTATCGGGACAATCCTCGCTGAAGGCAATATATGTAACATAGAGAGCCTGCAGATCGAATATAGGCTGACCCGTGGCAATAGTCTCCATATCGATGAGCATCGGCTCGTCACCGACGAGCATAACATTTTTCATCTGAAAATCGCCGTGTACCATATGAAGGTCGTCCGGCATTGCTGACAGAAGCTCTTTGAGCCTGTCATACTGCGCCGAAGTGATATACTCTTTTATGACGTCAAGATATCCGATAAAAGTGTTTCTTGCCAAAGGTATTGTACCTGCGTCCATTTCCGCGCTGTGGACGAGCTTTAGGAAATCAACGTATTTCTTCATAAGGCCGTCGAAACCAACAGTTCCTTTTATCAGATGATCGTTGAATGAGCTTGCTTTCAAGAGCTCAAACACTGAGCCGTAGCTGTCGCCGACCTTTACGATATCATACGATATTGCAGTCGGAACACCCTTGACAAAAGCACGCTTTGCAAGGCGCTGTTCGTTTTGGATCATCGGTATGCTGTCAGGCGCATTGTAGACCTTGACTATTGTCTCAGGATCAATGCGGTAAACTGTGCCGTAGAAGCCCTTTCCGATGATCTCGCAGCCGTTAACAGAGAGCTCGCGCAGGCGCTTCTCGACCTTGAAAAGCTCCGTAAAGCCTGTCATATCAAATATATCAAACACCTCGGGAGAAACATCGAATATCCGCATTTCATATGCAGACTTTTTCCTCACCTTCATCAGAACTCTCAGTCCTGCACTTGAAATGTATTCAAGCTCTGAGGCGTCAAAATCATTTTCTGTTTCTGCTGAGAGTTGCAGCATTATTTTCTGTTCCCACTCGGAAGCATTGCTTGTGTCTATTCTGCCTGTCAGCTTTATGGTATTTGCTCCCATAAGCTATACCTCCATTCCTTGAATACTGTCTATAGCATTGGAAAGTATTTTTTCAGCGTCCATGCCCTCGATGTCGAGCATTTCCGCCTTTATCAGTTCAGTCTTTTTTATGCCGAAACAGGTCTCAGCGATAGCCTTGATGTAGCCGTAGCTGAAATCGGGGATATAGGGTCCGCCTGCTGTGGTAACGTATATAAGCTCATCTGCTCTGCACATACCTATGGGCATTCCGTCTGCACCGTAGCGTGAAACTATGCCTACAGCGTATATGTTTTCGATGTAGACTTTCAGAAGTGACGGGAATGAGCCGTCCCAGAAAGGCGCGGCTATAACAATTCTATCAGCCTCGGCAAACTGCCTTGCATAGCGTAACATCGGGTCGTCAAAACAGCCGTTTGCTAAAAGCGCCGTTCTCTTTTCAAGCATTTCCTCAGTAAGAGGTTTGATGTCCTCTGAGGGAAGAAAAAGCTCGGTATATTCGCCTGTTTTTTCGAGGACAGCTCTTGCAAGTCTGTCAGTCCTTGAATCCTTTCGTACACAGCAGTTGATGTATAAAACCATTACTTTTACCTCCTTGCGGCTCTTTTGTTCATATGCTCTTTTATTGCAGATATGGGAAGTATAGCTCCGAAAACAGGGTAGATCCTGCCGATTATCTTGTCTATCGGGAGGAGGGTCGCAATAATGTAATATGCAAAGATAACGGCGTAGACTATCTATAGCATGGGATTTTTGAGCGTAATCTCCTGACCGATTATTTCTGTGATAAACAGGTCGCCGGGAGTGTAGATGAAGACTACTCCGAGCAGCAGCAGAAGCAGGCATACGACGACGTTGTACAGAGCATAAATATACTTATCAAAGCAATTTTACTCCGAGCATTGTAAGGTCATCGAACTGAGGAGCATCTCCGACGAACTCGTCAACTGCCTTTTTCATGTTTTCAAGCAGAGTTTTCGGGGCTGTCTGCGGATCTGCGTTGAGAGCTTCGAGCATTCTTTCAGTACCGAAAAGCTCGTTCTCAGCGTTGGTCGCCTCAGCAGCGCCGTCTGTGTAGAGGAACAGCGTTCCACCCTTTTCGAGTGTGAATTCGTAATCCTTGTAGCGCATACCGTCCATGCCGCCGATAACGAAGCCGTGCTTGTCCTTGAAAAGCTCAAAGCTGCCATCGGCTTTCTTTATCATCGGGTATTCGTGTCCTGCATTTGCAGCCGTTACTTTTCCCGTCGAAATTTCAAGAACTCCGAACCATACCGTAACGAACATTTCCTCGTCGTTGTTCTTGCATATCTGAGTGTTGACCTGTTCAAGCACCTTTGCGGGACTTCCGCCCATCATTGCGTAATTGCTGACAAGTATCTTCGACATCATCATGAAGAGTGCGGCAGGAACTCCCTTACCTGAAACGTCAGCCATAACAAGTCCGAGGTGGTCATCGTCAATGAGGAAGAAGTCGTAGAAATCACCGCCGACCTCCTTAGCAGGCGTCATAGTTGCGAAGATATCAAATTCCTCGCGATCGGGGAACGCAGGATAAATATTCGGGAGCATATCGGTCTGTATGCGTGTTGCCATAGAGAGTTCTGTTTCAATACGTGAGGATTCGATCTTTTGCTTTTCGTACTTTTCCGTAAGTGAACTTGTAATGACTGCAAACATATTGACAGCTGAAACTGTTGTGGCAAGCAGGATAAATTTTATCTCAGAAAAGAATGCCTGAATGATAACAGCAGTAAGAGGAGCGACAATATATATCCAGTAAGCTTTCAGGATCCGCTTTTCATATTTTGAACGAAAGCTTATAAGCAGGAATAATCCCTGGATCAGCAAAAGAACAGGGAATACATTGGAAAGAAGGTACAGTTTCGAGCGGTGATAGGAGTTACTTGCGTCAAAATAATAGTAAAGATCGGTAAAGCTTGCTATTACAAGCAGTATCACGTGTGCAGCAAGCAAACCCTGTGCGGTCATAGCGGCTTTTTTGGCATTGTTTTCTTTCAGAGAGGAATACTGTATCATCACGATAAGCATAAATGTCATGAAACCCGAAACCATAAATTCTGTCAATGTCACAATTCGCAGCGTGATCCTCACTGCACTGCCGGGACTGCCGTCTATCAGCATTCTGACAAGATACATAGAAACATAGATGATAACAAGGCTCAAAAAAATGTTGAAGTATACCTTTACCTGTTTATCTATCGGTGACTTGCTGATCTGGATCATGCTGAGCACAGAGATACCGATACCTGCTGCAATAATAAAAAAATTGATAATGTTCCATACGGATAAAGTAAACTGCATCTGTTCTCCTCCTTATTCACGGCTTTTCGGAAAAACGCAGCACTTAGACTACGTTTTTCATCTCTACTCCACAGCAATATCTATCTGCATCTGTATCTTCATCGAACAGCGTGTCGATTCGAGCTGTTCATCAACAAAGGCAAGGACAGCAGGCAGATTTTCGGTCATAGCCTATATTTCCGGTTCTTTCATATTCTTCTTATTCGATAGTGAGAATATCCGAAAAACCAGTCACCTCAAAAATCTCCATTATGTCAGAGCTCACGTTTATGATCTTTATACTGCCCTGTTTGTTCATTATCTTCTGCGCGGAAAGCAGAACTCGCAGTCCCGCAGATGAGATGTACTTGACCTCTGCAAAGTTGAGTATAAGCTCGGTGCAGCCGTCATAGCTTGATTTCAGCTCCTGTTCAAGTGCGGGAGCGGTGGTAGTGTCTATTCTTCCGTTGATGTTGATGTTGAGAGTGGTGTTTGTTTTTTCCTTGTTGATAGTCATGCTCCTCATCCTTTCTGTTTTCAGAGGAATAATGTCTGAATATATTTCATACGAACATTATACCATATTTACTTTGCGATGTCAAACAAAAACTGTACAATGTGCACATCGAACAAAGCGGCTGTATCCCGTTTCCAAATATGTTTTTAAGAAAATTATAATGGATGTTCAGCTCATAAAATAGCCATTTCTTTTCTCTTCGGCTTAGAGACGATAACTTATTACGCTCTAAATCTTTGCAGTTTCATTGAAAAAAACTGGTGAATTTCAATATATACACAGCTGATTTTTGTTAAGTTTTCTTTTCAATTATTAATCGTTTATTTACAAATTTTTGCTGCATATGTAATATAATATACCCATATTGTAAATGTCAAATGCATCAGCTGTATAAACTTAAAGCACAACTTTGCGATAGAGGGAAATACTATGATGAATCTGCTTGAAGAAGCTATAATCTATGCAACTGTAATGCATCAGGGGAAGGTGCGTAAATTCAACGGCATACCATATATCCTGCACCCTATGGAAGTCGCACAGATACTCTCCACCATGACCGAGGATGCAGAAATAATAACCGCAGGTATATTGCATGACATAGTTGAGGATACCGACGGCACTCTTATCGAGATAGAAAAGCGTTTTGGAAAAAGAGCTGCTGCTCTCGTGGATCCTGAATCAGAAAATCCTTATCCCGACGAGGACAAGAGCGTTTCGTGGCAGCGCCGCAAGGAAGAATCGCTGCTTGTGTTGAAAAACAGTACGGATAATAACCGCAGAATAATGCGGTCAAATAAAGGAGGAAAACTCTATGAAGATCACAGCATTCAATCTGCTCATCGTTACTAATGATGCTGAAAGAGTTATCAAGCTGTTCGAGGCTCTCTGATTTGAGAAACGCCACAGCCTTGACGCAAACTCTGGTAAAGAGGATTTCACAAGTGTTCGCATGAAGACTCCTGACGGCTTCTATGTTGACGTAGCGGGTGTATCCGTTCCGCGGGATATGACTCTTATTCGCATCAACGTTGACGATTTCGACGAGGCGTTCAGCTACTTTACAGAGAGAGGGTTCAAGACTCCGCCGAACGGAAAGGTCGTTGAGACAAGGACTAACAAATCCTTAATGCTTATCTCGCCCTCAGGCTTCGCATTCGATCTCTGTCATCATATCAAAGACTGATTTTTATAATATCAAAGGAGTGTTCATCATGAAAATTACAACCTTTAACCCGCAGATAATCACTAAAAATGCAAAGCCGCTCGTCAAGCTGTTTGAAGAGCTCGGCTTCGAGAAACGCCACAATAAAGTAGACATAGGCGAAAACAATGTTGTCGGTATCCGTATGAAAAATGCAGACGGATTTGCTCTCGATATTTCACAGTTCGATTCACCTGCGCCGCAGGATATAGTTGCTATACGCATGAACGTTGACATTTTTGACGAAGCGTATAAGTTACTGACAGAGCACGGATTCAAGAATTACTACGGCGACAATACTGTCGATACACCTTCTTCAAAATCGGCAGTGCTGTTCTCGCCGTCGGGGTTCGGTATCAATCTTGTTGAGCATATCAAGAAGTGATATTGAACATTACTTATACATACAGCGGTATGCATAAAATGCACACCGCTGTTTTGTTTTATGTGACAAGAAATGTAAACAAATTGTAAATCTCCAACAAAAAACATTGACTATATATATGTATATATATATAATAAACACATAGGGCGATAAAGCTCAATAAATTTAAGGAGGTCACTATTATGGCTGATGAAATGAAGAAAAACCTTGAAAACGAAGAGATCGAACTTGATGCTCTCGAAGACGTCAACGGCGGTTATACAACAAGAGACCCCGGTGTCTTTTGGCAGGCACGTGTTAAGTTTTATCCAGAGGATATACAAAAATTAAGAGAACTGGGATATACAGTTGATATCACTCCGAATAAGGAGTATACCAGAGGTGAAGTTAACGAGCTTTTGGGTATTGATGCAAGTAATCAGAAAGAACTTATAGGCTTTCTTAGTGGGATGGGACTTCGTTATGAAGGTAAGCATGGACGCTGATTTTTCAACTGAAAAAAATCGGACTGCTGCGTAAAATGCGGCAGTCCTCAAATTTGGTTTCAACCGGCTTTTTCTACAGACTGAAAGGCGGGTCAGATCATGACCCGCCTTGTTTGTTTGATATTATTTTAATCAGCGTGCGGCTGCCTCATTGGATGGGGCTGTCATTTGTTTTATTCTATCATAGAGGTTGTAGCCGCATTTTTGGCATATATTCAAGGTATAAGGAACCTTCACGCCACAGTTTGGACAATCTCGCCCATAGCCGGGTAGTGTCCATCGCCTCCGCTGACGTTTTCGAGCTGTTCAAGGTCGAACTCTTCGTTATCAGGAATTATGTTGATGTTATCAGTCATAATTATTCCTCCTTTAGCAGTCAGCTTTTTTACAGTTACATTATAACATATCACAGACGCTGCAAAAATAAACAAATTGTAAATTCTCCAAGAATAATCGCCAAATTTTGCAGCCTGTTTATGTGCATATAAAACGAAAATGACTTATAACAAGGATTATTTCTATCAAATATACAACATTTTATTGACTGATTTCGATTCTTGTGGTAAAATAATTGTTAGAAATCCATGCGTTTTCGCATTTGAAACAGGAGGTAACAGCTATGACTGTAACACTGAACAGAAATGATACGCAGCTTACTGTGAATATTCATGGCAGACTTGATACACTTACTGCTCCCGAGCTTGAGGAAAAGCTCGAGGACGCTCTTGACGGCGTTGAGGAGCTCGTTTTCGACCTCGAAGGACTGAAATACATTTCGAGTGCGGGACTGAGGGTTTTTCTCTCCGTAATAAAGCAAATGGAGGAGCAGGGCGAAATGAAGGTCAAAAATGTATGCTCCGATGTTATGGAGGTTTTTGAGGTAACAGGCTTTACAGATTTACTGAACATAGAATAACTATCAAAGGGTGATATCAATGGCAGAGAATGATACGCAGATATTCAGAAAAAAATCGCTTGAAAGCATTTCCTCGCCCGAACAGCTCAACGACTACCTGAAGGTCACGAATGTCGGTATATGGGCGATACTTGCGTCGGTGATACTGCTTCTGGCGGGTATCATCGCGTGGAGCTCTGTCGGCAGACTTGAAACTATCGCTAACGGTGTCGCTGTAGTCGAGGACGGCACGGCTCAGATACTTATTTCCGATACGAGCAAAGGCGATATCGAGTCGGGAATGAGCTTCCGTATCGGTGATGACGAGTACACGGTCTCGGCTGTTGAAAAGGACGAGCTCGGCAGAAGTATCGCATACGCGCCTGTCTCCGAAGCGGATGGGAAATATGATGTGAAAATAGTTATAGAGAGCGTTGCTCCTATTAGTTTCCTTTTCAGCTGAGAGGTCGGTTATGAGTGAGAAGAAGATAAAGTCGGCTGTTACCAGGGGCGCGGCAAAAGTGCCGATAATAATGCAGCTCGAAGCGCTTGAATGTGGAGCTGCTTCGCTTGCAATGGTAATGGCGTACTACGATAAATGGATACCTCTTGAGCAGGTCAGGAGCGACTGCGGTGTTTCGCGCGACGGCTCAAACGCGAAGAATATCTGCAAGGCTGCGAAGTCATACGGCTTCAAGGTGCAGGCGTTCAGCAGAAATCCGCAGTCAATAAGGGAAAAGGGAAAATTCCCGTGCATAATCCACTGGAATTTCAACCACTTTGTAGTGCTTGATGGCTTTAAGGGAAAGTATGCCTGCATAAATGATCCCGCAAGGGGCTTTGTGAAGGTGAGCCCCGAGGAGTTTGACAATGCATTTACGGGTATTACGATAGATATCACTCCCGATGAAGGCTATGAGCCGAGCGGAAAGCGTCAGAGCACATTAGCCTTTGCAAAAAAACGCCTCATCGGAGCGGGCGCGGCGGTCGCGTTCGTAATGCTTACAACTATATTGACCTATATGTTTGGCATTATCAATCCGATAATGTCAAAGATATTTATGGACAGACTGCTGACGGGTATCAACAGCGAATGGCTAAATACCTTTATCGGCTTTATGGTGTTGTTTGCTGTGCTGCAGATAATAGTAGCATGGGCACAGACCATCTACAGCCTGAAAATTAACGGAAAAATGGCGGTGATAGGAAGCTCCGCGTATATGTGGAAGGTACTGCATATGCCTATGGAGTTCTTCTCGCAGAGAATGGCGGGAGATATCCAGTCAAGGCAGGCTACGAATGCTACCATCGCAGGCACTCTTGTTAATACCTTTACCCCGCTCTTGCTCAATACGATAATGATGTTTTTCTATCTTGCGCTCATGCTGAAGCAGAGCGTCGTCCTTACGCTTATCGGTATCAGCACACTTGTTATCAATATGGTAATGTCAAGAATAATCTCCGAAAAGCGAGTAAATATCACAAGAGTTATGCAGCGCGATGCAGCAAAGCTCGGTTCAACTACCGTTGCAGGGATCGAAATGATAGAGACTATCAAAGCAAGCGGTGCCGAGAACGGTTTCTTTCAGAAATGGGCAGGCTATCAGGCGTCTGTGAATGCGCAGGAGGTCAAGAGCGTAAAGGTCAACAGCTATCTCGGAATGATACCAACATTCCTGTCCTCTGTTGCAAACTATGCCGTAATGGTAGTCGGTATATGGTTTGTAATGGAGGGAAAGTTCACACTCGGCGCATTGCAGATGTTTCAGGGATTTTTAGGTGCGTTTATGTTGCCTGCTATTACGCTTATCAGCGCAGGACAGACCATACAGGAAATGCGTACTCAGATGGAGCGCGTCGAGGACGTTATGCAGTATCCTGCCGACCCTAATGCTGTTGACGATACAGGCGATGATGTCTTGTTGAAAAAGCTCAAAGGAAACGTTGAGCTCAAAAACGTATCGTTTGGCTATTCAAAGCTCTCTGCCCCGCTTATAGAGGATTTTTCGATGACAATGACGCCCGGCAGCAGAGTCGCTTTTGTCGGGACTTCCGGCTGCGGGAAATCAACGCTTTCAAAGCTCATCTCGGGACTGTATTCTCCGTGGAGCGGCGAGATACTCTTTGACGGCAAGCCAAGAAGCGGACACAGCCGAGCAGTCCTCACAGGCTCGATCGCGGTAGTCGATCAGGATATAACACTTTTTGAGGGTTCGATATCGGACAATATCAAAATGTGGGACGGCTCCGTCAAGGACTTCGAGATGATACTCGCTGCCCGCGACGCACAGCTCCACGAGGATATAATGGCTCGCGACGGCGGCTATGAGTGTAAGCTTACATCGGGCGGACGCGACCTCTCGGGAGGACAAAGACAGAGAATGGAGATCGCACGTGTGCTTGCGCAAGACCCTTCAATAATCATTCTCGATGAGGCAACCTCCGCACTTGACGCAAAAACAGAATATGAAGTTGTAAAGTCGATAAAGGACAGGGGAATAACCTGCATAGTGATAGCTCACAGACTTTCCACTATCCGCGACTGTGATGAGATCATCGTTCTTGAAAAGGGAAAGGTCATCGAGCGAGGAACTCACGATGAGCTTATGAAGCTTGGCGGAGTATACACCGAGCTTGTCACCAACGAATAAAAGGAGGGGGAGCTCTTGGGCTGGTTTGAAAAGCAGATCAAACAAAGAAATGACCTTGATCAGCAGATGTTAGAGGATTCCTTCTTTCGTGCGGCAAGCGTTGTTCTCGGAAAGAGGACGGCTTCGAGGATAAGTGATGAGCACATCATTACAAAACAGGCAATAGACGAGATACTGAAATACTATCATTTCAAAGCTGTCGAGATGCCAAAAAGTATCAAAGACCCCGAGGAGCAGATAGACTACTGTCTGCGTCCGCACGGTCTTATGAAACGTCGGATAGTGCTGGAGGACGGTTGGTTCAGTGACTCATACGGTCCTGTTCTTGCATATACAAAAGACAGCGGCGAGCCTGTTGCTCTGCTTCCAAATAAGATAACGGGATATCATTTCACAGACAGACAAACAGGAAAAAAGACCCGAATAAACAAATCCACGGCAAAGCTTTTCGGGCGCGAGGCGTTTTGCTTCTACACTCCTTTCCCGCAAAGAAAGATCGGCATCCCCGACCTTATCATCTATATGAAGAACTGCTTCTCCGTAAGCGATATTGTAGCGATAATCATATCAACGTTTGCGGTCACGGGAGTGGGAATGCTTATGCCGAGAATTACAAGAGCCCTGACGGGTCCCGTTATATCGAGCGGCGATACGAAAATGCTCGTCGGAATCGCGATATGTATGCTGTGTACGGCAATATCGTCTCAGCTGCTGAGCTCGGTGAGCAGTATGCTCAATTCGAGACTTGATACCAAGACCTCACTCAGCGTTCAGGCGGCGATGATGATGCGCGTAATGAGCCTTCCCGCGAACTTTTTCAGGAAGTACAGCGCGGGCGAACTGACAAGCCGTACTATGTCGGTGAGTTCGCTTTGCAGTATGCTGCTTTCGCTGTTTGTCGGAACAGGTCTGACCTCGCTCGGCTCGCTGCTATACATAACTCAGATATTCAGCTTTGCGCCCGCACTCGTTGTTCCGTCGCTGCTGATAATACTCGTCACAGTAGCTTTCAGTGCTGTGTCGTCTGTGGTGCAGATAAAACTAACGAAAAAGGAAATGGAACACGCTGCAAAGGAATCAGGTCTGAGCTATGCGATGATAAGCGGCGTCCAGAAGATAAAGCTCGCGGGAGCGGAAAAACGATTCTTTGCACGCTGGCTCGATGTTTACAGCGAGGGCGCAGAGCTCGTCTATGCTCCGCCGTTATTCATCAAAATAAACACAGTAATAACGACCGCAATAGGGCTTTTTTCCAATATCATTCTCTACTATCTTGCGGTAAAGAGCGGCGTAGACCAGTCGAATTACTATGCTTTTACGGCGGCTTACGGAATGGTGATGGGCGCATTTATGTCGTTTGCGGGTATGGCTCTTTCAATTGGCAGGATAAAGCCTACGCTCGATATGGCAAAGCCGTTTCTTGAGACTGAGCCCGAGGTCTCCGATAACAGGGAGATAGTCACAAAGCTTTCGGGCGGTATCGAGCTCAATAACGTGTATTTCCGCTATAACGAGAATTCGCCTTACATCGTCAGCGACCTGTCACTGAAGATCAGGGCAGGGGAGTACGTTGCAATCGTTGGCAGGACAGGCTGCGGAAAGTCTACGCTGATGAGACTTCTTCTCGGCTTTGAAAAGCCTGAAAAGGGCGCTGTCTACTACGACGGCAAAGACCTCAACCGACTCGACCTCGGCTCGCTGAGAAGGAAGATAGGCTCGGTCATTCAGAGCGGCGGACTGTTTCAGGGCGATATATACTCGAATATCGTCATCTCTGCTCCCGAGCTTACTCTTGACGATGCGTGGGAGGCGGCTGAGATAGCGGGCATAGCAGATGATATCCGCGCAATGCCTATGGGAATGAACACTGTCATTTCCGAGGGGCAGGGCGGTATATCGGGCGGACAGAAGCAGCGTCTTATGATAGCGAGAGCAGTCGCTCCGAAGCCGAAGATACTGATGTTTGACGAAGCGACAAGCGCTCTCGACAACAAAACTCAGAAGCAGGTGAGTGAGGCTCTCGATTCTATGGGCTGCACCAGAATTGTGATAGCTCACAGGCTTTCGACTATCCGCCACTGCGACAGGATACTTGTTCTTGACAATGGCAGTATAATCGAGGAGGGCACCTACGAGGAGCTTATCGCGAAAAACGGCTATTTTGCGGAGCTTGTTGAACGTCAGAGACTAGATGTTTGAGTTTACAGCGGTATGTACAAAACGCATACCGCTGTTTCGTTTTACATAAAATGTAAACATTTCATTAAAGTTAGACAAAATATGTTGGTTTTATGCGTATATTTATATATAATAATAGTATAGAGCAGCATTGCTAAATAAAACTAAGGAGGTCACCATTATGGCTGATGAAATGAAGAAAAACATTGATAACGAAGAAATCGATCTTGACCAGCTCAAAGATATAACTGGCGGAACATCTGACCAGCTCACTGATAGCTCACAGCAGACAGATTCCCAGAATTATAGCTCAAATTATCAAATTATTAAGGATAGACTCGATAGGATAGACAATAAATTAAGAAGAATAAATAAGCCCTGATATTCAGACCTGAATCAAATACAAAATCAGGGAGAAATAATTATGGCTGATGAAATGAAGAAAAACCTTGAAAACGAAGAACTCGACCTTGACGCTCTTGAAAATGTCAGCGGCGGACTTGTGGTCGATTGCGGTCGTTTTCGTAACGCTCGAGTAGTTGATGATAAGACGGGCAAGGTCCTTAAAACTGAATGGTACAAAAAAGATGCTAAAAAACAGGCTGTAAGCCTCAATGTAAGCGATAAGATTATCAGCTTAGAGGAATATAAAAAAATCTTTGGCAAGGATTTGGATTTGGATGATATGCCTTGATAGTTTTTCTCATGTATGATTTAAGAAATAAGCTACTGTAATCAGTAACAAAAAGGACTGCCGCCTAGTATTTTTTTACCGGATAAGACAGAGAGCACCAACATTCAGAAGGTGCTCTCTTTTTTATTTCCAAGTATTTACCATGTGAGGTCTGTCGCGTGGAGCGGGTTAGGATTTGTCTTTATGCTTGCGACCTTTCCCGCACGCAGTTTGATTACGCGGTCTGCCATTTTGCCTATCTCGGGATTATGCGTTACCATTATGACGGTAGCCGTCTTGTTTCGGACAATGCTTTCGATAGCGTCAAGGACTTCAAGGCTTGTCTGCAAATCGAGAGCGGCAGTCGGCTCGTCCGCGAGTATGACCTTTGGCTGCTTTATCAGTGCTCGCGCGATAGCGATTCGCTGCTGCTGACCTCCCGAAAGCTGGGCGGGGTAATTGTCCGCGCGGTGGAGCATTCCCACCTTCTCAAGTGCGATATCAAGCGGCATGGGAGAAGGGACGATATTCGCGATGAACTGCAGGTTTTCCTTTGCTGTTAGGTTCGGCATAAGGTTGTAGGACTGGAAAATGAATCCGAGTTTCAGCCGCCTGTACTCGGTGAGCTCCTTTTCGGAGGGGGGAGAGTAGTCCTTGCCCTCAATGAGCAGAGTGTCGTCGGTAAGTTGATCCATTCCTCCGATTATATTGAGCATTGTGCTCTTACCGCAGCCCGATTCTCCGAGGACGATCACAAATTCGTTTTTGTAGATATCGAGGTCGATGCCTTTGAGTATCTTTACAACTCCGTCGCCTGACGGGAATTCTCTTGTTACGCCTTTCAGTGATATGAGAACGTTTTTCTTCTCGGGTATTTTGAGCTCGACGCCCATTTCGTCAATGGATATCGCCGCAAGAGCTGCCATGCGCTCGCAGATGACGCGTTCATAAGACTTTAAAGGACTGTGATACTTTCACTCATGATATGTCGGACTGGCACAAAGCATGGCAAAGTATTTTCCCTTTAAAGAATCAGGAAGTACCGCTCCCGTTTGATAAGCCTTGTCATAGAGCTGATGTGCTTGCGTATGGGTATGTGATAGAATTCCAACATTCTCCCATATCTGTTGAAGAATTTGACGAACGCAATCTTTTTTATACTTCTCTCGAAAAAAAGTCGTATGGATTTTTGATGTGAGCAAGAAATATAAAGAAGGACGTTTTTCAAAGAAAAAAGCTTAATATATCTATGATGGTGAATACACAGATTCAAATGGTAAACAAAGAAAAAAATGGATAGTAAATGAATATAGAATAGGAAATACGTTCTCAGCATCTTTCCCTTTTACCCTTAGCGACGGTACTGGAGTTGACTATGGATATGGAAGAAATAAAGCTAATGAAAGCCAAAAATCATATGAATGGGAATGGAAAAGACCTCTTAATAGTCTTATACACTATAATCCGATGGTAAATAAAGATATAATTGTATTTTGGGAGTTTTCTTCAGGTTTGCTCCAAAAGATAATTTGGTGTGATGATGTGATTAATGAAACAGTAGCTACAAGTATTGCTCGAGAGCTACACGCATACGGACCAGAATACCTTGAACCATCAATAGATAGATATTTGGAATATCGGCACAAATTCAAAATCAAGTCTGATTTCAGAGCTTTTTCAGCTACGCCGTTAGAATGGGTATGCTTACAGACAATCCTTGCAGACGAGTAGTTGTTCCGAAAATTGAACAAACGGAAAAGGAAATATATACGCTTGACGAAGTGAAAAAGCTGTTCAGCAGTCTGCAAAATGAGTCGCTAAACTATCAGGTGTATCTTACCCTTGCAATTTATAGCGGCTTCCGAAGAAGTGAAATGTTCGGTCTTGAATGGAAAGATATTGATTTCAACTATAATACAATTAAGATACGACGCACCTCGCAGTACACAGCTGAAAAGGGGATATATACCGATACCACTAAAACGAAAAAGTCTCAGCGCATCTCCAAATTTCCGGAAACTGTAATGGAGCTGCTGAAAAGATTTCAACAGGAACAGCTAAGTGAAGCGTATAGGCTTGGAAGTAAGTGGGAAGATCACGACAGGCTGTTCACCAAATGGAACGGAGCTCCGATGCATCCGCAAACGCCTTATAAGTGGCTGAGAGATTATTGTGAGAAGATCAATATTCCCTTCCGAGGGCTCCACACTCTGCGACACTTACACGCTTCGCTGCTTATCTATGAGGGAATGGACGTAGTGGCAGTATCGGCTGATATGGGGCACAGCGTCGTAGGAACGACTTTGAACCTGTATTCCCATATGTTTCAGGAGGCGAGAGCACGTAACTGCGAAGCGATAACAAATGCACTGAGATTCACCAATGAAGTATCAACGGAAGAAAACGAGAGTACGGAGGCTCCAACACCTTGTGAAGAGGAGGACGAGCAGGAGGAAGAAAGCTTAGGACTGACAATTGGCTAAAAATAGGTCCGCAGGGCGAACGCTCTGCGGACAGAATAGAAATGGTTAAATTGAAAAACAAGTGGTTGATAAGTGGTTACGAGCATTTTGGGGAAAAAGCAAAACTCGGAAATGGCTATTTATAGCCGTTTCCGAGCAATAAAAATGGTGGAGCATAGGGGATTCGAACCCCTGACCCCCACACTGCCAGTGAATTTTGATTGCTTTTATAGTTTTTTACAACCTTTGATATATGCCTATAAATCAATGAATACAAGCTGTTTTGCTTTTATGGCTTTTTACAGTTTTTGACCGTTTTTTATATCAACTATGACAGAAATATGACACTTTTTTTGATTAATAATCCGCGTAAAATAGCTATATTCTATATGGATTTAGTAACAAAAAGAGGCTTCCAAGTGTGGAAAGCCTCTTTTTGTTTTATCCTATGTGCTGTATATTGTTTTCTGCCTGCTCCTCTTTGGAGTGCTTAGTTTGAGTAATGAGCATATCTTGGAGGATACCTGCGGCAGCAACATCGGCTTCTTGTAGACAGTGTAAATACTGATTTGTTACGCGGAGGTCGGCGTGACCGAGCCTTCCTGATACTTGCTTTATGTTAGTTCCTCCGAGAAGGAGCAGCGTTGCAGATGTATGACGTAGAGCGTGGAATTTGCGGTGTTTAAGACCGTGACGTTTAAGAAAGGCTCTAAACCAATGCGAAGGCGTTGCAGGGTGCATTATATGACCGTCCCAAGTTGTGAAGAGCCATTCTTCATCATTCCAAGCAGTACCGAGTCGGAGGCGCTCCCTTTGCTTTTCTTCGTGAAGCTGACGTATCAGCTCTATTGTATATTCGTCAACTGTGATGCTTCGTATATCGTTATCCTTCGGAGGCTTAGTCGCGACCTCTTCGCCTTTAAGCTTGTATGCGCTTCGTGATATGGTGATTCTCCTGTTCACAAAGTTTATATCGGAGAATTTGAGAGCAACGAGCTCACCTTCACGAGCTCCTGACATTAGAGCGAGGTATACAAGCGCTTTGTATTGTAGCGGTTCTTCTTCGAGGCATTGAAGCATTTCGATAGCTTCTTGTCGGCTGAATATCTCAACCTGTGGAGTTATCTGCTTTGGCATTTCCAGTTTTGAAGCGTTGGCGGCGTTGTATTGTACTAAACCGAGTTTTTCGGCTTGATGAAGGATAGATTGAAGAATAGCGACCTTCCGCTTTATCGTTGACGGAGAAGGCTTCGTCGGACTGTTATCGTTTAGGTATTTGATGAAGAGTTGAACGTGAGCAGGTTTAATGTCAGCAACTTTGATGTGACCTAAAGCGGGAATAATTGTAGAATCTGAAAAACGCTTGTATAGTTCATAGGTGCGTGGTGACAGTATGTTTTCCTTCATCGAGAAGTATGTCGGTAAGAAGTCAGCAAGTTTCAAACTTCGTTGTGAGCCTGCAATTCCGTTTTTTACATCATCTTCAAATAGGATTGCTACGCGCTCAGCCTCTTTTGCTGCCGCTTTTTCCGTCATATCGTGCGGCACTTTCCAAGTCATTGTTTTGAAACGTTGTTTGCCGTTAAAGGCAATTCCGTCAGATACGCGGATTCGATAACTAATCACAGTTCCGTCTTTGCTCTTGTTTGCTTTGATGTTAGCCATTTTTCTTTACCTCCTTTTTATCTTCACTTAATCTCCGTTCTATGTAAGTATCAAAGAAACAATTAAACAATTCGTCAAGTTTTAATTTGTACGCCGAAACTAAACCGTTTTCGGGTAAGCCTAAAGCAATGAATGCGGAAAAGGAATCTGTATTTTTTATTTCGCTATTTAGCTTTGATATTTCGGATTCAGAAAACTTCATCCAATCTCTGAAACAAGAAGCTTTAATAAGAAGATGTGAGATTTGGTCAAATTCAGGTGAATTAATAAAGGAATCTATAACAGAGATACCGTCAATAGCTGATAGCTTTGAAATAGCGTTTTGAGATAATCCAGTTATTTTACAAGCTGTTTTAACATCTTCATTAGTGGTTGGGTTATCAGAAAGTCCAAGAAGATAATCAACTGATACATTATAGAACTTTCCCAAATATAAAAAAGTCTGATAGCCGAAATCTTTGCTTTTATCGTTTTCAATTTCACTGTACTTTGATTTAGTAAGGACATACCCGTATTTCCTTTCTAATTCAGCGCATAGCTGTTCGCCTGTGAGTTTGGCATTTGTTCTCAGGTCTTTAAGTTTTTCGCCTGTTGTAAGATTCAATATAATCACCTCAATAATTCGTTATAATGGAATTGTTAAAAACTATTCCACTGAATTTCTAATTAGTGGATATGCGGCATTAATCTATGAATTGTGATATAATCCATTATAGAGAACATCATCATCACAGTTCCATTATAACAGATAGATGATGATTTGTCAATATATAATGAGAGGAGGTGAAAAAATGGCGAATCAAGATATAAGAAGGTACGCGAAGCAGAACGGAGTAAAACTTTGGCAGATAGCAAAGGTTAAACGCATATCCGAGCCGACTATGACACGCCTGCTCCGTCAGGAATTGTCTGATGAAGTTAAAGCCGAATTTAGGCAAATCATCGACGTTCTTACAACTCAGGCAAAATAAAAAACGCCTGTCGGCGACAACCGTCAAGCGTTTTATGCGACACTTCATTAACAATAAAACAAGAGCCGCTACATAATTATATCACGACTTTTTGTAGCGGTCAACAGAAAGGAGGAAATATGCGCGATTACAGTGATTCACTCAACGAGAGTATCCCTGATATGCGAACCGTAAGGGAAACAGCTAAACGTTTTGGCATTGCCGAACACTTCGCACGTCAGCTCGCGCTGACAGGAACAGTCAAAGCTACACGTTCAGGTTGTAAGATTTTGATTAATCAGCAAAGCTTGGCTGCCTACTTTAATTCCAGTACATTAAACGCAGGCGAGAAGCAGGTCAGCAATAAAAACTATATCGTAAAAATTGGAGGTGAAATAAATGATTGAAATTGTCGATTTTTTACCCTGTGGAGCTGAAAACGCGATATCTCAGCGCGAGCTCGCAAAGGCGCTTTCTTGTTCACGGCGTGAGATACGCGCCCTTATATTCGACGCGCGGAGACGCGGTGCTGTGATATGCTCGACCGCTGACCCTATAAGCGGAGGGTATTTTTTGCCGAGAAGCGATGATGAAGTCAAACGATTCATTATGTTCGCCGAACATCGTATAAGCAGTACAAAAGCGGCGACGAAAGCGGCTAAGAGCTTTCTGAGGCGGGGCGGATTCAATGGCAAAATCTGAAAAGAATTCATTTGTCATTTATCACGACCTCGAAGAGCAGACATCGCTGCTTTCGGACGAACAACTCGGGCGGCTTCTGCGTGCAATTTTTGCTTATGAGAAACGCGGTGAATGTCCTGATTTTGCTGATGACGGTATGCTCTTAATTTGTTTCCAATTCGTCAGAACCACGCTCGACGTAAACAGACGTCGGTATGAAGAAAAATGCGCAAAAAATGCTGAAAATGGAAAAAAAGGCGGCAGACCAAAAAAAGAGGATAATGTGAATGATTTCCTCCTTGATGAAACCGAACGGTTTTTTTAAAACCGAAAAAAGCCGATACTGATAATGGGATGAAATGATAATGAATTGATACTGAAAAGGCAATGAAAAATCACACGGGTAGGAAAGGGGGACGAAAGGGTTCGGGGAAACGGGGGAAAACCTACATAACTTTTTGACTATATACACATTCGCATTTTCCGCCTCTTGGCGGGCGGCAATGCTCAATTATGACATAAATAACGGGGAGGTGATTTTTTTTGAAAATCAGTGATGATATGATTCTGACAGCTTTACTAACTCACGGCTCACCGTCAGCAGCGGCGCGTGAATGTGGCATTGCTGTTGGAACGGTCTTGAAACGACTGCGAACTCCTGACTTTGCAGCACGTTACACGGAAGCGCGAGAGGCGGTGCTTCAAAGCACCGTAGGGGCGATGACAGCCGCTCTATCGTCGGCTGTGGCTGTACTGAAAGCTGTCGTCGAAGATAACGCGATAAACGCGTCAGTTCGCATACAGGCTGCCGACAGCCTGCTCCGTCACTGCCTGAGATACGTCGAAGTTTGCGAACTTGAAAAACGTGTCGCAAAACTTGAAAAGGAGGGTGAAAATAATGCGGAATCTTGGACGACGTGTTGAAATTCTCGAAAAAAAACACATACCAACGCCTGTATTTATCGTTCACCTAAAAAGCGGACAAAAAACAGAGGTTAAACCTGCTGACGCTGTTAAATATTTGCAATACCCTTTATTTGAAACGGTAACGCATTTTTCGGCGGAGGGCGATTTGTCAGGCTACGGCGAATTTTTAGGGCTGTTCAACGCCCTTCTCGACGTAGAAGAATGATAGAAACTATAAATTGAAAGGAAAAAAACTATGATATTAACATTTTTTACAAACAAGCTCGACGGCATTTTTTCCGAGTATCGTCACGAATACGGCGACCTCTACTCAAAAATCGACGCAATTAATGAAAAGCTCAGTGCTCTTGAAGGAAAGCGCAGCCAATACTCACCGAGCGGCTACAAAGCTCGAGTTCAGGCGCTTGAAGATGAAAAAAGAGGAATCGGCGAACAAATTCGGAAGATATCACAGGACTACTCAAAATCGGCAGCGGCTATCCGTTTGGAGTGCGAGAAGGCGTTTCACCGAAAATATGGAATGTCGCCTGAACGCCTCGACGCTAACGCAGTTACGTTGATTAACAGCGGCGTTATGTCCGATTCTGACCTTATGAGAATGCTTGACGATTTTGAAGGGAACGCGACAATGCAGCGTTTAATCGGTGCAAAAATGTCTGAATCACAAAATGAAACGATTTCAGCGAGAGGTAAAGCCGTTGTCGAAGCGACAACCCACACACCACACCTCGATATAATCGATTCACTTGTATACTTGCAGTCAATGGCACTCCGCACTGATGAAAACAACGGCGAAAACATCACGCTCGAAACTGGTCGTTTAATTTCTGACGAAGTTGCAACAAAACTATATCCGCAGCGATTTGCTGAACTGTCAGGAGCGGCGGAAGGAATAACAAGCGATTGAATTGCACGCTCTAAAATGCGCTGTACGGCGTTTTGTACAAGATAGTATAATTATACTTTGAAATGCTGTACAGGGCAAATATTAAGCATTGGAGGGCTCTATGAACGAAACCGAAAGGACTAAAGTTGACTACATCGTATTTGAAGGTGAAATGGCAAGGCTCGAACGTGAGCTGAGACGTGCTCACATAGTCACGGCGCTCTCGATAGTCTTTGCAGCGGTCATATTTGTGATTGAACATTTTACATAAAACTATTGACAGATTTATCGAAATGTGTTATTGTAAAAATGTACCGAGCGTAGAGACGGCGCGAGGTATTCTAGAGGCGGAGCAGGTTTGTTCCGCCTCTTATCTTTGCACAGGTTATTATATCAACTATGACACTTTTATGACACTTTTGCTTTTAGTAAAATAAATGAGCGTTTACCGTACAACCGATAAACGCCTATTTACAGCCATATTTATTTGGTGGAGCATAGGGGACTTGAACCCCTGACCCCCACACTGCCAGTGTGATGCGCTCCCAGCTGCGCTAATGCCCCATCGGTAAAACACCTTGAGTATTATATCACGTTTTTTAGGAATTGTCAAGAGAAACTATGAAAATGATATGCAATATATCATATTGCAAGTTGCATAATTTTCTGACGTTTGTCATTGACTTTTTAATAGTTTTGTGGTATAATTAAATAAGTGTTTGTAAGGGGGCGGTGCTTTGATAAAGAAGATAAGGGAATCTGTCGGGCTGAACAAGAACAGTCCCTATATCCGCGAGTTCTTCTTCAATGAGAATATGAAGGCGAGCATTTATATGTCCGTCATCATTATCGCGCTCGAGCTGTGGATGATACTCCGCACCACCAAGATAATCATCCGCGACCACCTCTGGGATAAATTCGGCTATTATTTCGAGCGTTACTACTCCAATTATCTTATACTGATATTTACGGCGATAGTAATGCTGATCTTTTCTTCGCTTTATCTAAAAGGGAAGCTGAAGGCACGGCAGACAGGACGATTTTTACTGTTGTCGTTTGTATTTGTTTGTTTGTGCTTCGGAATAAAGGTAGCGATAAACGACTACGGCAAGGGCGAGCAGATACTCGTATTTGCGACGATGACACTGTATGCACTGTGCCTGCTAACGTGGCGACCAATAATCACCTTCTTTATTTCTTCTGTTGCTTTTCTTTATCTGTACATAAGAATGGACAGAATGGTCGCAGTAAACACAGGCGAAGTCGGTACGACGGACGCCACCAAGATCAATTTCTTCATACTATGGATATCAATAATGATGGTCTGCATAAGCAGCTACAATAACACGCGAGCTCAGGCTGTCAAGGACGAAGACCTCGTCCGCGTGAACCACCATTTGCAGCGTATATCCGTTACCGACGAGCTTACGGGTATACACAATATGGTCTATTTCCGTCAGGAAGCCGCAAGGGACGGCACGGAGCTCGCAGGCAAGCTGTTTCTCTTCCTTGACATTGAGAACTTCAAGTCCTACAATGAGAAGTACGGCTTCCACGAAGGAAACGAGCTGCTGATAAAAGTGGCAAAGGCGACTGCGGAGACATTCAAGGGTTCGCTCGTGGCGCGTTACTCGGACGACCATTTCGTTGTCCTTACCGACGAAAACGGCTGTACAGATGCTGTGGACAGGCTTGCAAAGCAGATCGGGGAGCTTCGGCGGGGGATACAGCTCCAGCTCAAATGCGGAGCCTATCGCCAGAAGGAGGGTGAATCGGATGTCAGCATCGCGTGCGACAGAGCACGTTTCGCCTGCAACAGCCTGAAAAAGCACTACGACCGTAATTTCCGAATGTACGACAAGACTCTTGAGGACAGCTTCACGCTGAAAAACTACATCGTCAACAATCTCGACAATGCGATCGCTAACGGCTACATCAGGGCTTTCTATCAGCCGCTGATATCGTCGGAGGACGGCTGTGTCTGCGGATTCGAGGCTCTTGCAAGGTGGGAGGACCCTTACTACGGTCTGCTTTCGCCTGCGATGTTCATTGGAACGCTCGAGGAATGCCGACAGATACACAAGCTCGACCTGTGTATGATAGACAACGTGTGCACGGACTTCGTAAATGCGAGGAAGGAAGGCATACCTGTTGTTCCTGTTTCACTGAACTTCTCACGCCTTGATTTCGAGCTCTGCGACATCGTGTCCGCGCTCGATGAGCGCACGGAAAAATACGGAATACCCCGTGACTTCATAGACGTGGAGATAACTGAGTCTGCTCTTACAGACAGCGGAGATGTACTGCTCGACGTCATCGGCAGACTGCGTTCGGGAGGCTACAATATATGGCTCGACGACTTCGGAAGCGGCTATTCTTCCCTGAATGTACTGAAGGACTACAGCTTTGACGTTATGAAGATAGATATGCAGTTCCTAAAGGGCTTCGGAAGCAACGAGAAGACGTATACTATCCTCGAATCAGTTGTCAAGCTGTCAGGGCTGCTCGGTATGAGCTCGCTGACGGAGGGCATCGAAACAAACGAACAGCTGAAATTCCTGCGGTCGATAGGCTGCAACAAGCTTCAGGGCTACCTCTTCGGAAAGCCCGTACCCTATGAGAAGATAATAGAGCTTATTAAATCGGGCGAGCTCAAAGTCTCGTCTGCATACACAACATAAACGGAGGTAAACTAATATGGGACTTCACATCAGGAAAAAAATCAAGCTCGGTGACCTTGTCACGATAAACGCGAACAAGACAGGTCCGAGCGTAAGCGTCGGCGGCAAGAAGGTCAAGGTCACTGTCAACAAGAAGAAGGTGACGGCGAGCCTGCCCGGTACAGGCATATCCTACGACGCCAAGCTCCCGACGGGCGATAAGAAGAAGGCTTCTACGTCCAAGAAGGGAACAGGAAAGACTTCGACAGCGAAGAAGAAGGGCTGAGCCTGAGCCGCTATAGTCATTGACGTATAAACACAAACACTCCTTTCGCATATACTGATAAGGGTGATACCCAAATCAGCGAAAGGAGTGTTTTTTGTGCCAAAGGTATTTCTGAGCCCCTCTACGCAGGAGTACAACAGCTACGTCAGCGGCGGCAACGAGGAGCTCTATATGAACCTGCTCGCAGACAGGCTCGAGCCGTATCTTCGTGCGAGCGGTATAAAGTTCGTCCGCAACGCCCCCGACCGCACATTTGCGGGAGCTATACAGGACTCGAATTCGGCTTATTACGACGTGCATCTTGCTTTGCACTCGAATGCTGCGCCAGACAGGCTCTCGGGACGTCTGCGCGGGATAGATATCTATTTCGCTCCGAAAAGCTCGCAGAGCGAGAAGCTTGCAAATATAATCGCAAATAACCTTAAAAGCGTCTATCCCTTGCCCGACAAGGTGAGAGCTGTTCCGACCTACACGCTCGGGGAGGTGCTCAATACGAAGGCGGTAGCGGTGCTGTGCGAGCTCGGCTACCACGACAACTACGCCGACGAGGCGTGGATAAAGAGCGAGCTCGGCAGTATAGCCGCGAATATAGCGCGGTCGCTGTGCGACTACTTCGGTATCCCGTTCATACGTCCGTCAGCTGTCCGCTGGGGAACGGTAGTGACCGACGGCTCGGGACTGAATATACGCGCATATCCGAGCACGTCCGCGCAGATACTCGGCTCTATACCGAATGGAGCGACTGTGATGATAAACGGAGAGACGGACGGCTGGTACGTTGTGGACTATAACGGAATAACAGGCTATTCGAGCGGAGAATATATCGTGCTGTAAAAGAAAACCGTTACCTCTTTCGGGGTAACGGTAACTTCTTTATTCCTTATTTGTGGGCTTTTTGCGCTTCTTCTGTCCCTCGACCTTAGGGACTGCATAAAGCGGCTTTACGGGCTTTTTCTTGTTTTTGAACACCACATATGCGTAAATGCAGACGAGAATATATATAAGGCACACTACAGCCGATATAACCAGTGATTTCTTGAACCACGACGCCTTCGGGAACATCTTCGCCGCGTAGAGGTTGTACTTGGCGACCGACCTGTCAACGTCGGAGACAGCGACAAGCTCCATCGTGCCTATCTCCTCGCCCGCGTATTCGAGCGTCACAACTCCGAGCGGTTCGCCCTTTTTCACAGGAGCCTTCAGCGAGGTCTTGTACCACTTGATGTTGTCTCTGCTGATGAGCGACGTGTCAACGTCATTGTACCACAGCATCGTCATTTCTTCCTTTGGCTTCGCGAGGACGTAGTTGTTGCCCTCGGCGAGCTCGACAGGTATCTCTCCGAGCTCCGCGGAATCGGGGAGCACCACCTGATACGAGAAGTGCTTGAATGCCCAGTTGAAGAGCGATATGGCGTCTGTGAGGTGGTAGAAGGTATTCTCGCCGTCAGCGTCGCTCAGCGGCGATTTCAGGCAGACCGCAAGGTAGTTGTTGCCGTCCTTGCTTGCTGTGGCGATGATGTTTCGTCCGCCCATTTCAAGGTTGGCGGTCTTGACTCCGCGGCAGCCCGCGAAATAGTAGTCGCTGTCGGAGTCCATCATCAGGTTCGAGTGATACCACACCCACGATTCTCTGTCGGGGTGACGGTCAAGGTTGGGGACTGACGGTGTGTACGAATATGTCGAGCATATCGAATCAAAGTGTGCGGTTTTGAGCGCATACTTGGTAAGAACCGCCATATCGCGGGCGGTCGTATACTGCTCGGGGTCGTACAGACCTGTCGGGTTGGTGAAGTGAGTGTCATTCAGCCCGAGCTCCTCAGCCTTGGCGTTCATCTTTTCAACGAAGGCGGAAACGCTTTCGCCGCCTATATTGTAGGCAATGGTCTGCGAAGCCTCAATTGACGATTTGAGTATCATCGCATAGAGGAGGTCGGTGTAGGTGAGCCTGTCGCCGTCCTCGATGTCTGCGAAACGGAGGTCATCGGGATAATCGGTCACATAGAGAGGGGAGTATACCTCCTCGTCAATGGTTATTTCCTCGTTGAGGTCCTTGCACTCCTCGATACATACGACAGCCGTCATAATGTTGACGAGCGGACCGGGCATCTGCTTAGCGTCGGCGTTTTTCTCATATATGACCTCGTTGCAGTCGAGGTTCATCAGTATAGCGGATTCGCTTTTTATCTGAGTGGTAATGGTGAAGTTGATAGCGCCCGCGTTCATTATATTCAGTGACGGGATAAGCATTGCCGCCGCTGAAAGGAATGCGATTATCTTCTTTTTCATAAGCTACCTGCTTTCGTTTTCTTCATCTATATATAGCTCCGATCGGAGTCTGAATTGCATAATACAATTTATTATAACACAAGTTTGAGAAAATAGCAATACGAAAGAGAAAATTTTTGCGTAACAGGTCCATGCGTGGCTATTTTACATAAATGGACGATTGAACACGGTGTCCGCGACGCCGAGTCAGGGCGTAGAAAAAATATTGGAAGATGCACCCGCGAATGCCTATTTTACATAAACGGGCGGATTGACAAGTACGCACAAATAGTATATAATATTATTTGATTTAAACAGAGGGGAGGGGAGCCTTTGAAAAAATATCTTGGTCAGATCATATTCAACATCGTCGCTGCGGCGGCGGGAGCGGTATTGTTCACGTCTACGGGTATACTCGAAAACGCAGCTGCGGCTGTTCTCGGTATTGTTGGTCTTATGGCGTCGCTGTGCGCGGGAAACTATTTCTTCGTCAAGCTTGCCAATGAGGGCAAAAAGGCTTTCCAGCCCGACTACATAATCACGGAGCAGACCTTCGACTCGCTCAACGAGCCCGAGAACTACATCGACGTGATGAAGGATCTGCGGAATTACTACCCGTGCCGTGCCGAAGCTATAAAGATGGTGCAGCAGTGGGAGCTCTTCAGAAAGAAGTCGGCGACCCTCAACGCTATCAGCTATCAGGGCGGCGTGTACGAGGTTGTCAATCAGGACGTCGAGTCGGTAATGCTCAACAATATGGTGCTGTTTATGAAGAGGGCAGCCATTATGCAGTCCTCAAGCAGCAACGAGCTGAACGTGCACAGAAATTACCTGAGAACGCTTGTGGCAAGCAATGACAAGATCCTCAAGGACTATACGAACCTCCTCATCGAGGCTTCGCAGCTTACGGGAACCGATTCGGGCAACGCGGAGATAAAGTCTCTGAACCTGCTCATTGAATCGATAAGAGATTACAGAAAAGACTTAGAAAGCGGTGATATGCAATGAAAAAAGAAAAAAACGCACTGATTCCGATAATAATTGCAATAGTTGGTGTATTTGCGACGATGATAATGATAATCGCGCTCGTGAACATACCAAAGAGCTTCAAGAAGAACAACAGCGACGGTACAACAGCTCTCACACAGCAGCAGGCTGAGAAGAATATGTCCAAGTATCTGAGTAAGGTAAATGTACACAACGCCGAGAAGGTAAAGGGCACAGTCGATTACTCCGACAATGCTGCCTCAAATCTGCCGAACATCGAGACAAAGTACCCGCTGACTGTCATCGGCGACGGCGACGTAAATATCGAGATATTCTCCACATCCGAGAAGGCTGGCAAAGCTCAGAATGGCTGGCTGAATGAAGTTGCGAATGAATTCAACGACCAGCACTTCCGCCTTTCCGATAACAGAGTTGCTTCCGTCAGTGTAAGAAGCATTGCTTCGGGCGCGGCGTCCGACTACATATGCAACAACGTTTACGTACCGCAGGCTTATACGCCGTCGAATACGCTGTTCGGCGAGCTCGCCAAGCAGAACGGTGCAAAGCTGACAGTCGTTGAGGAGCAGCTCGTTCCGAACACGGCTGGCATAGCGCTTTCCAAGACAGCGCGCTCAACAATCGAAGCCAACTATGGTTCGGTTTCATTCGAGACCGTAGTTGATTCCGTTGTTGCAGGAGATGTTCAGATGGGTTATACCTACCCCTACACCTCGGCTACGGGACTAAACTTCCTCGTAAGCTCGCTCCAGCACTTTGACAGCAACGATATACTCAGCGCGGATTCTATCAGCAAGTTCCAGCAGCTCCAGAAGAGCATCCCCTTCGTCTGCTACACCACCGACCAGATGGTAAACGCTATGCAGAGCGGTACGCTTCAGGCTGGCGTTACGGAGTATCAGGCTTACGTGAACAGCCCCGTGCTCAAGACCTCCTACGACTTCATTCCCTTCGGCTACAAGCACAGTAACCCGCTATATAAGGTAGGCGACCTCGACAAGTATCAGGAGGAGGCTCTTGATATGTTTGCGGAATATGCTATGGAGAGCAGCTGGCAGAAGAAGGCGGCTGATTACGGCTTCGACCCGAATCAGACATTCAAGTACAACACCTCGCGTATCAGCGGTGCTGACATCATCAACGCCCAGCGTCTGTGGAAGGAGGAGAAGGATTCTGGTACTCCCACAATCGCACTCTTCATCGCCGATGTTTCGGGAAGTATGAACGGCGACCCGATAATCCGCCTCAAGCAGTCACTGCTTGAAGCCTCCAAGAACATCAAGACCGATAATTATGTGGGACTTATCTCCTACAGTGACGACGTAACAGTGAATCTGCCCATAGCTCAGTTCGACCTCGAACAGCGCTCGTACTTCGCGGGAGCTGTTGACAAGATGAAGCCCAACGGCTCAACGGCGACATATGACGCGCTCCTTGTGGGCATAAATATGATAAATGAAGCCAAGGAGCAGCATCCCGAAGCCAAGACGATGATATTCGTGCTCAGCGACGGTATGTGCAACAAGGGCACAAAGCTCGACCCGACAGTCGATCTCGTTGAATACTACGGTATACCGATATATACTATCGGCTACAACGAGAATATCGACTCGCTCAAGAAGCTGTCCGCTGTCAATGAGGCTGTCTACATCGACGCCGACAGCGACGACGTAGTATATGAGCTCTCGGCTCTCTTCAATGCGCAGATGTAAACACGAAAGCGGTATCTTTTGATACCGCTTTTGATTTGTGCGCGTAGTTTTGTCTGCTTACTTCGTGTAAGAGGTGAGAGCGGACAAAAGCTCTCGGAAAGGAGATCGTCAATGGACAACGGTGCAAGTAGCTACCGCCGTTTCCGTGACAACGGTGACGAAAGCGGTCTCGTTGAGATAATAAGGGACTACAAGGACGGTCTTATCCTGTATCTGACAAGCATTGTAGGCAATATACAGACTGCCGAGGAGCTCGCCGAGGAGACCTTCGTCCTGCTCGGCACGAAGAAGCCGCGCGACAAGGGCGGGAGCTCGTTCAAGACGTGGCTGTATACGATAGGCAGGAATGTCGCGATAGACTACCTCCGCAAGTACCGAAAGCGGACGTTTGTCACCCTTGAGGACAGCGCGGAGCTCGTCAGTGAGGAGGAAGAGATAGAGAGCGCTTACCTCAGAAAGGAGCAGCAGCTGACCGTTCACAGGGCAATGCGGAAGCTCAGCCCCGAGTATCAGCAGGTGCTGTGGCTCATCTACTTCGAGGAGCTCAGCAACAAGGAAGCGGCTCGGATAATGCGTAAGAGCGTCAGAAGTGTGGAATCCCTTTTGTACCGCGCAAGGAAGTCACTGAAAGCACAGCTGGAGAAGGAGGGCTTTGACTATGAAAAACTATGAAGAAATGGCAAGGGACGTACTCAGCCGTGTAAGCGAGTACGAGTCTGAACAGAAGCTCAAAAGGGCAAGGATAACACGTATCGCGGCGGCTGCAACACCTGTCTGCGCTGCGGCTGTCATCGGTGCGGGAATATGGGCAAGCGGTGCGCTTATGCACGCGGAAAAGCCTGCTGTTTCCGAAGACAGTGGCATAATAAGCGAAACGGTTACTGTGACCGAAAGCAGTAAGTCAGCGAATACGGGCAGTTCAAGCGCCGCCGTGACCGAGAAAACAACACGGCGTAAGGAGCAGGAAGAGGCAACTGTAGCGACCTCCGAAGAAGAATCAGCAAGGGCAGGAGCACCGTGGAAGCCCGACCCGGACAAGGAAGCGGACAAGACAAACGAGGAGGTAACAGCTTCCGAGGAAACAAGCGAGCCCGCAGAGCAGACGGAAGCAGAAACACAAGCTAACTCCGATGAAACTACTGCGGCAGCTGGCGAGCATTACTTGTGGTGCATTTTTTGCAGCACGATAGAGTGGAACGGTATCACCTACAATGATAACGCCGAGCTTGATGTGTCAGTGTATACGCAGGATAAGTACATCGGCAAGGTAAGCGATTTCAAAGGGACGTACAAGGACAGCGTTAATTACATTATCAATCCCGACGACAGCGTCTATACGACGAAAGAAAACCAGTATGTTCTGCTTGTTGTAAAGTCTGAACCGTACCCGTTCTATGGGTCGGTTATAGCAATGACAAATCCCGAATATCTCAATGGTGTAGTTCCAAAGAATGATAATACAGATGATCAGGTTTCAGAAGATGAAGTTGTTGAGTACAACGGCGTGCTCAACGGAATACTCTTCTAATATCTGAGAACAACAGCCGCAGGATGATTCCTGCGGCTGTTTGTTTTATCTCTGTTTTTGAACATAATCGGCGTTTTGTGGGTTGACGGAGAAAAAACGATTATGGTATAATAAGATGTCAGGTTTTGCATTTTTGCATATAGAAGGAGGATCGGTAATGAAAAAAGGTATATCCATTATCACTGCGGCGGCGCTGACTTTTTCCGCTGCTGCTTCTGTCCCTGTAACGGCGGCTGAATCGGATTATCTGCTTCACAGCACGTTTGAGGACGGAAAGGAGCAGTGGTCGGGACGCGGCTCTGCATCAGTAAAGACCGTCACGGACATTTCACGCTCGGGCGAGAGTTCGCTTTACACGAGCGGACGTGCCGAAAGCTGGAACGGAGCTATAGTTCCGCTCGGCACGGAGTTCAAGGCAGGGGAGTCCTACGCGTTCAGCGCATATGTTATGACCGAGGACACGACATCGCCCGTTACTTTCTATCTTACGCTTCAGTACAGTGACGGCGGTACGGCGAAGTACCCGAAGATAGCAGAGGTAACTGCTGAAAAGGGCAAGTGGGCACATCTCGAAAACAGCGAGTTCACCATTCCCGACGGAGCTACAGATATCCAGCTTTATGTGGAAACAGACGACAGCACGTGCAGCTTCTACGTTGACGAGGTCGTCGGAGCCAAGAGCGGCACGGAGATAGGAGAGCCTCCCGCAGCGGTAAAAATGAACAAGGGCGACATCAACTACGACGGCGTGATAGATACTTTTGATGTTGTGCTTGCACGCAAGGGGCTTGTTGACGGTATTACCGACAAGAGAACGCTCAAGGCTGCCGATGCTGACAGCAACGCTCAGTTCGAGGTCGCAGACGCGGTGCTTATAATGGAGTTCTCACTTGGCAAGATAAGCGAATTCCCGGTAGTTGAGCCTGTTGTCGTACCCGGTCAGATCAGGTACACTATGGAAGAGCTGACAGAGAAGGTACAGAGCGAGCTTGTTAACACCGAGCCTGCCGACTCGCATCAGGAAAAGGCGGGCGTCAAGTACGGCACTATCAAGAAGGAGACATATTTCTCCAAGAAGGCTAACAAGAACAAGCCCTACAATATCCTGCTTCCCGCCGACTACGACGAGAGCAAGGAATACCCTGTTCTGTATGTGCTCCACGGCTTCTTCGAGAACGAGGACCGTATGATAACCAAGGGCAACGGTACGATGTACACCCGTCAGATAGTCGGAAATGCTATTGCTTCGGGCGAGGCTAAGGATATGATTGTTGTATGCCCGCTCATCTTCACGAGCGCTACGAAGGAAAGCGCGAGCGGATTCGGAGACGCTGCTTCCGTAGAGGGCTACAACAACTTCGTGGACGATATCGTTGACAGCCTTATGCCTCATATCGAGAGCAATTACAGCGTAAAGACAGGCAGAGACTACACCGCTGTTACGGGCTTCTCGATGGGCGGTATGGAGTCGCTCCAGATAGGTATGAAGTACGGTGACAAGTTCGGCTATGTAGGAGCTATATGTCCCGCTCCGGGTTGTCAGGGCGCATTCAAGTGGAACAGCGAGGAGGAGACGCCTCACCTCATTATGATCACGGGCGGTACCTCTGATGACGTTGTCGGACTCAACACGCCTCAGGGCTATCACGATAACTTCACCAAGAACGGCGTTCCACACGTATGGCACGTTGTCCAGGGCGGACACCACGGCGATGATTCCATTCATTCGAGCCTGTATTGCTATGTAAGAGCAGTATTCCAAGCGACAGACTAAGTTAACAGTTCGGTTCTGCCGACAGATAAGAAAATGCCCTGCATTCATTGCAGGGCATTTTTGCGTATATCAGCTTATGTGAATTCGGGAAGGCTTGTTAACACCTTTGCGTCATATTTCTGTATCGCAAGTGCATCATTCACGGTAATACCGTCGCCGACGTTGTTACAGTCGGCATTTATCCTGCCCTGAGCAGTCAGCGGATATTTATCCTTGTTAGCAATATACAGCTGGATAGCGATTGCGTCTGCGACAGTGATCTTACCGTCACAGTTAGCGTCGCCGTAAAGAGTAGTAACAGAGACAGTAGTGGTTGTCGTTGTTTTGTGCGGAACTGTGGTAGTCGTATACACATCGGGAGCATTGTCGTCACTGAGCTGCTTTATGGATATATCGAAGTATCCGTTGTCAGCTGTATGCGGCATCACTATGCCGTATGAAGTCTGTGTATTGTAGGGGACAAACACAACCGTGCACTGATACAGCGTCCCGCCGAGAGTGAAATAATGTACGCCCTCGGCGTTGAATATAGCTTCGCCTTTGGAGTTGGATATCTTCATATCGTAGCTTATCGACTTGTCGATATAAAGATTCAGACCTGAGGTACGCGGGTATTTTGTCAGCGGCAGCTGTTCGAGGTATGTCTCGGGCTCGGATTCCTGATAGGACATTATGTCGATATAGTCCCTCTCGCCGTCGGATTCCCTTTCGCACATTTCGATATGGAGCGCACCTTCTGTTTCGTCGTGAAGGTATACGAAGGATATCCCGTCGCAGAACATATCGGGGTCTGTCATAGTCTCGACTTCGTTATGCTCATCGGAATAGTAAGCGGTATAGTCGTACAGGTATGTATCGAGCACATCATCATAGTGGCTGGCAGCATCGCCTGCGCACTGCATAAAGACGGTCAGGGTATTGTCAACTACGTAGTAGCCCCTGTTGTCGTCGGAGTGCTCGAGCCTCACGGCGTTGACAACGTGTCCGGGGATCCACACGCAGAGAAGGTCACGGTCTCTGGTGGCTATCTCGTCGCCGATACTGATACGGCTGAGCATATCGAACTCATAGGCTAAACCGCCGCATACAGCCGAGTGAAAGGCAATAGCCGAGACAGGGGAGTTCTTCAGATTATCAAGCCTTACTGCGTCCTTCGGGTCGTTGCTGTAGGTGTACAGAACGGAGTATCTTGTGTTTGTGCGGATGAAGTTCGTGATCTTCTCCATTTTCTGCACCCTGCTGAGCGAAGGGCCGTCGAAACCGTATTTTTCAACTATTTCCTTCGCGTACATCTGAGCAACGATGTACTCGTACTGAGACTGCCCGAGCTCGTCAAGGAATTCGAGTTTACCGTTCAGATTTGGATTTGCTTCGTACTCGCTCTCAGCGAGCATATAGCAGTTGGACTTGTTTGGGATCAGTGAGAATTTCACGCCCTCAATACTGACAAGCTCACGGAATTTGTCAATGTCGTCCGAGGTCGGGTAATAGGCTTCGTCGATGGGGTCGTATACGCAGACCTCGCTGAGCCGCGGGTGAAAACCGAATGAATAGCGCCCGACTTTTTCAAGATTGGTGAAGTCGATATAGAGCGTATCAAGTGAAGTGATATAGTCTTCGTTCAGGGCATAAGGGTGGATCTCGCGTATCGAATGAGGAAGCTTTATTGTGGTTAGACTGACCTTTTCGTCCTCGGAATTCAGTGCGATAGGCTCTGAGTCTGCCCCGAGAGCTGTGACTGTGTAGCCTCCGAGCTTTTCGGGGATTTCGAGAGCAGCGTGTTTGGCTATTGTCAGCTTATCTGAGCTGTCGGATACCGACGCGAGAGTACACTCTCCCTTGCGCGGAGTATCGGGGACATAACGGAATGTCAGGTCACCGATCCTTGCTTCGGACATATCGTCAGCAATGACTTCTCCGTGAGCTGTAAACGCGGGAACGAGCTGCACGGTCATAGCAGCTGACAGGAATACAGGGACTATGCTTTTTAAAACATTCATACGACCTCCTCAAGCACATTGTTTTATTAATATTATTACGATGCTTCATTAGTTAACAATATATTATCACGGTTCTGTGAACTTGTCAAACATTTTAGACATTAATCGGAAGATAGTTGATATTTGATGTTTTAACAAAAGACTATTCAAATATTTGGTTGAGAAAATCAATTATGAGTTGACAAACTATGTTTGCGATTCTGTTTTTGGATATTATTCCATATGTAAAAATTACTCGCAATTATACTAAAAATAGAGTCATACTGCACAATTAACGGCACGAACTCTTGTGCAACCATACGAAATTTTAAGAATTTTCAAAAAATTTCGACTTTTTTGCCTCTGAAAGTCACTAATATATGGAACTGTCCGCACGGACAAAACAAAGGAGGTTAAAACTATGAAAAAAATCACATCTTTACTGACAGCACTTGCGCTGATCTGCTCGCTGACTGCCTGCTCGAACAGCGGCAATTCGTCATCGGGTGGAAACACAGCTGTCTCGGCAGCAAGCCAGACTGCCTACAAGGAGGACAATCTGCCCGTCCCCGAGGACTTCTACTACCCGAAGGCTCTCGTTCCCACAGCCGACGGCGGGCTGATGTTCATCTACAACGATATGTACTTCGCCGACCGCGCTGTGCTCTACGATTCGCAGCTTAATATGGGCATCAGCTTCGATATTGAGCGCGAAGAAGGCGAGTGGCTCTCGTTCTACGCGCTTTCCGATTCGGGGATAAAGGCGCTGAGCTCGCGCTCTGCGGACAGCAGCACGGAGCTGTCCGTCAAGACCTATTCGACGGACGGCAAGGTCGTCGCGACGACCGACCTCGGTGATCTCGGCGGACACTACGACAGCAATGACAACTACATCAACAACTTCAGCTTCCGCGGCGATGAATCTCTCATCACCCTCGACAGGAGCGCGGTGATAGTTGACGGTAACGGAAAAGTGACCGAGAGCTGCGACGTCGACACTGGAGCTACCTATGCCTTCGACCGCGACGGCGGCATAATTTACAGCTTCGACAAATACTCCGCACGCCTTGATAAGCTCCGCAAACCAAAGGAATCTGAGCTCTCCGAGAATCCGAACAATTCGTCAATACTTCGCTCTCCCGTTATGGGCGACGACTGCTACACGGCGTATCTCATCCTCAACGACGGCGTCTACGGTATGGACGAAAACGGCGGCAAGACCTTGCTCCTCAGCTTTACTGCCTCGAATGTGAAGCCGTCGGAGATACAGAACATTGTACCCTTCGGCGAGGGCAGGTTCGTCGCGTGTACCGAGAGCGAGCTTCGTCTGCTGACCGTCCGTCCCGACGACTACACCAACGACCGCGAGACTGTCATCGTCGGTATGCACAACCACGTAAACACGGTCAACCTCGATACCGCGACCGACTTCGCGGCAAATGTTGACGGCTATCAGGCGGAGTTCCGCGAATACGAGTACGGCGAGGACGACCTGTGGAAGGACATTCTCGCGGACGATTCGCCCGACGTCTATATTCCCTACGACCACGGCGAGCTCTACAGGTATGTGAATCTCGGCGCCCTCGCGGACTTCGGCGAGCTCCACGACAAGTACGGCGGTATGAGCGAGGACGACTTCCTGCCGAATATCGTCAGCGGCTTGAAATACAAGGGAAAGCTCTACTCCATGGGAGCGCATTTCCGCCCCAACGTACTCTTTGCGAACCGCGATGTACTCAGCCGCGAGCAGACTAAGTGGGACTACGGCGAGTTCTTCGAATTTATGGCATCTCAGCCCGCGGATATGTACCTCGCGGAGCACTATGTCATGGACGAGCCCGCAGAAGTTTTCAGCTGGCTCTGCAGCAGGAACTCCGCCGACTGGGTGGACTACGACAATGCTGAGTGCAGTTTCGATTCGCCCGAGTTCATCAAGCTGCTGGAATTCTGCAAGAATGCGAACTGTATCGGCAGCTACGGCACAGGCTACTGGGAGAACATCACGCAGGAGCAGATAGCGCTGGACGCAAGCGAGAACTTCACTCTGCTCGGGCGCAGGAAGGCACTTTTCGGCGGCACAGTTGGCGGTGAGGACAGGTTTAATTCCTTTGTTACCTCAGCCGCGGCGCACTCCATGTCGCTTGACGAGCTCACGGTAGTATTGCCGCCGAACAGCACACGGAGCGGCTCATTTGACATACAAGACGAGTATTGCGTGCTGGCGAGCGGAAAGTGTCAGCAGGGCGGCTGGGAGTTCGTGAACTACGCACTCAGCTATGATGTTCAGGCTGAACCGTGGCAGGCATGGGACTACGTCACCCGTAAGGACGCATTTGACTATCTTCTGAAGAACAAATTTGATAATATGAATGCGAATGAAAGAGATGTCTCATCAGGCGTGAACGGCTACCAATTCACATATAAGGAAGAGATGACGCAGGAGCAGTTCGACTACATCAAGGGCGTCATACTCTCATGCGACAGGCTCGGAACGAGGGACGACAAGCTCAGTCCTATCCTTACCGAGGAATTCGGCAGCTACATTGCTGGCGAGACCTCCGCCGAGGACTGCGCAAAGCATATACAGAACAGAGTCTCGATACTCCTCAGTGAACAGTTATAACAAACAGAGCGGCACCAATACGGTGCCGCTTTCTCGATTATGAATTATGATATGAATGAAGCTGCTGCTCCGCCTTTTTTCTGATGATGGAATTAATTATCCATGCAGTCAGCAGGACAATAGAACCGCCTGCGTAGTAGACAATATCAAATAACAATGCTGAGAGCAAAAATGTGAGCATACACAAAATCAAGCCTTTTTTGATCATTGTATGTCCCTCCTTTGTTAACCGCGGAAGCTTCTTTTTCATTCTGTATTATACCATTTAAGCCAGTTTCAGAAAAGATGTTGAGTGTCATCACGCGAGTGACATAAGTAACTATTGACAGACCTGCGGTTATAGTATACAATATGGTTAAATGATAAAAATATATGTCTGCTGCGAGAGTTTTGACTCTTTTATCAGACTAAGCTATAGAAGAAAAACACGGAAGGAGAATTCCTATGGATAACGGTGCAAGTAGCTACCGCCGTTTCCTTGAAAAGGAAAACGAAGGCTTATCGGAGCTGATACGCGATTACAGCGACGGTCTCGTTTTCTACATAAACAGTCTTGTTAATAATATCAGTGTTGCGGAGGAGCTGTCCGAGGAAGTATTCGTCGAGCTCGTCGTCGGAAAGCCGAAATTCTCGGGCAAAAGCAGCTTCAAGACGTGGCTCTACTCGATTGCGAGACATATTGCGATGGACCATCTGAAAGCCAAAAGCCGTTTTTCTGATATACCTGTTGATGAAATGTATTCCCTTTCAGATGAGGTAGATCTTGAAAAACGCTGTCTGAAAGACGAACAGAAGATACAAGTCCACAAATGTCTCGGGAAACTGATCCCCGAGCACAGACAGGTGCTTTGGCTGTCATATTTTGACGAGCTGAGCAACACGGATATTGCAAGGATAATGGGCAGGAGCAACAGGCAGGTAGAAAACCTTTTGTACAGAGCAAAAAAGGCTCTGAAAAAAGAACTTGAAAAGGAGGGATACGAGCATGAAGAGTTTTGATGAAATTGAGAAAAGCGTTCGCAGGAAAGCAGAGGTCCGTGTTGCGGAGAGAGCACGCCGCAGAACGATCATACTTCGTTCGTGTGCTATCGGTGCAGGAGCCGCAGCTGTGCTCGGTATCGGGCTGACGACGTATGCTCTCAGAGCTCCGAAGAAGCCCGCTCCGAGCCAATCGGGAATAATAGTTGAGACTGAGACCACCTCGGCGGAGACTACGGTCACTCCCACTTCTCTGAACACAACCGCTCCGCAGACTGCGACAACTGAGCGGACGACTTCCACAACAGCTTTGACGACTGCTTCTTCTGCTCGCTCGACTACAGCAACAGTACACACGAACGTTACAGCGGCTCACACGACGAGGACAGCGGTCACCACGACTGCGGCAACATCTCCGATAACGACTACCGCTGCTCAGACAACAGGAGCGGCAGTGCAGACTACTGAGGCAGTGACCACTGCCGCAGAAGCAACAACGGAGCTGCCTGCGACCGACATAGTGCAGCTACCGTGGAAGCGGGTTGTCTACGGCGAGAAGAAGATCTACCGTATGTGCTGCCGAGATAACGAGCAGATAACCGCCGCAGCCGAGGATATCGGTGAATACTACGGCGAGGCTGCCCTGATGATAGACGATGAGAAATCGCCCTGTCAGCTGTACGCCTATAAGAATTACTCTCCGACCTACGTCTGCGCGGTGAAGGAGACAGAGGATTCCGAGCCGAAGCTCTACAGCTCGTCTGTCGGGTGTGATACGCTCGGTGAGCTGCTCGAAGCTACCGATTTCGAGAACACGGTAGTGATAAAGGAGGCACACAAATTCTATAATACGTCATACGACACCTCTTTTGAAAAAACTCCGACAATGGACGACCTGATGAAGGCTCTGTCGGATACTTCGCTTGAAAAGAGCGATGTTTCTATGAATTCTTGCTCGTACACGCTGGTGGTCGAGATTCCCGAGCTCGGTGTGGATAACGGTATTATCGAGCTGCTCAGAAGCCCAGGGGAGCTGTCAAAATCGGGATTCATCACGTTTGATGTTTTCGGCAACAGAAACAGGTTCAATATAGGGACGAAAAAGCTCGACGAGTTCATACTCTCATTCGACGAGAGCTTCTCGCCCAAGATAGAATATAAAAAATGACAGAAAGGTGGTATTATTATGTTGAAAAAGGTATTATCAAAAGTGCTTGCTCTGGCTGTAGTTTCATCGGCGATGACGGCTATGTCAAGCCACGCGCTCGCATTTTATGCTGAGAGCGATTCCGAGATTTACACCAATACGGTGAATAAGTACAACGAGAAATTCCATACTTGCCCCGAGCTCCTCGACGCCATAAATGCTGACCTTGTCGGCAATGGAAATAACATCGGATATTACTCAAATGTATGGCGTCTCGACGACGGCACAAACGATAACTATTTTGAAGGCTTTTTCGAGTTTACGCATTATGATTCTCTTTATCTAAAAATCGTTGATATTACTGCAGACGACCTTAATTCGCTGCTCGCGGAAATGGGTATAGATGAAGAAACCGCTCGTGCGTATGTCCCCGATGATACAAGTGCATACTCAATTCCTATGATATTTTTCTTCGGCGACGGCGATAACGTGAAATTAGCCGATGATATCACAAAAGCAGCAAAGGAAAAGTACGGCAGCAGCCTGATTTCCGCAACTGGCAGCTTCAATGTGATACAGTTCCTCCAGACGAGCTATCGCTTCAAAATGTGGGCGAAGTTGACCGAAGACGGGCGTTATACTGACCGCAAATCCGTACCGCTCGACGAGATAAACGCCGACCTTAAAGAAAACGGATTTGCTCCGTATTTCGACACTGAGACAAGGAGCCTTATCTATCCCGAGGATTGCACATTAGAGGAAAAGATAAGGTTCAGGACATACCTCTACAATAAGCACGATATTGTTCTGGAACTGTATACTCTCTGCGACGCAAGCGAATCGGGCAATATGGTGGACTTCCTCGCTGACGGTGTCATGGGCGATGCCAACCTCGATGGCAAGGCAACGGTCGCTGACGCGGTAGCTATCCTCCAGCACATCGCCAACCGTGACAAGTACGGGCTAAAACAGCAGGGACTCATCAACGCCGATGTTGACGGCGAGGCGGGCGTAACAGCCAACGACGCGCGTGTGCTTCAAGAGTGGGATGCTAACAAGTGACACTACTCTCCTCCATATTACCAAAGCAGCGGCACCTATTATCAGGTGCCGCTGCTTTAGTTTGAATGGAGAAGTAAAGCTGTCATTTGATGTTCCAGTTTACAGTCTGTCCGCTGTATTGTTCCTTCGGGACCTTCACCTGCTCGAAGCATACTGATATCATTTCGATATAGCTTTCGCCTTCGCGGTACTTCCAGCTTGATGTGACGTTGATGGACTTGCTGTCCTCGGAGTATGACGCTCCGTCAAAACTGAGCATACTTTCACCGCCGCTGCCCTGTAACTCGCAGTTTACAAGGAGTACGCACTGCTCGAAGAAGCCGTTATAGTCGTCGAGGTACTTAGCTACGGTTGCTTTTTGGAATACCTTGGAAAGGTATTCCTCAAGCTCGGCTGTGGAGGTGATGACTGCCGAATAGCTGCCTTTTTCTACCACGTCCCATACCTCGGGCTTCATATCTGTGCCTGTGTCGCAGTACCAGTCCACCCTCGCGGAGGAGCTGAGATATGCGGGCAGGGGAGGCGAGGCAGGAGTGTCATTGCACGTCCATACGACCGCCTGACCCTTGTATGCGTCCTTCGGTAGCTCAATAACTCCCACGCATACGGACATTATATCTGCGGCTGCAAAGCTGTAGTCAAACTTGGCATTGACAGTGATAGTGTCGCCGAATTCAACGTTGCTGATGTAAAGGCACGGGCGTGCTCCCGCGTATTGCTCGATGATATCCATAAAGAGCACTTTTTCCGCGAAGTATTTGTCGTCGTAGAGCTTCGCGTACTCCGATGTCTTTTCCTCGGTGCAGACCTCGGAGAGGTATGCGGTGAGCTCGTCACTGCTCTTGATAACGCCTGCATAGCCCTTCTGATTCAGCTTTTCACGGTTCTCGTTCTTGAAGCCTTTATAGCCGAATGTGTAGTCTACCCTTTTCTTGTAGGTCGGAGCTTCGCTCTCGCCAAAGGGTGAAGCAACGTTTGTGCTTATCGACCACTCGACTGCCTGCGTTTTATACGCCGACCTCGGGAATACCACCTGCGCCACGCATACGGACATGACCGCCTCGCCGACCTGCGGGTCTTCCCATTCGGCGTTTATCTTTATCTTTTCGCCGACGTCTACGCTGTTTATCGTGAAGAGCGGACGTGCGCACATACTCTGCGAGAGAGTATTGATGAAGAGCACATTCTCCGCGAAGAATGTCTCGTCGTACTTCTCGGCATATTCGGCTTTCTTTTCATCGGTGCAGATTTTCGAGAGGTAGACATCGAGCTGCTCGGTGCTCGTGATGACCGAATTATACCCGCTTTTCAACGTCTGCCATACTTCATCTTGAAAGTCGTCGTGGTTCATTGTCCAGTCCACGTTCGCCTTGTAGGCAGGGACTTCGTCGTAGTGCTCGTTGCACGTCCACACGACGGACTGCCCGTTATAGGCTTCCTTTGAGAATGCTACCTGACCGAGGCATACCGACATCACGGCTATCTCGGTTATCTCCTGTGCGTACTGAGTATTGACCCGAATGTGATCATCTCCTATATCAAGGCTGTCTATCGAGAGGGCGCACTCGCCTCCTACGCTCTGTGATATCGCATTCATAAACAGCACATTATCGGCGAAGAAGTCCTCGTTGTATACCTCCGTATACTTCGTGATATTCTCTTCCGTACATATCTCCGAGAGGTATGCTTTGAGCTCGTCCTCGCTCGTGATGACGCCCGCGTAGCCGTCCTTTATGCTGCTCCAGATATCGTCCTTGAAGCCGCTCTGTCCCATTGTCCAGTCTATTTTTGCGGTATAGAACGTACGGCTAACACTTTGACTCGACTCGCTTTTCAAAGAGTCGCGCTTTTGCAGCTCTAATGCGTCGTTTGTGGTGACTCCCTCTTCTCCGTCAACATCGGCGTTGACCAGTCCCTGCGGAGAGAGACCGTACTTGTCGCGGTTGGCGATGTGCTGTAGGATAGCCACGGAATCGGCTATGGTCGCCTTTGTGTCGAGATTAGCGTCGCCCTTTAGGCAGCTTATGCCCGTTTCGGGAGATATGCTTGCTCCCGATGAAGCCATAGCGGGAAATGCTCCCATGCAGCAAGCCGCCGCTGTTATAATAGTAAAAATCTTCTTTTTCATACATCTCACTCCTTTATCAAGTTCGCCAATATATCCAGTAGCCGTCATATCCCTCGAATTTGAGCACAATGGGGTAGGCGCCTGCGTCAATTCCTGAGACAAATTCATAGATCTGCACATTACACTTCAAAAGGCTGTCGTCGGAGATGAACGCTGTTGAATCTATCTGCTCGCCGACCTCCATAGAACGCGCTTCCCAGCCCTTTGTGGTGTATGTTTTTTTGTTGTACTCAATATACTTGAATCTTTCGTACACCTCAAGGTTTTCAGCAGATGTTGTTGCCACCGTTGTTTCAACCTGCACCGTGCCGACCGTGGCTTCAGCACAGGTCATCACGAACTCGGTAGTAGCGGTCACTGCGGGGGATGTAACTACTTTAGTTGTCGTGCGCGGAGTTGCTGTTGTCTCTGTCTCCATCTCGACTTTGTCGCGTGTGCTTGCGGTCGCCGCTGTAGTCGTGTGAGCCGTAGCTGTGGTCGTCGATACCGCTGAGGTCGTCGATTGAGCGGAAGTCGAAGTTCCGCCATCCTCTGTTGTAGTTGTCTGAGTTGCTGCTGTCGTGTTATGCGCTGACTTTGTGGTCGTGTCCTGCGCGGACTGAGCTGTAGTATTCGGCAGAGCCGCAGTTCCGGCAGTATTAGCCGTGATCGTCTCGGTCTCGACTATGATACCGCTGTCAACAGGGTGTGGCTTTTCGGGAGCTATGAGCTTTATCGCTCCAAATATCAGCCCGAACATACACGCCGTCGAGCACACGAAAGCCGTCCTTTTTATGATGAGCTTTCTTTTGTTTTTCTTTTCGGCATAGGCGTCACGTATCCTGAATACGGCGTCAGCCATCTCTTTAGAATTCTTCATATCGAAAGCCCGCCCTTTCCAGTTTTGATCTCAGTGACTTCTTTGCTCTGTACAGCAGGTCTCCGACCTGCCGCTTTGACTTATCCATTACCTTTGATATTTCCTCGGTATCGAGCGCCTCGAAGTACATCAGGTACAGCACCTGATAGTAGTCGGGAGCAAGCTCCTTCATACACCTGTGGAGCTCCATATTGCGCTCGGTTTTCAGATATTCCTTTTCGACATCTGTGCCGTCCGAGAGCGTTATGCACTCGTCGAACGGCTCTTCCGTGAATCTTGCCCTGTGGCGCTTCATATAGTTGTATGCGGCGTTTCGGGCAATGGCATACAGCCATGTCTTGAAGCAGCACTTGCCGTTGAAGCGCGGCTTTTTCACGGCGAGCTTCACGAAGGTGTCCTGCACGATATCCTCGGTCTCGGTGACGTCTCTGACGATACCGCTGATGTACAGGGTCAAGCCGTTGTAATATATGTCGATTATTTCTCTGAGTCCATTATCATCACCATCAAGGAAACGGCGGTAGCGATCCGCATCGTTGCCCATAGATTTCCTCCTTCGCGATTTCTGCAAATTTGCTTTCTGTATATTAGACACACGAGCGTCTGATTTTTCGCACACTTTTTTCAATTTTAATTAATGTCTGCTCAACAACTCAAAAATACCTATATACAGCTTTTAAAAGGCATTTTTGAGTTGTCAAAGTGCAAGAATAATAATAGCTTTTATGATTTTTCTTGCGCTTTGTTTTGCCCT
>Ga0129307_1000499_pt1 | contig 60465 bp, 70 predicted proteins | sample P1105metagenome_FD_94437 | JGI IMG/M metagenome (GOLD analysis project Ga0129307, IMG submission 94437) | Capybara group fecal microbial communities from Wisconsin, USA - P1105 metagenome | ecosystem: Host-associated > Mammals > Digestive system > Large intestine > Fecal | place: USA: Wisconsin... | reverse complement strand
TTCTTCTTGTGAAATATTTATCTTCTCTCTAAATTCTTTAATTCTTTTTCCAATATTCATTTTGCACCTCCAATATAAATTTAACAAATAACAATCAATCTGTCTGTCAAAAGTCTTTTACATTTAACTTATATCATTATTTTAAATAATTTTCAGCGTCTTTTAATAAATCATTTAATTTATAAATTTTAGATGAATAATATTTTCCATCTTTTTTAATAATTATATTATTCTTTTCTACTTTATATAAATTCTCTATATGACTAACCTTATTATAATCTTTATCTAAAACATATGAATCAGATAAATCTCCTATATATATTCTTCCATAAATATCCATACCATAATAAGTATCAATTTTACCTATATTAGAAATAGTTTTTAATAGTTTTTTACTATCTACATCATATATAGCTAGATCATTATTTGTATAGTTAACAAATAATAGTTTTTTCTTATTATCATAGAACATATTTTCAATTAGACTCTTATTTTTCATATTATAAGACTCTTTTAACTTATCATAATCTTTATAAATGGATTTTGCTTTTTTAAATTCTTTAACATCACCTAGTTCTTTAAGATTTTTATTCATATCGTTTCTATATAGAATTATTCGATTATCATTTGTTGGAATCATTATAAATCCTTGTTCTGATGTAATTACTTTAGAATAATCATCTAGATTAAGAACATATTTTCCTTTATATTCAACACTATCATTATATTCAGTATTTATATACTTAACATGTCCATTTTTTAAGAAAACTAAGTATACTTCTTTTTCTAAGAATGAAAAAGTATTTATTATCTCTGAACCTAAATTATATGTATATAACTCATTCCCATTATCTTCATCAAAGACCATTACTGAATCATGTGTTGCGATAGTTACATGATTTTTTCCATCTTCATATGATCTAGTTATATATTTAGCCCATTTATTTTCAATAGTTTTAGACCAATTAGTATTACCATCAATATAATTATAAGATACTAATAGAATATTATTATTTATTCCAACAGATGTATTAAATAACATATATACATTATTATTTTTTGTTTGCATTCCTGTAATATAACTAGCATTAAACTCAATACTATTTATTTCTTTTCCATCTTTAGTATTTATAACATGCATAGTTATATAGTCTTCAGCATTTATATTAAAATTTTCTTTTTGAGTTCCTACAAATATATAATCACTATTCTCTGAATAATAAATAGATTTAATAAAACTATCGTGATTAGTAATAGTATTAATTACTTTATTCTCTTTTATATTATAGATATATAATTTATTAAACTCTGAGTATACTAGATATGTTCCTTTAGGATCACCCTTCAAAGATATAAAAGAATTTTTTTCTTTTTTAATTTCTTTTACCATTTTATTATCTTTAATATTTATTATACTAATATCACCGTTTTTATTAACAAACGCAAATAAGTTGTTACCTATAAAAGTAAATGAATGTTCATCATAATATGTTCCACTTACATCATATTTATTTATTACTTTTAAGTCATTAGTATTAAATAATGTTACTTCTTCACCTTCATCATATATTGCACCATATTTAGAGTTTTCACATCCTCTTATGAAAGATACAACTCCATTTGTTTTTAAATCAGATATAGCTTTATATGATGAACCAATATTATATACTCCTAAACTTTCTGATAAAGCATATTCAGCATTTGAAGTATATGGCATTTTTACACCATTAAATTTAGTTAATGCCTGATAAGAAGATTTAATAGCATCATATCTTTTATCTTTTTTTAAGTAATTATTGGCTTTAGATGATAATGTAATAGCTTGATGTTTCTTAAGCATTTTTTGTTGATTATTTATTTTGATAAGCATAATAGATGTATATAAAGTGAACAAGATTGCTGCTGCAGAAACTATTGATAGAATAGTCATTTTTCTTTTTTGTTCTCTTAATTTTTGTCTTTGCTTTAAATCGTCATAATCTATATGATACATAGCTGCAGCTAATCTTAATTTTTCTTCTTTAATCTTTTTTAATACTTCTTTTTTAGTTATACCTCTAACATCCGCTGCTAATGGTTCAACTGGTTTCTTAACTTTCTTTCCTTTTTCTACTACTTCTTCAAATAATACTTCTTCTGGGAAAGAATCATCAGGTTCACCTTCTATTAGAACACATAATATATTTTTTCTTCCTCGTATCTTCTTAAATGTTTCAATTTCTTTTTTACACCATAAAGAATCTTTTAATCTTGGAGAACAAATAACTATTAAATATTTAGAATTATTTAATGCATCTAAAATAGGGTCTTCAAGATTACTTGATAAAGGTAATTCATCTTGATCTCTAAATATTCTTTTAAAAGATTTTCCTTCTATTTTTAATTTTTCCTTTAAATATAGAGGAAGTTCATAAGTTTCTAAAATTCTAGATAAGTTCTCCGCAACAAATTTATCTAGTTCACAATGTCTATAACTTATAAATGCATCATACTTATATTGTTTTTCCATATTAACCTCCTTATTTCTTACAAATTAAAATTATATGGTAACACCTGCATATAAAATTATAACATAAAAAAGATAGATATTATATCTATCTTAAATTAATCTCTATATATTATTTCTTTAATAAATGGTCTAGCTGCAATTAACCCCATTTTAGCTACTATTTGTAATTCCACTTCTTTATGTTCATCTAATGTAACTTCTTGTACTACATCCTTTTCAGTAGATTTTAAAGTAACTGTATGTGTTCCTTTTTTTACATCACATTCATATTTTTTTCCATTTGGTAAACTACCTATTTTTTCTCCATCAATAATTAATGTAAATGGTATTGCAAATCCAAATATCTTTTTTAATCTTGTAACTTTTATTGTATATCCCACTATAATTCCTCCTTTTTGTACAATAACTTATACTCTTTTTCTTCTTTATCATATTCTTTTAATAGATCATGGTGCTTGCTATTTTGTGCCAGTAAATCTGCTCTTTTTAATTTGTATAATAAAACTAATTCATCTATTTTTAGTTTATTAATTATATCATTTTTCTTATCTTTTTCTAAGTGACCTAATCTTAAATCATGAAAATATATTAATTTAGAAATAAGTTTAGTTTTTTCTTTATCATAATTATAGTCTTCTGAGAACTCTTCAAATTTTTCTTTTGATATAAACCAGTGATCAGGGAAATGCCCAATTCCATATTTATCTTCTACATATACATCAGGTTTACCTATATCATGAAATAAAGCTGCTAATCTTAATACTTCATTATTTTCTACATTATCAACTACATGAAGTATATGTTCATAAACATTATATGGATGCCATTCAACATTCTTTTGATCAAAACCTTTACATTTTTTTAAATCTGGAATTAATTCAAATAATTCTTGTTCTCTTTTCTTTAATTCATCACTAGGCTTATCTAATTTTAATATATCTAATAATGTTTCTAATGTCATAAATCATCCTCCTAATTCTTAAAAATATAACTTAGTATTTTTTTGTTATATTTTTCTTCATCTTCATTATTAATATCCAAATCGGTAGTATGATCTTTTTTATAATTCAAATAATATCCTAAATTATGTAAAAACCATTCTTGTCTCATAGATTCTATTGATCTATTCCAATCTGTTGGATTTTCTTTTTCATATTCAATTAATACTTCTAATATATTATTTCTATCATCTTTATTATAAACTTTATATGAATTATAGATTTCAAAGTTAGGATCATCTCCATCTCTTTGATCTTCAATTAATATATCATTGCTTTTAGCATCTATACTTTCTAAATATTCTTCATCCCCAATATAAATATATCCTTGATCATATTTAGCATAAGCTTCTTCATTTTCTAACAATTCATAATTTGTATTATATCTATGTCTATAACCTACTAGTAAGGTCAATAATGAAGTATATAATAATATTTTTTTCTTTTTCATATTAACCCCCAGTATTTATAATTATAACATAAAAACAACCTAGTGGTTGTTTATATTTTTTTATTTAAAATATGAAGTGCTATAAATAAAACTATACATGCTCCCAAAGAAACAAAGAAATTAATTTTATTTGATTTATTAATACCCTTTTGTTCTTTCTTATATTCTAAATAATAAGTAGTACATGTTTTCTTTCTTTCTTTATCTAATTCTTGTATACAAGCATCATCTGTACATTCATATTCTAATTTATCAATTGTACATACATTGGTAGCATAGTTTTTATAAGATAAAACTGATTCCTTATTTAATAATTGAATACCTGTCGCTACTAAAATAATTCCAGCAATAATAACACCAATAATAATTATAAAGTTTATCACTTTTAAAAATGTATCTTTTTCTTTAGAAAAATATTTCATAAATCCTCCTATTTAATAGTTACTAAATAGTATTTTTTCTTACCTCTTCTAACTACTATATATTTATTATATAACGAAGTTTCTTTATTTACAAGATATTCTGTATCAGTTATCTTTTCTCCATTTACACTTATTGACCCATTATTAATAAATTCTCTAGCTTCTCTTTTACTAGATAAAATACCAGTATCTACTAAAGCATCTACTATATTCTTTTCTTCATCTAATTCATAAGTTTCAACACCACTCATAGCATCTTTTAATTCTTCTTCTGATAAATCTTTAATATTTCCACTAAATAATGCTTCTGTAATTCTAATTGCTTTTTTACATTCTTCTTCACCATGTAAATCTTTAATTACTTCTGATGCTAATACTTTTTGAGCATGTCTTAATTCTGGTTTTTCATTATGAACTCTCATAACTTCTTCTATTTCTTCTTTAGATAAGAATGTAAATACTTTTAAATACTCTTCTACTTTATCATCTGTAGAATTAATAAAGTATTGATATATTTGATATGGAGAAGTTTTTTCTTTATCTAGCCATAAAGCATTTCCTTCACTCTTACCAAATTTTTTACCAGTACTATCTAATATTAAAGGCATTGTAAATGCATATGCAGTTTTACCTAGTTTTTTATTAATTAATTCAATTCCTGTTGTTATATTACCCCATTGATCTGAACCCGCAACTTGCATTGTTACTCCTTTAGTTTGGTATAGATGCATAAAGTCATAACCTTGAAGTAATGTATAAGTAAATTCTGCGAAAGTAATACCTGTTTCTAATCTTCTATTTATAATATCTTTTGCAAGCATATAATTAACATTAATATACTTTCCTGTATCTCTTAAGAAATCTAAAACATTAATATCTTTAGTCCAATCATAGTTATTAACTACTTCTACATTTCCATTAAAAATATTAGTAACTTGTTTTTTTATTGATTCTACATTACTTAAAACAACTTCTTTATCAATAATTTCTCTTTCTGCAGTTGGTCTTGGATCACCTATCATACCAGTTGCACCACCAATTAATAATACAGGTTTAAATCCTGCTTTAGCTAGTCTTTTCGCAGTAACTAAACTAGAAAAGTGACCTATATGAAGAGAATCTGCAGTTGGATCAGTTCCCCAATAAAATGTAGCGTTACATTCATTAATAATCTTTTCTAAATCTTCTCCTGCTTCGTCTTTAATTAAACCTCTCCATTTTAATTCATCATAAAATTTCATAATATTTCCTCCAATTCATTTATATTTTTAATTTTATTTTTATATTCATACATACCTTTAGGATCTAAAAGTATTGCTTTTAATCCTGCATTAATCGCACCATTTATATCAGTATTCATACTATCACCTATCATAATACATTCTTCTGGTTTATATGGTCCACATGCTTTTATAAATGCTTCTTTATTAGGTTTATTTTTAATAGTATCAGTAAATATCATTTCAGTAAAATATTTATCCATACCTATTTTCTTTAATCTTTCTATTTGACTATAACCAAACCAATTAGATAAAATAACTAATTCATATTTTTTAGATAAATAATCAAGTGTTGGGAATATTTCTTTATCTTCATCACAGTAACAATTACATAAATATTTTAACCAGACATCTACAAAAGAATTAGGAACCTTTATTTTACATTTTTCATTTATTAAATTAACCATATCTTGTTTTACAAAAATATCATAATATTTTTCATAACTACATACTATATCAATTAATTCTTTTAAACTATTTTCATCATATGTTACTCCTAATTCATCAAGTGCATACTTATAAGTTTCATCATATTCATCTTTCCATATCATTAAAGTATTATCTTGATCAAATATAACTCTCTTTATCATGAATACCTCCTTAAAAACAAAAAAAATCCCATGTTGTAAGGACGTATAACCGTGGTACCACCTTACTTCATAGAATTAATCTACCTTATTATCTTAACGCGATTAACGATTTAACTCAAAGCAATGTATCTTCATTAATTATATGTTTAAGTTTTCACCAACCACTTAAATCTCTACTATTCATTTAATTAACTACTATTTTGCCAATCAACATTAACAATTTTATTCTAATATATATTTATTAGGATGTCAATTTTAATTCTAGTTTTTTTACATTATTCTGTTCTTTTATAGCAGCTTTATTATATTCGTATGCATCATGAATATTATTAAAATTATGCATATCATAGTTTTCTTTTATTACATCTTCCATAACATCTTTTAAATATTCTGGTCTTGAAAGAAGTGTTAAAGTTTCTCTAATAGGATTTTCATATACTTCAGAAGTTCTAACTTCTAGAAACAATTCAAACCAAAACGCTAATAAATGTCTATGACAAAAATCCATATTATCTTCATAACATAGTAATATTGATTCTTCTGGTATTCTATCAAATACTTCTTGTGGATCAAGTTTACTTAGAACTTCCCTATAATACTCAGTTGCATAATATTTAGTATTTTCTTCTTCTGGTATTTTTCCAATATTATCATGCCATATTTGCCAAAATTCTTTTTTTGGTGCTAATTCAGGCATACATCTACCAGTAAATCCTGCTTTCTTACCTCTGTCTCCTGAAATAGATATTCCATTTTCTGTTTTACAATTATTATAGTTTGCAGTATTAATTTTACACATAAATACACCTCCTATATGTAATAAATTTCAAAAAAAAGAAGACTATAAAACTAATCTTCTAATTTTGCTAATACTTCTCTAGTAACAGTAGCAGCTTTCTTTTTAATAGATTTAGCTGTCTTTTCAAGAACTGGTGTTCCCTTTTCTTTAGCATATTCTACTAATTCTTCTGCTTTAACTTTAATTTGTTCACCTTTTTTAATAGCAATTTTCTTAACTTTTTCTTTATCAAGATCTTTTAAATCTTCTTTAATTTCATTTACTTTCTTTTCAATATTTTCTTTAACTTCTTCTGAATCAATATCTTTAGCTTTATTAATTAATTCAGTTATTTTTTCTCCTAAATCTTTTCTTAATTCTTCACCAGATTTAGGTGCAAAAAGTAAAGCAATTCCTGCTCCTATAACTCCACCTAATAATAGTTTTCCAGTTCCTTTTTTACCCATATTAATCTTCCTCCTCTTCAATTTTTTCTTTTTTCTTTTTAACTCTAAATACTCTTTCAAATGCTCCTGCTATAACATTTATAATTCGATCACTTAATAATGATAACTTATCTGTTGCTACATCTATAACATCAAATATTCCATCTAGTGTTTTTACTTTCTTATCAACGTTATCTACTACTTCTTGAACTTTATTTAATGCCTTTATCGCCTTTGCTGCTATAACTATTAATAAAATTATTAATACAATTAATAGTACATATATTATTATAGGTAATAACTGACTTAAATATTCCATTAATCTTCCTCCTCTTCATCCTCTTCGTCACTATACATATTATCTATTAAGTTAAATAGATCTTCTTTTTCTTCATCTTGTTCTTCATCATCTTCTTGTTCAGGGGTTTCAACTTTAGTAGCCTTTTTTCTACTTTTCTTTGGTTCCTCTTCAGTAGGTACATTAATCTCTACATCTGGAGAAAAATCAATCTCATCAGTATTCAAATCTTCTTCTACAGGTTTCTTTTCTTCATCTGTACCTTCATATGTAATTATTACATCATCATCATTTTCATTTTTATCATATTCTTCTTCAACATATTCTTCTATATCTTCTTTTTTTTCTTCTTCAAGATTATAGAATATATCTTTTTTACCAGTTAATGTTTTTTCAATTTCATCATCTAATTCTTTATATGCTTTATTTCTAACTGTATCAAAATCAACTGATTTTTTTTCTAGTGAAAACTCTTTAGTTTTACTAAGTGTTCTTTCTACTACATCATCTACAGTATAATTCTTATCTAATATACCATATACAGGTGAAACAACTGGAGATGGTTGAAACTTTTTAGGTCCAACATTTTCTTCTTTATATGATGGTCTAACACTAGTTACTGCAGTTGGTTGTTTACTTGGTCTAGCATATAGATTCTTTTCTTCTTTTACTTCTTTTCTTGTTTCTTCTTTTATTTCTGGAATAATTTCTGTTTCATCAAAAATATCATCACCTAAATCCATAGGAAAATTAAATGTTCTCTCTGCTTTAAATAATTCTCTTTCTGATAAATCATCATTTGAAGGTTTAGTAGGTTCAACTCTTTCTTGTCTTTGAAATCTTTCCATTCTTGTTTGTTCTTGTTTTCTTTTCTTCTCTTCTTCTTTTCTTAATCTTGCTTCTCTTTTTGCTGCTTCTCTCGCTTCAAATTCTTCATCATCTTCTTCAACGTCTTCATAAAAGAAGTTCTTAACTTTATTTATAAAACTCATGTTATCACCTCTAATTATCCTTGTCCTGGCTAATTTCTTTCTTTTCTATTAAGTCAGTGGCATCATCGCCTTCATAATTATCGAATTCATCAACATACTTTAAAAAGTTATCGTTATTACCTTTTTTAGTCTTAAATATATTATAAGATTCATTATCACTTAAATTATATTTTTCTTCTCCAAGTAAATTTTCTACAATATCATCATTATATTTAACACTAGATAAAATATATGCCATATTAGTTAGTGCTTCTCTTAAATTATTTTTACTTACTACACTTTCTATTTTTGCATAATTATACATCATTTCAACATAATAACGATTATTATATTTATTAACTTCTAAATATCCAAACTTTTTACCATTATTTAATTTTTTTGAAATATATGCTTTTCTATCTATTTTATAATCATTTACTTTTTTATGATAATAACTAACAACATCTGCATATAGGTAATAAATATCACCTTTTGACATCAATCTTTGATTAAAATCATTTACCTCAGTAACTACAACTCCACTAGGCAAATAGAATTGATATCCTATTGCATTTTTATTAGTATATTTACTTTTTCTTGATAAAATTGTATTTATATTTTTCATGTAATCTTTAGTATTAACATTACTAACTGTACAACCAGTTAAAAGTATAGCAGTAAGTAACAATACTAACACTTTACGTAATTTCATTAAAACACCTACTTTTATCTATATTATTATATCAAAAAAAAATACTATTTTAAAGTATTTTTTATAAATTATTCCTTATATGCTTCTAATCTATTTATTTTAATACCTTTATCTGTAAACTTCTTTTCATATTCTGTCATAATGTTTCCTTCATAGTTACTATTTACTAAATCTAAAGATATGTTCTTTAATTTATATCCATAACATGATAATGACTCTAATGAAAATTCAAATAATCCTACATTATCTGTTTTCATGAATATAGTTTTTTCTCCTTTAAAAATACTATCGTATCTAGCTAAAAATCTTTCATGAGTAAGTCTTCTTTTAGCATTTCTAGCTTTTGGCCAAGGATCAGAAAAATTAAGATAAATAATATCTATTTCTTTATCAAAAATATCTTCGATAAGTCTTGCATCCATTCTAATAAATCTTAGATTAGGAATATCCTGTTCTATTTTATTAACTGCATACATTAAAACTGTATCATACATTTCTATTCCAATAAAATTAATATCAGGATATGTTAATGCATTTTCTATTATAAAGTTTCCTTTTCCACAACCTATTTCTATTCTTATTGGATTATCATTACCAAAAACTTTATTCCATTTACCTTTATTTAGTTCTGGATCTTTAATGACATATTTAGATTCTTCTAATATACCTTTAGCATTTTTATTATTTCTAAGTCTCACAAAAATCACCTTCTTAATTATAATATAAAAGAGTAATTAATACTAGTCTTCTAGTTTTAATACTCTACTATTTTTCTTTAAATCTCGCATTATTTCATCTCTAAACATTAAATAAAATGGTGTTCTAATGCCTAACTCTATCATAATAGATAAATCTTTTTTTAATGATTCACTAGATACTTCGTTAACTACTCTATACTTATTAATAGTAATATAATCATCTTTAAGCATCATTAAATTTTGGGTGTAGTCAATTATATATATAGCATCTTGTTCTTTATATTCTATAACAGAATGTAATTCTTCATTATCTATACATGGAATATAACCAATTAATACTTTCATAGAGTCATCTTCATCTTGTAAACACATTCCTATAGAAGATTCATGACATTTATGAAATCTTTTTTTACTCTTAAGTTCCCTTATCATAGATTTACCTTCAATTCTATCAGATAATAAGTCAAATCTAAAATCATAATCATCATCTTTATAATGATTAATTTGATATTCATCTTCATACTCTATATCTTTAATTAAATCTCTAACCACTAATGATTTAAAAAGCTTATCTCTATTCAAAGTATACGTATTTACTTTAAAAAATAATTGACCCATTTTTTTTAACAATTCTTTATCTTCAATCAAAGTTTCTACTGGTTCTAAAAATAGTTTATCAGTTTTTACATTAACACCAGAATCTGTATACATAATAACTCCCCTTTTGATGATTTAGTATTATATATTAGTAACATATATAAGTCAAATGCATATATTAATTTAGAAACATAAAGGAGGAATAATATGTTAGAAGAAAGACCATGGGCAGAAAGTTATAACATGATGTATTCTGGTATGCCAATGATGACTCCATATATGAACTATGGATCATGCCAAAATAATAATAACAATAACTATGAAAATAGAATAACTAAATTAGAAAGTGCTGTGGATAATTTACAAAACAGAGTATCAAGATTAGAAGGAAATATGTATCCTCAAGCAGTTGATTATAATAATTATCCAAAAGCCACATATCAAAATTCTATGAATATGATGTAAAAAAAGTAATTCATTATGAATTACTTTTCTTAAATTTACCTGTTACTTTATCTATTATTTCTTTTCCAAATATTTTCTTAAATAATGATTTATATGTAATTGCAAAATATATAGAACCACCTACTAAAGCATATATAGTAACAATTATAATAGCGTGGAATCTTCCATTTACTTCTACTTGAATCACTTCATTTAAAAGCATTAATACTAAATACATAATTAATGACGCTACTGTTACTTTTAATGTAGTTATAAATGATGGTCTAAGACTAATTTTCATTTTATATTTCATATATAATACTGATATTATTACAGTAGACATAGTAGCTGTTATAGTTGCTGCTATATTTCCACAATAAGCTCCTATTCCTAATTTATAAGCTAGTATCATTAAAGGATATTGGAGTACTAACTTAGTTAGTACTTCTACAAATAACGCTATAAATACTACTTTATATTTATCAATAGATTGCATTATTGTTAATGTTACGGTATATAAACTTGATGTTAATCCATTAAATATAAAAATTGTAAATACATCTGCTGCTAGTCCATGATTTCCATAGAATATTTCCCAAACAGGTTTAGCTAAGAATGATAAACCAAGTGTCATAGGTATAGCTAAATATAAAAGCATTTCAAATGAATCATTTATATATTTAGTAACTGTTTTATTATCTTTTCTTACATAACTATCTGTTATATTTGGAAGTAAACTAACAACTAATCCTGTTGCTATAGCACTTACTATCATACATAATTTACTACCCCATGTAGTTAATGAACTCATAACAGTTTCTGCATCTGCTACATTGAAATTACAATAATTAACTAATATCTTAACAACTGTAAACATATTAATTAACATACATGCATTACCTACTACATCTATCATTACAAATGGGAATGCATATTTAAATATTTTAGTCCATATTTCTTTAGTTGTTACCTTCTTTTCTTCTTCAGTTTCTTCACCTTTAGGAATAAAATCTTTTTTATTCTTAACTATTTTATATTTTAAATAAAAGTACGCGATTAAACCACCTACTGTTGCTCCAAAACATGCAACAGATACTGCATGAGTAACATTACCAGTTATTCTAAGCATTATGTAACTACCTATAACTACTACTATAACTCTAAATAATTGTTCAACAACTTGAGATATAGATGGTGATGTTATATATTTATTACCTTGTAAATATCCTCTTGATATAGATAAAGATGGGATAACAAGCAATGCTGTTGCGATTACTCTAATAACAAAAGTTATATCTTTTATTGTGTTTCCACCTTTAATATCACCTAGAATTAGTTTAGCAATTGGCTCTGCAAATATTACTAATAATAAAAATATTAATAATGCAAATAGTGTTATCGCTCTTTTACCTTGTTTATATACTCTTTCTCTAGCATGATAATAACCTTTTGCATTATATTCACTAACAAGCTTACTTATTGCAAGTGGTATACCTACTGTAGATATAGATAAAAATGTAGAATAAATAGTATAAGCATATCCATATAATGCTCCACCTTTATCTCCTATTATATTGTAAAAAGGTATAACGTATAATATACCTATTACTTTAGTAAATATGATTGAGATGGTCGCGACCATAGCTCCTTGCATAAACGAATTTTTTTTCATAAACACCTCTATTTATACATAATTAATGCTGAAAAACAATAAATTTGTTCTTCAGAAAACATAGATATACTTACTTGATATTTGATATCAATGATATCATGTTCTTTTAAAAATTCATTAATTTTATCTTCTAAATCTTTTTCATGACTTTCGTCAAATATTTTGACTTTCATATTATCACCAATTTAATGATAACAATTACTTTTTTATTTTTTTGTCACATAATATACTTTATGCGTTTTTTTATCATTTGTTTTGTACTTAACAAACAATTTTATTTTACAATTAAAATCTTTTATATCTCCTTGATAATCTATGTATCCAACAAGTATAACTCCACTAGGTTTTTTATCTTTTAAAAGATCTTGCTTTTCATCAAAAATTCCTATACTTGGAAATACATCTGTTGTTTGTTTATTATGAATAACTATTGCTTCTATATTTTTAATATCTTCCTTAACATCATCAATTATTACTTGATATCTAACTTCATCATTAGTTAATTTATCATATTTTACTTCTATTTCAAATGGTATTTCTTTTGATGACTTATTTATATTTTTAAGACTTTGAATATATTTAATATAAGTATCTTTTTCTTTTGCTAATTCTTGATCAGTACAACCAGTTAAAAATAATACTGATATAATAAGTATAATTATTATTTTTTTCATAATACCTCAGTTAAATAGTTTTCCACAATATTTTTAATAACAATAGGAGCATTTTCTTCAAATACTTCTGTTTGTTCTTCATAATTGTTATTAGACATAGGTCTATCTGTAATACCTTTTATTATATTAACTTTAACATTATTCATCTTACATATTTTTGCAATAGCATATCCTTCTGTATCAGATGCTACCATATTTGTTTCTCTTACCATTAAATAATCTTTATTAGTAATTAATGATTTATCACTTGTACCTAATAAGCCATCAAAAAAATCCATACTAACATTTACTTTATCCAGTTTTATGACATTTGTATCTCTAATTAATGGTTCTAGTTCTCTAATAGTAATATCATATTCTGCTACTTTATCTGGTATAAATATATCTTTATAATCTACATAATCACATACTGCTGAACAAGTACCTATATGAATAATTTTCTTAAAACTAAATTTATCTATCATGTATTGAGTTGCAGCAGAAGATAATACTTTTCTACCAGGACATCTAAATATTATTATTTCTTTATCGTATATAGTTGTTCTATAGTATTCTCCATATGGATATTTTTCGGTTAAACTAGAATCAATATCATATACCTTTAATATTGCATCAAAATCATTTTTAGACGTTACAATTATTCCTATCATAGGCTTTCCTCACTATATTTAGATTTATATAAGTCATCATCTTCTAGTATTTCTACTTCTTCTTCTATTTCAGGTAATTCATCAATATTAGATAGATTAAAATAATCTAAGAAAAATGATGTAGTTTTATATAAATTAGGTCTTCCAGGAAGATCTGATTTTCCAGAGTTTTCTATAAGTCCTTTTGCTATTAGATTACGTATCATGTTAGATGAATTAATGCCTCTTATTTCATCTATTTGTACTCTTGTTATTGGTTCATTATATGCGATTATTGCAAGTGTTTCTAACGCTGCTTCAGATAAATTATTACTTGTTTCAGTAGCAAGTTTCTTTAGATATTCTACTTCACTTTCTTTAGTAGTTAACTTATAACTATTTCCAAGTAATTTTAGTTCTATGCCTGAATCTTCACTCTTATATTTTTCATTTAATTTATCTAATCCTTTTAGTACAGTATCTGCATCTTGTTCAAGTATATTAGTAAGTTCTTCTAAGCTAAGTCCTTCACTACCAACTGCAAATAATAATGCTTCAATTGTCCTAGTCATTATGAACACCTTCTTTTTTGTTAATTATAATATTGTTAAAATTATTTTCTTGTATTATTTCTATTTCTCCAAATTTAGCCATCTCTAAAATTGATAAAAATGTTACTACAACATATTCTTTAGTTTTTATTTCAAATAAATCAAAGAATGATACTTTCTTTTTCTTACTAAGAATATTTCTTATATCTCTTGTTCTATCTTGAACAGATATTTCTTTCTTAGTTATTTTAGTAGAAATAGGTTTTTCTAATTCTTTTCTTTCTAAAAATTTAGATAAAGCATTTACTAAATCATCTAATGAAATAGTTCCATCATTTTCTATGTGAGCATCACTTAATTCATTATAATTAATTGGATCTTTAGTAAATATTTCTTTTCTAGTTTTTTCTAATTCTTTGAATGATGAGATCATATCTTTATATTTTTGATATTCTATTAATCTATTAACTAATTCTTCTCTTGGATCTTCTTCCTCTTCTTCTTCAGTTCTAGGAAGTAACATTCTAGATTTTAATTCTATTAATTCTGAAGCCATAACTAAATATTCAGATGCTACAGTTAGATTCATTTCCTTTTGTTTATTAATAAAATCTACATATTGTTTAGTTATCTCTTCTATTTTTATATCATAAATATCCATCTTGGAAGTCTTAATTAAGTGTAAAAGTAAGTCTAATGGTCCTTCAAAATCGTTAATAATAAAATTTGTTTCCATTCTTTCACCTACCTTAACATAAACATTATAACATATTTTTCTTGATAAATATACGTTTATATCATATAATTTAGATATGAAAAGATTTAAAATGATTGATGAAAATTTTATTTGTGAGAATTGTAATAGTCCTGTGGAAAAATTAGGATATACTGCTAGAGATCATTGTCCATATTGTTTATATTCTAAACATTTAGATATTAATCCTGGTGATAGAGCTAATGAATGTGAAGGATTATTGAGACCAATTGGTATTGAAAAGTTTAAAGATACTTATAAGATAGTTTATGAATGTGAAAAATGTCATCAAGAACATAAAAATATAATGGCAACTGATGATAATTTTGATGCAATAATAGAATTATCAAGAAATGGTGTTAAAAAAAAGTAATTTCAAGAATTACTTTTTTTATTTATTTAAAAATTCATTAACATATTCTTTAATCTTATCTAATTCTAATCCTGTCACTACATATGAATTCCAACCAAATTCCCTAGCAGTTTCTACATTTTTTTCTTTATCATCTAAAAATAAAATATCTTCTTTTTTAAATGGTAATCTATCTTGTATAGCTTTATAAAAATTAATATCAGGTTTCCTCATACCATATTCATAGGAAAAAAACAGATAATCATAATTATCTAGTCCTAATTGTCTATCAATTCTTTCCCTATCAATAACAGTTAGATTAGATAGTATTCCGATATAACATCTATCTTTTAATGAAATCTCATAGTCTCTAACATCTTTATAATATGTTATTTGATCAAAATAATATTTATATTTATCTATAAAAAAATCAAAATCTTTATTAAGATTAAAATCTATTTTCATTTGATCAAAACAATCTTCTAGTTCTTTCATATTCTTTAATTTAGTTAAATGATATTTACCAATTTCATTTATTAGATTATCACTTTCATATCCCATAGATTTATATAAATCTTTAAAAGCATCTACTAAACTATAACCCGTTGTAAACGATTCAACTATGTTACCCCAATCAAAAAGTACTAATTTATTTTTCATATAATCTCCTACTAATATAAGTATAAAATAAAAACTAGAAAAAATCTAGTTTTTAAAAATTTCTATCTTGATCATTAATCTTATTATTTGGAGTTAAAACCATTTTTTTATTTTTTTTCAAATTGTATTCTTTTACTTCACCATTTCTTAAAAACTTATTTGTAATAGGTTCATCATATAATTCATTAGTAAAGTAACAATCTATTAACGCTGTTACACCACCATGAGTAACAATTAAAACATCTTTATCCTGATATTCTTCTACTATTTTATCCATACACTTAAATACTCTATCTTTAAAATCTTGCATTGGTTCTATAAAGTTTTCATCAGAATTAATCGTTAAATCCCATATTCTATTATTTTCTTCAAAACTAGGATATCTCCTTAATTCATAATTACCCATATTTCTTTCTACTAATTTGTTTTCTTTTATTATTTCAACTTCCTTATTTTCATTAATAATATATGCTGTTTCTCTAGCCCTAGTTAAAGGCGAAGTAATTATTAAATCTATATCTATATTAGTAAACTTATCTCTTAAGAATTCAGATTCTTTTATACCTTCTTCACTCAATTTAAAAGCTTTATGATTCCATCCATCCATACATCCAATTGTTATTTTTTTATCTTTCCATTCAGTTTTACCATGTCTAACTACATATAGCATTCTATCATCTCCCATTTATATATATTGTTTATGTAGTTTTTTTATTCTCTTCTATTACTGATTATAACAAAAAAAGTTATAGTTTTCTATAACTTTTTATTATTCCCAAATAAAACTATCTATTATATATTTAGCTATATTATCAAGTTCTTTATCTTCTGTTCCATTTAATATTGTTTCATGAACTAAAATATATTTATAATCTCCCACTATATAGTATTGTTTTGTGATAGAACCTGAATTTTCCATATTAAAAATATATAGATTATATCCATTTTTTGTTTTAGTACCTGAACCTGTGATCTTAGAACTAAATCTAGATGCTTGCATATATAATTGTGATTGAATAGCACTTTTAAACTGCATATGATCTTCTTTAGAATATCTATTAGTTCCACCTTCTACAGATATATTATTTGGCATTTTATTTCTTAAATCTTTATTCTTAACAAAGAATAATTTTCTAGAAGAAGAATGATCTTTTCTAATAACTGCATTATTTGGTATTTGATATTTACCATATCCATTTAACTTATATTCTTCATTTTTACTAGTTTTTAATGAGCATCCTGTTAAAAGAATACACATAAATAATACTACTAATATTTTTTTCATTTTAACACCTCAATATCATTTTATCATATAAATTAAAAAATTCAATTATTTATGTTATTATGCAAGTAATGTAAAAAACGACAAAAGTACAAATTTGTGTACTTTTTATAATCTATTATTTATTTCTTTTCTTACTAATTCTTTAGTTTTTTCATCAAGTATCTTATCTATAACTATATTATAATTTGCATTAATAATAAATCTTTTTGCATTATTTTCAGTAATACCTCTACTCATTAAATAGAATAGTTTTTCTTCATCAATTTTACCTGTAGACACACCATGTGCTCCTACTACATCTTCTTCATGACATAAAAGCATTGGTAGTGATCTAGATGTTGCTGTATCAGATAGAAGTATACAGTTTTCATTTTCTTCTCCAGTTGATTTAGATGATCCTTCAAAGAAGTCTATTGTACCTTTAAAAGTTTTAATAGAATTATCTCTTAATGATCCATATGTATTTATATAACCTTCAGTATTCTTATTATTTAAACCAATATAATAATTCATATCTAATTTATCAGTATCTTTACCTAAATAAATACTATTAAATTCATTATAATCATTTTCATTATTTAAAACTGAATAGTAATTAGATACTTTAACTCTTCCACCTAGTTCTATAAAATTAATAATAGAATTACTAGAATTATTTTCAATAGATATAAATGTTTTAGAATCTTTATCAGTTAAATTAATAATACTAATATTAGAATTAGAATTTATATTTATTTTGGTATTTATAAAAGAATTAGATCCTTTAAATATTATTATAAAATTACCTTTATTAATATTAATTTCTGAAGATAAATAATCATGATCATAATTTATAAAACTAATCTCATTATCAGATAATACATCTAATTTTATATATTTATTTATTGGTAAACCTATTTTAGTTTCTAAATTAGTTTTTATTTCTTCAGTATAATCTACATTATCTGAAATAATGAATTTACCTAGTTCTTTTTCTTTGATATCTAAATCTATTTTAAAATCATTTACTTTAAAGTTTTCTGTGGTCCTAATAGGACTCTTATTTAATATATATTCCATTATCCTATCGTCCCTTCTAATTCCATATTTATTAATCTATTCATTTCAACTGCATATTCTATTGGGAATGCTTTTGCTATTGGTTCAGCGAATCCTCTTACTATAAGAGCTTTTGCTTCTTCTTCTGATAGACCCTTACTCATTAAATAGAATATAGTTTGATCTGATATTTTACCTATTTTAGCTTCATGAGAAAAAGTAATATCATCATTTAAAATAGTACATGCTGGAATAGTATCACTTTTTGAATTACTATCCATCATTAATGATTCACAAGATAGTGCTAGTTTAGATTTAGATGCATTTTTATTTACTAGAACATTACTTCTAAAAGTACATATTCCACCACCCTGTGATATTGATTTAGAATTAACAACTGTACTTGTATTTTTAGCGTTATGTACTACTTTTAAACCAGTATCTAAGTTCTGTCCTTCACCTGCATAAGAAAGTGCAGTGAATTCACATTTAGCGTTTTCTCCATTTAATATACTCATTGGATAAAGCATAGAAATTTTAGATCCAAATGAACCCATAATCCACTCTATCTTACCATTCTTTTCTACCATACATTTTTTAGTATTTAGATTAAGCATATTCTTAGACCAGTTTTCAATTGTTGAAAATCTTAAGTATGCATTTTCTTTTACAAATAATTCTACACATCCAGCATGTAGATTAAGTTTATTATATCCTGGTGCAGAACATCCTTCTATAAATTCCATAGAAGAATTATCTTCTACAATTATAAGAGTATGTTCAAATTGTCCTGCACCTGGAGAATTAAGTCTAAAATATGATTGAAGTGGATTTTCTAGTTTTACTCCTTTTGGTACATATACAAATGAACCTCCTGAGAATAATGCATAATGAAGTGCAATAAACTTATGATCCATAATTGGTACTGCTTTAGTAAAATATTCTTTTACTAATTCTTCATGTTCTTTTAAAGCAGTATCAAAGTTACAATATATAACACCTTGTTTACTTAATTCTTCTGATATTTTATGATATACCATTTCTGAATCAAACTGTGCTCCTACACCTGAAAGAGCTTTCTTTTCTGCTTCAGGAATACCTAGTTCATCAAATACATCTTTTATTTCTTCTGGTACATCTTCCCATTTATCTGCCATAGTCCAACCTGGTTTAACATATGTTGCAATTGTATTTAAATCTAGTTCTGATAGATCAGGACCCCATGTTGGCATTGGTAATTTATTAAAATAATCTAATGCTTTTAATCTTATATCTAAAACCCATTCAGGTTCATTTTTTTCTTTACTTATATTTCTTACTATTTCTTCATTTAATCCTATTTCTTTGCTAATAAAACTATCTTTAGCTTTTTTATTATAAATATTTGTATCTATTTCTACTTTAGTTTTCATATTTAGAATATCCATTTTCTTCTATTTCTTTTGCTAAAGATGAATCACCAGTTTTTACTATTTTTCCATTTACTAATATATGTACATAATCTACATCTAAAGATTCAAGTATTTTAGTTCCATGTGTAATAATTAAAACTGAATTATTTTCATTTTTAAATAGTTTTATTCCTTCTGAAACTATTTTAATAGCATCAACATCTAGTCCTGAATCTGTTTCATCTAAAATAGCAAGTTTAGGATTTAAAGTAAGTAATTGTAATATTTCATTTTTCTTTTTTTCTCCACCAGAAAAACCTACATTAAGTTCTCTATTCATATAGTCTTTGCTCATATGAAGTTTTTCCATATTTTCTTCTAGTTCAGTTGCAAATTTAAATAGATTTACTTTTTCTTCTGATATTGAATTTTTAGCAGTTTTTAAAAACTCTGATACCTTAATCCCTGGAACTTCTTCTGGAGTTTGAAAAGACATAAATATACCTTTTTTAGCGATTTCATTAGTTTTTAAATCATTTATCTTTTCGCCTTCAAATAGTATTTCTCCATCAGTTATTCTATATCTAGGATTATTTAAAATAGTATTAGATAAAGTAGTTTTACCTGATCCATTAGGACCCATAATAACATGTACTTCACCCTTATTTATTTCTAAATTTAATCCTTTTAATATTTTAGTATTATCATCAACTGATTCTGTATATAAATTATTTATCTTAAGCATAAATCCTCCTATATATAATCTTCTAGTGTTTTACTATCTACATAACTATTTATTTCATCATATAAACCTTTAAAGAATAAATAACTAGTACATTTCTTTTCTCTATCACATTTACCTGAAATAGCGCATTCTGCTGGAGATAGATCACCCTCTACTCTTCTAAGTATTTCTCCTAAAGAATACTCTTTAGGTTCTTTTCTTAATCTATATCCACCATTATTACCTCTTAATACATCTAGATAATTATCTTTATTTAAATCAACCATGATCTTTTCTAAATACTTAAATGATAAGTTTTCACTATCTGATATTTCTTTTAGCGATATATATCTTTTATCTTTATAATTTTTAGCTAGATAAAACATTATAGTTAATGCATATCTTCCTTTAGTACTTATTCTCATAAAACACCTCAAAACATTTTTATTATACTACCTAATTGGTAGGAATACAATCAAAAATAAAAAAAATTACGAATAATCGCAATTTTTAAGTACTTTATGTAGATATGGAACTTCTGGTATTTTTTCATTTCTTTTACTTAATTCATGATATACAGGATATAATTCATATAAAAATGGATAAGTATTACAGTAACTTATATAAGTATCATTTGAAATGGAACATATTTCTCTTCCAAATACTTTATAAAATATTGATAAATAAATCCCAATTCGATCAGAATTTCTACTTACAAATACTGTTTTATCTTTTCTAGCAAAATAATTATTTACAAGAACTGATACCCCAAAGCATCTTATGCCATTTATTCCATAACTATCTTGATCTATAAATATTGGTTTATCATCTTCATTTATCATTATATTACAAAAATGCATATCTCCCATTATTACATCACTATTATGTAAATCTTCTAAATTCTTAGATACTTCAACTATATTTTTCATTTGTTCTAGTAAACCTTTTTTTCTAACTAAATTATATAAAGTATCTCCTTTTATAATCTTTTGAGAATGACCTTCTAACTCTTTATCATATATTAAGTCTTCTACTTTAGAAATATAGTCTTTATCAAGATTAGAAAAATATTCTAATTTTTTTTCAGTCATCTTTCTATTATCACTAGATATATTTCCATAAAATTTATATATTTTTTCATTATTATCATCAACATAAAAACTGTTACTATAATTACCTAGTTTTACAGATTTAAGTTTTCTAAAATCAATATCTGATTTTTTTATTTTATTCATATTATCCCCTTCAAATTAACGTATATTCTATCACATTAATTTAATAAGTAAACACCTAAATTTAAATAACCTGCAAATAATAACCAAATTATATATGGAATTAATAAATACGCACTTACTTTATCTACATTATAAAACTTAATAGTCATTATAACTACAAGTATTAAAAGTAATAATAACCAAATAAATGCAAATAAATAAGAATTTAAACCGAAGAATATAGGTGTCCATAATGCATTTACTATTAATTGAGCATAATATAATATAACTAAGTTTTTATTATCACTATTATTAGTTACTCTATAAATAGATATTCCCATTAATATAAATAAAATAGTCCATACTATAGGAAATAATACTCCTGGTGGAGATAAAGGTGGTTTAATCACATTTTTATATTCATTAAATTTAACAAATAATGCAGGTAAAGAACCAAGACCTAAAGTAGTTAATATATATTTAATTAATCTTTTCATATAAACCTCCTACTATTAGTTTATGCATTATTAATAGAAATATACAAAAGAACAAGGTTTAGTTATTACCCTTGTTCTTTATCTAGTTATTTTTATAATATTGTTCTTTTAGTCTTAAACATTTAGTATATAATTCATCTACTGTTTTATGAAAATCATTAGAATATGTAGTATCTTCTTTTTCATCAGGAATAACTACTGGTTCTTCTTTTATAAGACCTTTATTTAATAGTTTTTTTCTAGCTGTTTCTAGTTCAATTTGTTCTTTTTTTATATTTTTTACATTTTTATATAATTCTTCAAATACAACTATTTTACTTTCAACCATTTCTGAATCATTATTATTATAATATTCTAAGAAATAAGATAATTTCTTTAATAATTCATAGTTTTTATCTCTTTCAAATGTTTCTTCTATTAATTTATATTGATGTTCATTATATTCCTTTAATAATCTAGCTTCTGCTCTTTTTCTATATAGTCTTATATATTCTTCATTAATTTTATTCATGATATCCCTCTTTCACAATTAAATAATTTATCATATATTATTCTATTTATCAATCAATATTCTATATTTTTTTATAAGTTATAATCTTGTCATAACTTCCATCACCATAATATGAATCTACAAATTCAGTTTTATATTCACCATTAGGAAAATACTTATGTCTTAAATCGTTATAGTGAAAATCACTTATATCTTCACCTCTATTATAATATGAATATATATAACCTACTTCAATGACACCACCATCATTTAAATTATTCTTTAATCTATCTATAACAATTCTAAATCTATCTAATTCATTATCTGGATACTCATGATGTATATAATCACTGATATTTGATAATAAAATCATATCAAATTTTCTATTTTCTATCTTATATGGTAAGTTTTCTATATTACTATCAATAAAGTCAATCTTTTTATCTTTTATAATATTTCTTAATTCATAATACTTTTTTTCATCTAAATAATTATTCATATTTTTAAGAATTGATAATTCATTATCAAAATCTATGTATATATCTCTACAATGCAAATATATAGATTCATTTATTACATAATTATAAAAACTATATACATCATCATCTAAAGTATCTTTAAACTCTCTAAATATTCTATTATCTAATGAACTATATTCTTTATTATATTTATTAGAATATATATCAAAGAAATATAAAAATTTATCATAATCTAAATTTTTAATAACAGCATCTTTTAGTTTTAAATGTAATTCCGTTAATGGATTTATATCAAAACAGGTTACATCCTTTGCTCCTAATAAATAAGAATTTAACCTTTGATCACCACTACCTGCGACAGTTAAAACAGATTTATCTTTTAAATCATATTTATTTAAAAAACCATTTATATTTTCAGTAGTCATAATATACATTTTAGAGAAATTTCTAAAATAATTACCTAATACTTTATATTTTTCTAAATAATTCTTTACTTCTATTAATTTTTCTTTTTCCATAGAAAATCACCTTTTTAATTTAGTATAACAATAATAAAAAGAAAAAGGAACAATAAATGTTCCTTATACTTCATTTTTTTTCTTAGATGCTACAGCAAATATTGCACCACCTATTGATGCTAATCCACCACCACTTAGTAACCAAGGCCATAATGATTTTTTCTTTTCTGCTGTATCAGTTTCTATATAATCATCTGGATATTTAACTATTGCAAATGTGCCAGTTCCATAATATCCAAATTCTATTCTTTCATCTACAAATTCATAATCTACTCTTATTTTCTTACCATTATTTATACAATAAACATATATATTATCATTTTCTGACATTCCATCAGGAATTGGTACTGAATAAACAATATAATATCCAGGCGCAGTTATTTCATCATTATTATTATCAAATAAATGAGCTTTGAATATATATGAATCTTTAGATTTTTTAAACAAATCTTTTTCTAATACTTTCTTTTCACCATCAGTAAATATATCTGCAGTGAACGATTCTGTTTGATCATATAGATCATCATTTATTTTAATTATTATTCCTGATCCATTTAAATCAGACATTTCTTTTTTAGGCATTACTACAATAGCGAATCTACCTGCTCCTATAGTAGTAAATGAAATATAACCATCTTCTATAGTATATAATATTTCTTCTGTATAATTACCATTAACTCTAAATAATTTAAAGTTATCAGTAATATCTATAAAGTCTGGTATTGGAAGTTTATATGTAATAGTTTTACCAGTCATATCTACTTCATTACCGTTTTTATCATAAATTATAACATCAAATACATATATTCCTGTATTACCTGGGAATAATTGACTTATTGATTCTTTATCTTGACCAGTAACTTCTTTTTGTGTAAAATTACTTACATTTGATTTTTCTACATCATCTTTATTTACAACTATAGAACCTGGTGTTCCATTTGATGGTTTTATAGTATATGTACCATCATTATTTTTAGTCACATTGCTAGTAGAACTAGAACCATCATTTGATGAACCATTAGTTGATGAAGAACTATTATTTGAAGATGATCCGTTGTTAGAAGATCCATTTGATCCTCCTCCAGATCCTCCATTAGTATTACCATTTATTTGTCCACTTGGATTAGTATTAGATCCTCCACCTGAAGAACCTCCTGATCCACCAGAACCTCCAGAGTTTCCTCCTCCTCCAGAAGAACCTTTAACAAATCTTGCATAAATAACAAGATTAGATTTTACTGTTGAAGTGAAATCATATTTAGTCTTAAATGTATCACTTGTATACCAATCATCAAATGTATATCCTGCTTTTGATGGATTAGCTGGTTTATTTACTCTTGCACCATATATAACAGTTTGACTTTCTATATTAGTACCACCATCTGTATTAAATACAACAGTAAATGTCTTAGTTTATGAACCTCCACCATTATCATTAAACTTAGCATATATAGTTAAATTTCTAGTTACTGGTGAATTAAAGTCATATACAACTTTATAAGTATTATCTGTATACCAGTTTTCAAATGTATATCCATTCTTATTTGGATCTGCTGGTCTAGTAACTTTATTACCATGTTTAACAGTTTGATTTGGTAAATTAGTACCACCATCTGTAATAAATGTTACTGTATAATTAGTATCATCAGTACTTGAACCATTTTGGGTATATTTAGCATATAAAGTTATATTGCTAGTTACTTTAGTGCCAAAAGTATATTTATTAGTTAATCCTGAGTTAGTATACCAATCATCAAATGTATATCCATTTTTAATTGGATTATTTGGTCTTGCTGCTACATCACCATGAGTAACAGTTTGATTTGGTATAGTTGTTCCTCCATTAGATTCAAATCTTATTGTATATGTTTTAGCAGTACTTCTTGCTTCAAAAGTAGTATTTGTTCCTATATCAACTAAATCTCCAGGTTTATGAGAATTAGTTCCATTATACCAACTAACTGATGCACTAGATTCATTACCAGTAATAGTAGGCATAGTTACTTTACAAGTAGAATATGGAACTTGTCCATTATATGTTTCTGATGTTGTACATGTTCCTGTTGTTGCTCCTATAGAAGAAATATTTTCTCCCTTAGTAAATGTTGCTGTATAACCAATTGTATTAGATTTTGTTTGAGCATAGAATGTAGTTGCAGATAAATATCCATTTTCTGTAACAGATATATCTGTATTTGGTGAAACTACATTTGCACTTGAATAAGAACTAGTCTTAGTAAATCCTACAACATTTGGTGTATTAGCAGGAGCTGTAATAATAGGTGTTTTTATTGTACAAGATGTAACTTCATTATATAAATTACAAGATTTAGATGTTTCACTAACTGTATTACCATTTGCAACAAAGTTAATAGTTATTGTTTTATTAGTAATTGCATAATAAGTAGTATTACTATTAATTGTTTTAGTACCTGCAGTAGCACTATTCCATTCACTTGTAGTTCCATTTTTATTAGTATTATAACCAATTATGTTATAACCAGTTCTAGATATAATTGGTGATGTCATTGAAATATTACATGATGTTTCATTATTATAGAAATAGCAATCTTTACTCTTTGTTCCTGATGTTGTTGCTCCATTAGAGTCAAAAGTTAAAGTTACTGGTGTTTTCTTTTTAAATATTGCATATAGTGTAACATCAGATCCACCCATTTGTAATGAATCTAATTTTGAATGAGAATTTGAATCAGTATTCCAACCTATAAAATCATATCCTGTTTTAGATGCTGTTACTGATAAATCTATATTATTAGGTGATGTTACTACTTCAGATGTTTTAGATACAGTTGAACCTCCATTAGTAGCATAATCATAAGTTACTGTATGATTAAGATTTTGAGTTATTTCTACACCCCAAGTACAATTTGATGTAATTGCATTATAGTTATTAGTTGCTCCTACACTAGCTATTACATAATAATTACCTTGAGTAGTAGGTAATCCAGTATGAATAGTATTACAACTACTATCTGAATAATAGTTTACTGTTGGAGTACCATCTAATGCAGTTACCTCTGCTTCTGTAGTAGAACCATCTTCTACTTTAACAGTTTTTGTAATTGTGATTTGGTTATTAGCTTTACTTATTGAACAAGTTTTTTCTTGTGCATTATCATGATTAGCATCTCCAGCACAAGTAATAGCATAATCTCCTGCATTAGTTTGTAGATTATTACCTACTGTTCCACCAGAACAACTTGCTATATTTTGCTGTGACTTATTATATGTTTTATTAGAACAAGTTATTTCTGCGACTAATTTATTAATTACTATTGTATAATTTGCTGATTTATTTGAACCTGTATTTGTATCAGTTGCTTTTATAGTTATTGAATAAGTATCAGCTGTTGTTCCTGCTGGTATTGTTACTACACCTGCACTAGATACTGTAATATTTTCTGAACCTGAAGTTTTTTCATAAGTATAGTTTCCTGATCCTCCAGTAGCAGCATATACATTAAATGTTTGTGCATTTGGACTATAAGCCTTAGTAATTGTTCTATCAGAAAAATCTAATTCACTACCAGTCCATTTTGCATATAAAGTAAATGAATTAATTACTCCATCATTAAAATCATATGCATTAGTACAACTAGATTCTTTATACCAACCTCCAAAATCATAACCAGATTTTGTTGGGTCTGTTGGTCTAGTTAATTTGAATCCATGACTAACATTAACTGGATTTGGACTTATTGCTGAACCACCTTGTGAGTCAAATGTTATTGTATAAAAATTTAAATCCCATTTAGCATATAAAATAATATCACTTGTTACTACTGTATTAAAGTCATATGCCTGAGTTAATTGTGCATCAGAGTACCATCCACTAAAACCAAAATTAGTTTTTTGTGGATCAATTGGTCTTGCTACCTTACCTCCTACTGATATACTTTGTGATACTAAATTACTATCATCTATACAACCATTACATTCAAATTGTGCAACATAAGTTGTATCAGGTGATACTATTTGATGAGTAGTACCAAATAAGTATAATTGCTCTATTGCATCTTGTACATTAGTAGCAGTTAATCCTGAGTTAAGTGGAGAATAAGATATTTCTCTTGCTATTAAGTTCTTTGCTTTTGTATTATAAATACCATAAAAAGCTGAAGAACATAAACAAAACAAAGCAAATAATACTATTAATGTTTTTCGCTTATTCTCTTTCATTAATTTTTTTAATTTTTGAAATTTTTGTTTCATAAAAAAACCACCAATTCTATTTTTACTTATTAATTTTCTGTATGAGTCACATCATTTAATTCTAAATTATTTAAATATGTTGTTGATAAAGTAAATGCGTCTTTGTTAAACATTTGTTCAGCGTGTGCTGAGCAGAATGATTCATCAGGTGTAGTAGATCCTGAATATCCATTATCAACTAATCTTATAGTATCTCTATATAATCTTACAGTTAAATAAGATCCTGAATCTTCTACTTTTGCAGTTACTTTATAAACACATGCATAACTAACCAATGTAGCATCATAGTCAGAATACATATAATATGTTCCTTGTTTAATAGGTGAAACCCATCTCCCAGTTGAATTAGGAGCACCTTGATTATGACTAATCGTAAATGAACATTGATTTGAATTATCAGCTGCAGTACAAACAGATGAAGAACCTTCTGAACCATGAAAATCAACTTCATAAGTTAATGTAGTATAATTTACATTTTGTTTAAAAATAGCTTTTCTGTTTGAACTTTGAAGAATTGAAATATTATAATACTTATCTCTTTCATTTTTTAGACTATTATAATCAACAACATCTGCATATACTTCATCAATTGCGTCTTGAACATTAGTTGATTTTAATCCTTTATTTGATGTAAATCCTACAGTATCTGCAAAATAAGAATATGCATATACTGTTCCTGCTGCTAAAAAAATTCCTAAGATAAAAGCAAATAAAGGGTTTATTTTTTTCTTGTTATTTTCCATACATAAATACCTACCATTATTTTAAGTAAATTTATTAATATTCAGATTTATTAACGAAATCAAAACTAATTGTTATGTCGCTACCAAAAGATGATGTTGGAGTTCCATTAAAATCAATAAAGAATCCCCATCTTTCTCCATACGCAGGGAAAATATGATCTCCACTTGCATCAGTAAACCTTAAATTTATAGTTGGTCCTCCTGGAACACCACTTCCTGACATAGGAGCTGCTCCAGAATAAATTTGAGCAGTATAAGTCATTTGACTTTGTACTGGTCTAAAATTAGCTTTATTATTATTATTTGGTATTTCAAACGCTATACAATTTGTTTGAGATGCCAAATAATCATGACATGGTTGAGTAAAATCATAATCACTTGGAATAGTAATTGTTAATCTAGTTGTTTTACCTGTTCTAGCAAATTCATATGTTAATCCTTGAGAAAAAATCCAACTATCTATTTCTGTAATATCTTTAGAACTAACAAAATCAATTCGATCTGTTTTTTTCTTTAGATCATCTAGTCTTACTACATCTGCATATACTTCATCAATTGCGTCTTGAACATTTGTTGATCTTAATCCTTTATTTGATGTAAATCCTATAGTATCTGCAAAATAAGAATATGCATATACTGTTCCTGCTGCCAAAAAAATTCCTAAGATAAAAGCAAATAAAGGGTTTATTTTTTTCTTATTATTTTCCATACATAAACACCTACCTATTATATATAAATTATAAACCTTTTTATTTAGATAAGTCAACAAAAAAAGAACTATTTTAATAGTTCTTCTAACTCTGTTTTTGATTTAAATCCTACTACCTTTTCTTTAAGATTTCCATTTTCAAAAATTAATATTGTTGGAATAGACATAATATCAAAATCTTTTGTTATTTCTTCAGCATTATCAACATTAATTTTATAAAATTTTGTATTTTCATTTTCTTCTGCTATTTTATCTATAATTGGTGATATCATCTTGCATGGACCACACCATGGAGCATAACAGTCTATAACAACTTTTCCTTCTTTAATTATATTTTTATATTCAATATCTTTTATTTCTTTAACCATATTAATTCTCCATTTCTTTTATTGCTACTGTAGCTGCGATAGAACCATCTGAAACTGCCGTAGTTAATTGTCTTAATAATTTATTTCTAGCATCTCCTGCTACATATATTCCTTTTTTATTAGTATGTACATCATCTTTAGATATTATATATCCTTTTTCATCGATATCAACAATATCTTTAAATATAATATTTTTTGGCTCTTGACCTACCGCAATAAATAGACCATCAACTTTTAATTCATCTGAATCATTAATAATAATACTTTCTACTTTTTCAGTTCCATTTATTCTTGTAACATTAGAATTATATATAATTTCTATATTATTTTTCTTTTTAATATCTTCTACTAATTTATTTTCTCCTCTAAAAGTATCTCTTCTATGAATTAAATATACTTTCGATGCTAAATCAGATAAATATAATGCATCTTCAAGGGCAGTATTTCCACCACCTACTACAGCAACTATTTTTCCTTTATAAAAATTACCATCACAAGTAGCACAATAACTTATTCCTTTTCCTACTAATCTTTCTTCATTTTCTATTCTTAGTTTTCTATTCTCTGCTCCTGTTGCTAATATAATTGCCTTAGATTTATAAGTGTCTATATTTGTTGTTACTTCTTTATCTTCTGTAATAGATAATACTGTTTCAAATTTTATTTCTACACCTAGATTAATAACTTGATTATACAGATTTGTAGCATAATCTGAACCAGATATTTTTTCTATTCCAGGATAATTAGTAACCTCATTAGCATTTACTATTTGACCACCAGGTACTTTAGCTTCTAAAACTAATATTTTTTTATTTGCTCTTCCGGCATATAATGCAGCGGTTAATCCAGCTGGTCCTGCTCCTACAATAATAATATCATACATAAAAATCACCTATTTAAATTATAACATAATAAAATAAAAAGTGGTATTAATTACCACTTTTATTAATTCTACCAATTACAAAAGTACATTTATTTGAACTTTTATTAAAAGTACCTGTTAAATATTCACCATTTTTATTAACCCAAACATATTTATTACTATAATCACTTACTGAATATAAAATACCTTTTCCATTAACTTTTTTACAAAATTCATCATAAGTTAATGAAGAACCGTTTTTTAAAGCTGTTTGAATTTCATCATATTTAGAGAAGTCAATTTTATTATTCTTTATTTCATCATTATCATAAGAAGCTTCAATAGTTGCTTTATTTGATGAATAATAAGATGCTGTTATTTTTTCATCCGATGCGATTTCCCAAGTATATATATTATACTTTTCATCTGTTAAAGTCCCTTCAAATCCAATAATTTTATTGATTTCTTCTACAGTATTTTCTGGTTTTATTTTTTTAATACAATCAAGTGCTCTACAATTTCCCTTAATTTGTTTCTTTAAATCATTATTACCAGATACATTCTTTTTAGGTAAACATCCAGTTACACTGAATACAAGTACTAAACTTAATAATCCTATTAAAATTTTCTTTTTCATATTCTTACCTCCTTATTGATTATATCATAGTTTTTTAGTTTTAAAAGATTTTTCTATTAACTTAACCGACTTTTCTTGCAAATCAAAGACCATATTCCATACATCATCTATAGGATATGTTCTCATTCTATTTATTACTGAAAAAATATAATTCCAAGAATCATATAAATCTTTATCAATAACCTCTATTTTATGTAGTAATTCATGACTTTTTTTACCTAGATATGCTCCATTTTCTACTGTTGCAATATCACTTTCTTTTTTCTTTCTTAAATCTTCAGCTTTTTCTATATGATGATAACTAGGTTTATTTTCTTCTGTTACTTTAAAACCCATCCAATCTATATAGTAACATCCTTTTGGGTAATATATTTTTTTCATTTGTTTTAATACTTCATTATTTATTTTGATTGTTCTTCTCATACTAAATTCCTACATTTTTTTGGTGAAGAAGAAATTTCTTCTCCCCAATCATCTCCCCAATCATCAATCCAATCATCACTGATATTATCGTCATATTCATTATCTGAATTTTTTGATTTATTATATTCATCTATTAATTCTTGCAAATACTCAGGTGTAATTTTATTTTGAAGTTCTTTTAAATTTTTTAGTTCGTATAATATTTTTTGACATACTTTTTTATATCCTATATCATCTAACATACTCTTGTTGCTAGAAAAAACCATTATTCTCGAAATTAATTGTAATTTATTATAAAAATCACTAATAATTTCAGGTCCATCTATGCTAGTCATACTCATTTGTAGAGATTCATCTTGATATATAGTGCATTCCGGATCAAAATCATGTCTTTTCTTAAAATTTGGATTCTTAATAAACTCATTTTTTTCAGAATCATAATATCCAACAAAATAGTCTGATGAAATAGAATATTTATTTTCATCATAATTAGAATTAGTTTCTAGTTCTTTATATATAGGATTATATTCATACTTGTTAAGTGCTAATACTGCAATTTGTTTAGCATCTCGATGAGGCCATTTTTTAAATAATTCTAATGATTCATTAGTACAATCTAATGGAACAAAATGAGATGACAAATTTGAAAATCTACATTTAAATTCTATATCTATTATTTCTTTTGCACGACCACCATGTCCAAAAAAAACTAAATCATCATCATGAAATATTTCATTTATAGTTTCGTTAGTTCTTTCATTAAATATATTTATATTTTCCTTTGTATCTTCTATTTCTACTTCTTTAATAATTGGATTATCAATAATTTCTTTTGTTACATCCATAATTTTATTTAAGTTTTCCTCAGTAAAACAATTATAATCTATTGTATTTCCAAGAAGTCTAGTAGTGGTTGGGTATAATTCTTCTAATTTTTTATAATATAATTCACTATCAAATTCATATTTTTTCATAGGTACTCCTATATTTCTACTAGTTCATATTCTGTAGAACCTAAACCTAAATGCTGTGCATATTCAGTTATATGTCTACCTTCTCTAGTATCTATTCTTTCTTCTATATCCTTAGTTCCTTCTTCATGAGTAGCCCATATTGCATCTATAAATGCTTGATCATTTGCTACTGGATCAAGAGATGCAAATATACCAATATCGTTGATTACAGGATCTCCTTGATGAGCATCACAATCACAATCTAAACTAATTGCGTTTGCTACAGTTATATAAACTATTTGTCTATTAGTATCTTTTATATAATCAGATACTGCTTTAGCAGCTTCTGCCATTGATTCAATAAAGTCTTTTTGTTCATATTTACAAGACCAGCATTTATCTGGATCTTCAGTTTGTCCACAAGAATGAATATATGCTTTTCCGTTTCTAGATGCAAATCCAATTGATTGATTTTTTAAATTAGCTCCAAATCCACCCATAGCATGACCTTTACCATGTGCTAAATTTAAGAATGAATCATAATGTTCAAAACCTTTACCAATAATATCATAATCTAAATGTGCTCCGTTTTTTACAGGTATTTTAAATTCACCAATACCATCCATTATTTCAATACCTTTACCAATTTTTGTAAAGCCATGTTCTTCTGCAACTTTCATATGTTCTTCCATATCATTTCTCTTACCTGGATATGCAGTATTACATTCTATAATGGTACCATTTAATTTATCAACTAATGGTTTAATTAAATCAGATTTTAAATATCCTTTTGAACCTGCTTCACCAGTAGATACTTTAACACCTACATTTCCTTTTAATTCAACTCCCAATTTATCATATATCTCTATTAATTTTTCTGGTGTTATTTCTTTTGAAAAATATACTATTTTCTTTTCCATATTATACCTCCTAATATAATTATAAATATTTTTTTATTATTAAGCAATATTTGGTATAATAATAATGGTGATATAATGGGAAAGAAAAAAATAATTAATATTATATTAGATTTGTTTTTTATATCGGTTATTCTATTTTGTTTAATAAAAATAGGAATTTGGTTTTATGATAATTATAAAAGTAAAACTGTTAAAGAAAAATATAAGGATGTACAGGAAAAATTAGACAATATAGATATTAACAAAATAGAAGATGATACCATTTTAATAAAAAAACTAAAAAAGCAAAATGCTGATACAGTTGGATGGTTAAAAGTTAATAATACTGATATAAATTATCCAATTGTTAAAACTAATGATAATGATTATTATTTAAAAAGAAGTTTTGATAAATCATATAATTCTGCTGGATGGCCTTTTATGGACTACAAAAATGAATTTGATGGTACAGATAAAAATATAGTAATATATGGACATAATAGAAAAAATGGAGATATGTTCGGCACATTAAGTAAAACATTAAAAGAAGATTGGTATTTAAATAAAGAAAATCAAGAAATAATATTAATAACTGAATATGAAGTACAAAGATATCAAGTATATTCTGTATACCAAGTTTTAAATGAAGAATATTATATTAATACAGAGTTAAACGATCATGAGTATGAATCATTCTTAGATACTACCTCAAAAAGAAGTTACTATGATTTTAAAGTTAACTTAGATTCTTCTAAACCAACTTTAACATTATCAACATGTGCTAGTAATGATAAATATAGAACAGTATTACACGCAATAAAAAAATAATTATAGACATTTATTTGATTCAGATAATAGATCATCTAATGAAACAATATTATAACCTTTAGAAAGTATATATTTTATGCTTAGTATTATTTCATCTTGATCATCATTATCAAATATAAATATTTTTCCATTAGTTAAATTTTCTTTTGTATATAAAAGAGAATTTTCTTTTATAAAGTATTCGTTTATAGATTTCATTTTATAAGAAGAACATAGTTTTAAACTATCTTCTTTTTTATTTTCAAATAAACAGTAGTTAGACTTATTATTAAAACTAGTTTCTATTACATTATTATCATAAACTAAATATTTACTTATATATTCATTAGACCTTCCATAATTATATATATTATTTTTTATGTCAATTAGTTTATCTATATTATTTTTTATATATTTACCATCAAAAAAATAATTCACAGTAATTCTATTTTTTTCTACATAATTATTTATATTTTTATTCAGATTCAAAAGAATAATACTTACATTTCTATTTTTTTTATTACCACCGATTATATATTTATTATCTTGTTCTTTAATCTTATCTTCTTTCATAACTATTAATTCTTCTTTAAACTCTCCTACATTTTTCATTTTGTTATAACTTTCTTCTTCATCAACTAAACAACCATTTATACCAGTATAATATTTATCATCAATGATTATAGGTTCTACTTTACTTACTAACATTTCTTTTTTTGATTCAGATATTTTTTTCATAATTGGATCATTATCCTTAATGATGCTAGTAACCTTATTAGTATAAAAAAAACTAAAACCAGCGAGTATTAAAATTCCTATTACTTTTATTTTATTATTCATATTATCACCTAATAAAAAATATGAATAAAAAAAGAAAGTATTACTACTTTCTTATCTATGCTTACTATTTTCTTTTGCTAATTGTTCAATTTGACCTAATTTTATATCTTTAGCCATTTTAAATTCACCATCACATTGTAATTCAAATTTTTCAATAGCTGCTTCTACTGTTTCTTGATGATATCCTTCTTCATACATTTTTTCTGCTAGTCTTTCTTCAAAAGTTCTACCATCATTAGGCACTTCACACCCATGTTCTGCGAATGGATCTATATGATGTCCACTAGGATCTTCACCTATTCCTGAATGAATATCGATTTCAGCTTGAACTTCACTTAAAGTGAAATGATTATATCTATATATTTGTTGTCCTATTATTAGACTACTTATCAAACCTGCTGCGATTAATTCAGTATAAAATTTTTTTCTTTTTAATTGTCTTTTTTCATCTTTTTTCATTCAAATCCTAACTTCCTTCCTTTTTAAATGCATTTAAAATTTTATTATGTATTCCTGGTTCAACATAATCAATAGCATCCATTGCAACCTCTAGTGATCTTCTATAAGCACCAGTTCTAAATAGTTCTTCTGCTTTTGTTAAACCTATATCAACTTGTTCTTTTACACTTCTATATCTATTACCATATACTATTGTTTCTTCTGCCATCATAACATTTTTTATAGTATCATTAGTTGTATTAAATACTTTAAATGCTAAATCTCTAGCTGTATCAACTCTTATATTTAATGTCTCTATATTTATTGGTTTTCTATTTAATTCTTTATTAATTTCTTTAATAGCATCTGATGCATCTTTTAATTCAACATAATAATTATCTGGTATTACAGGAATATTATATAGTCTAACTCTATTTCTAGATTTCTTAATTAAATCCTTAATACTATCTAGTTGCTCTCTTGCTCTTGCTTCATCTTCTTTCATACTACCTATAGTTTGAATATCATAATCAAGAGTCTCATCTATCTTAGATAATTTTATCATTAAGAAATCTAATTCTTTTGATAACTTACTATAAGGAAAAGAATGATTTCTATTACAATCATTTAAATCACTAAAACTATCACTTATTGATACAATTTCTTTATTAATGATTTTTAATCTGTCTATATCATTGTTTGATAGATCATAATTATTTTCCATATCTTGAACTTCACTTAATAAATTAGTAATTATTTTATCAGTTCTAGTTAATTTAAATTTGAATGATTTCATATTATCTTCAAATTTAGTTCTTGCTAATTTTTCTCCTTCAAAATCATTATATAAAGAATCAAAGTAACTAATAATTGTTTTTAATTCAAAGACTACATCTTCTAAATTTAATACTTTTACTCTATCTAAAATATCACTTATTTTCTTATTTGTTTCACCTATATTATAATCAACATTTAAATAATCTAATTGATATTTTTGTTTAGTCATAGTCTCATATATTTCTGAAATGTCTTTTATTTTATTTGGAATAAGTTCATTACACATTATAAGTATTGCAGGAACTTCTTTAATAACATATCTCATATGTTCTACCATTTCATCAATACCTTTAACTATGTAGTTTATTTCATCATAGTCTTTCTTTTCCATTGCAACTTCAAATTCTTGAAATCTTTTATCAATAGATTCAAATTGTAATTCTATAGATTCTCCTACATTTCCATATGCTTCTTTGTCTTTTTCATAATCAGATTTTATAACTCTATAATCAGATTTTAATTTAACAATTCTTTCTCTATTCTTTTCTTCACTTAGAGTAATTTCTTTGATTTGATCAAGTAAAGTATTCGTTTTTTCTCTTAATTTATATATTTTTAGTTCTATATCCGCTAAAAGAGGTCTTATAGCTTTATAGTTTTTTTCTTCAACATAATTATCTGCTTGAATTAACATATCAGTAATTTCAGGTATGTCTTTATTTCTAATATTATCAAATTTTAATTGCCATTTTTCATATTTAATTTTTGTTTTTTCATCTTTTGCAAGACTTTCTGCTTTTGACAATTCATTTAATATAGGCGCGCTTAAAATGAGATTCTTTTCAGTCTCCAATATTTCTATATTATTTTTAATTTTTTTCTTACTTTTTATACTTTTAATTATAACTATTACAACTATAGCAATGATTACCATTATATACGCTGTAACAGGTATTAATTTCTCCATCATATAATCGCCTCTATTATCTATATTTTAACATACATTTCTTCTTTTTTACACATATTTCTACTTTTTTTATTTTTTTTAAAGATTTATTGACTATTTGCTTTATTTTGTTATATAATAACTTACGCAAACATTTTGTAGTCGTTTATTTGATTTGTAATGCGTTATTAGCGTAAGCGTTATAAGTACTATGCCTTAAACTACACATAGGAAAGTATTAATAATGACACCCTATAAATGAAATAGACATGCTAAAAGTTTGAAATATAGTAAAGGAGGGAAATGTATGTCAAGATATACTGGTCCAGCTTATAAGAAAAGTAGAAGAGTTGGTTTCTCAACACTTGAAAATGGTAAGGATTTAGCTAGAAGAAGTTATAAACCTGGTCAACATGGTCAAGATAGAAAAGCTAAACCATCTAACTACTCTGAACAATTAAATGAAAAACAAAAAGTTAAATTCACTTATGGAATGACTGAAAAACAATTCCATCAATTATTTAACAAAGCTGGTAAAATGGAAGGTATCCATGGTGAAAACTTCTTAAGACTTCTAGAATCTAGATTAGATAATATCGTTTATAGAATGGGATTATCTTCAACTAGAAGAGGAGCTAGACAAGTTGTTAATCATGGTCACGTATTAGTAAATGGTAAAAAAGTTAATATACCATCATTTATGTGTAAACCAGGAGATGTAATTAGTGTTAAAGAAGCTTCTAAAGATCATAAAGCTATCAAAGCTAGTTTAGATGCTATTAATCATACAGTTGATTATGTTAATTTTGATAAGAACAAACTTGAAGGTACTTATGTAAGATATCCTGAAAGAAGTGAATTATCAGCAGAAATTAATGAAGCACTAATTGTTGAATTCTATAGTAGATAATAAAAAGAACCAAATGGTTCTTTTTTTTGTGTTATGATTATATTAGGTGATAGTATATAAATCATATTCAGCTATTGTTTTTGAAACAATTACAGTTATTACATCAACAGTAGCATATATAAAAAATAAAAAAAGAATCAAATGATTCTTTTTTTTAAAATAAACTTAATTGGTTAGATTCATCCATACCTTCAAAGATATTCATTCTCTTCATAGTTTCAATAATAGTTTCAGATACTTTGCATCTTACTTGTAATTCTTCTATAGATAAGAATTCACGTTTTTTACGTTCAGCAACTATGTTCTTCGCAACAACATCTCCAAGACCTTCAATTGAATTAAATGGAGGAATAATTTCAGTATCATTTTTAACTTTAAAAGTAGTTGCTTCTGATTCATATAAATCTACATTAGTAAACTTAATTCCTCTTGCAGTTGCTTCTAAACATAGATGAAGAGATTCTTCTACATCTAGTTCTTTTTTAGTAACTTCTCCTCTTCCTTTATTATTTATTTCTATCAGTCTTTCTTTTATTGCATCATATCCTTTGATCATAGTTGTTACTTCTGTATCAGCAGCTTTACAAGAAAGCCATGAAGCATAATAATGAACAGGCATATGAACTTTATACCATGCTATTCTAAATGCACTTGTTACGTATGCAGCAGCATGTGCTTTAGGGAACATGTATTTTATTTTATGACATGATTCTATATACCAATCTGCTATTCCATTTTCTTTTAGTGTGTTTTCATATTCTACCCATTGATCATGATCTTTAGGTTTACTTGGTCTACCCTTTCTAACAAACTCCATGATCTTGAATGCTGTTATAGGTTTAAGACCATGATTCATTAGATATACCATAATATCATCACGACATCCAATAACTTCAGAGAATGGTACTACATTATTTCTAATTAATTCTTGTGCATTTCCAAGCCATACATCAGTACCATGAGATAAACCTGATATCTTTATTAATTCACCAAATGTTCTTGGTTTAGAATCTTCAACCATTTGAAGAGTAAATTTAGTACCAAATTCAGGTATACCTAAAGTACCTGTATTACACATTATTTGTTCTTTAGTAACCCCTAATGGTTCTGGTCCTAAGAATATTGCCATTGTTTCTTTATCATCTAGTGGTACTTTAGTAACATCAGTTTTAGATGTATCTTGTATCATACGTAGTTGTGTTGGATCAGAGTGACCTAATATATCTAATTTAAGAACATCATCTTCGATTTTATGATAATCAAAGTGTGTTGTTCTCCATGCAGATGTAGGATCTTCTGCTGGAAATTGATATGGTGTAAAATCATATACATCCATATAATCTGGTATAACTACTATACCTCCTGGATGCTGACCTGTGGTTCTTTTAACTCCAGTACAACCAAGAGCAAGTCTTTCTATTTCAATAGATCTTTTATTTATACCTCTGTCTTCAAAATAACCTTTAACAAAACCATATGCTGTTTTATCTGCAACTGTACCAATAGTCCCTGCTCTATAAACATTATCTACACCAAATAGTACTTTAGTATATTCATGAATAGCTGCTTGATTTAAATCTGAGAAGTTTAAATCTATATCTGGTACTTTGTCTGCATTAAATCCTAAGAACGTCGCAAATGGTATATCTTGTCCATCTTTTATCATATCTTCATTACAGTTAGGACATTTTTTATTTGGTAAATCAAATCCAGAAGAATATATAGTTCCAAGAGCTTTACCTTCTAGTTCAAATATAGAATGTTTACATTTAGGACATCTATAATGTGCTGGAAGTGGATTAACTTCTGTTATCCCCATCATTGTTGCAACAAATGATGATCCAACAGAACCTCTTGAACCAACTAAGAATCCATCATCATTAGATTTTTTAACTAGTCTTTGCGCAATTAAGTATATAGGATCAAATCCTGCACCTATTACTCCACCCAAAGCTTTTTTAACACTCTTTTCTAATGCTTTATCATCTAATTCTTCTTCACTAGTTTCTTTAATGTAATCACTTACTAGTTTTAATACAGAATCTTTTCCTTCAAGAATAGTTTTATGAAGTATTTCATATGCTTTAGTTTCAATATCTTTTGTATTTTCTTTTTCTAAATTATGTTTAATTGCAGTATAAACTATATCACCATAAAGTTCTGTTCCTAATCTTCCTTCTATGTTATATGGAAGTGGATTACCATACCAATCATTTGCTTTATCATAAACTAGTTCTGTTACTACCTTAGGACAATCTAGATATGTTTTTCCATCATCACTTCTTACTCTTGGTGAAAATGGTACTCCACCAGTTTGAATAATAACATCAAATATTTCTACCATATCTAATATTTTGTTTGGATTAGTAATAACTAATTCTTTAGCTTTTTCTTTTCCTAAGAATTCAAAATCCGAAAGCATTTCAGTTGTTGTTCTAAAATGTTGTGAAGGAACTTTACCATTACCATTTCTTGAAAGTGGGTGTCTTCCTCTTCCTGGTACTTTTTGATTTATTATTATTTCTCTATATATTTTATCTTCTTTCTTTAAATGATGAACATCACCTGATGCTACTATAGTTTTACCAGCTTCACTAGTTACTCTTACTATCTTTTCTATATTTTGAATAAGTTCTGCTTCATTAGCAAATACACCAGGTACTAAATGACAATATTCATCTACAGGTTGTACTTCTACATAATCATAAAAATTAATAATATTAGTTAATTCTTCATCTGATTTAGTAGCAGCTTGAGTAAATACTTCTCCTTCATAACAACCAGATCCAATTAAAAGACCTTCTCTTAATTTTTCTATTTCACTTCTTAGTATTCTAGGAGTTTTATATAAGTATTTAGTGTTCGCAAGTGATACTATTTTAAATAAGTTTTTTAATCCTTTTAAGTTTAGAGTAAGTATATTTATATGATGTGCTCTACCATATTTATGTATTTCATCTTTAGGTACTAAATTATTTAATTTATCAATAGTATTTATATTATTATCTACTAATTTTTTAATCATTTTAGCAAGTACTAATGCTGTACCTTCAGCATCGTAATTTGCTCTATGGTGAGCATCTTCATCAAATACTACATTATATCTTTTAGTTATTGCAGAAAGTGAATGTCTTGCTTCACCTTTATCTAATGCTCTAGAAAGTTCTAAAGTATCTAGAACACAGTTATTAAATTCACCTAGATCATATTTTTGATATGCCATTTTTATAAATGAAGTATCAAACTTAGCGTTGTGTGCAACTAAAGGAAGATCTCCATACCATTCTTTGAATTTCTTAACTCCTGTTTCTTCATTCATTTTACCTTTTAACATGTCATCTGTTATATGAGTTATTTCAGTTATTTTAGCACTTAATGGTTTCCCTGGATCTATTAATTCATCAAATGTATCTAGTATTTCTCCATTTCTAATTTTAACTGCACCTATTTCAATAATTGAGTCTGCACCACCGGCATTAAATCCTGTTGTTTCTAAGTCAAATACTACAAATGTAGCATCTTCTAATTTATCTTTAATTGGGTTTATAACAATATCAACTGAATCATCAATCATTGTTATTTCACATCCATATATTATTTTAAATGGTTCTTCTCCTTCTGCTAGATCTTTATTCATACCTCTAACTAAGTTAAATGCATTAGGGAAACTTTGAACACCATCATGATCTGTAACAGCAATACCTCTATGTCCCCATTTTTTAGCAGTCTTAATTAAATCTTCTACCGCTACTACACCATCCATTTGACTCATTAATGTATGTGCATGTAACTCTACTCTTTTTTCTTCTGAATCATCAATTATTTCAATATCTTTAGATGGTATATCCATAATATTATTTGCATTAAGAACAAAATCTCTAGCATAATCATCATATTTAACATTACCATTTATTCTATACCAATTTCCTTCTTTGATCTTAGAATCTATTCTTTCAAAATCTTCTTGATTTCTAAAAAATATTTTTACAAAGAAACTGTCTTGATAATCAGTTACTTTTAATGTAATAATTTTAAAAGCAGTTTTAGTTGATTCAAACAAATCTTTTCCAAATACTTTAACTTCAATATTTACATTTTCTATTTCACCATCAAGATTATTTAAAGAAGTAATTTCTCCATCAAATTCTCTACCTAATATTGCACCTGAATCTTTTATTTCTTTTGTACTTGCAATTTTCATAGGTTCTTTCTTTTTTTCAAATTCTTTCTTTTTAGGTACTACTATTTTTGAAGTATCTATATTTAATTCATTATTTATTTCATTTTTTATCTCATCTTCATTTACTACTATATTTAGTTTTATATCTAAACCTATTTGTCTAAATTTTGATTCTATTATTTCCAATTTATTATTTACTAAATTTTCCATAGCCTTATTATCCACTTCTAAACATAAACCATTAGTAGTAAATTTAATTAATTTATCTTTTAATATTTTAGCCATTGCTTTACTAAAATCAGATTTATCTATAACATATGAATAATAATCATTGACCATAATCTTATCAGAAGTTTTAGGAATTATTGTATATGTTACTGTTTCTAAATTAGGAAAACCTATTTTTATATTATCATCTAAAAACTTTATTACCTCTAAAGGTAATAATTCTTTAGTTTCTATTATAAAATTCCAATTTAATTTATCTTTTGAAGATTTAATCTTTAGTATTTTTCCTTCTTCAAAAAATCTATAATAATCTTCATTACATTTTAATTTATCTAAAAATAATTTTAATTTATCATCCATATAACCACTCCTGATTTTTCACTAATATCATTATATCAATTTTTTCTTTTAAATAAAAGAAAAAACCAATAAAAAAAGTCTATTTTATAATGTCATAGACTATTTTTATTGGACCTATATTATCATCTGTAATTCCTACTGTATTTAAGTATTCATCTTTATTTATTTCTTTATCAGTATAAATAATCATAATTGGTTCTCCAGTTACAACTTTATCATTAATAGTTTTAACTAATTTAATACCTACTTTAGGATTAATTATATCATTTTTTTCTTTTCTACCTGCTCCTAAATCATTACATAGTTCTGCAAGTTTCATAGTATCTATATCTGTTATATATCCATCTTTATTTGAATAAATTTCTACATAATTATTTTCTAGAGGAATATTAGATATATCCCCACCTTGATAAGAAATAAATTCTTTTAATTTTTTAAGACCATTTTTATTATTATAATTTTCTTCTACTTCTTTAATTGCATTTTCAATGGGTATATTTTTACCCATTGAAACCATATAACTAGATAGAACTAGACATAGTTTAAGAAACCTTTCTTCACCTTTTCCATTTAATGTATCTATTGCTTCTAAAACTTCAACTGAATTACCAATTGTTCTACCTAACGGATAATCCATATTAGTTAAAACTGCGACAGTTTCTTTACCATACCTTTTACCTATTTCTACCATAGTTTGTGCTAATTTTTTAGCATCTTCTATATTATTCATAAAAGCACCTTTACCTACTTTTACATCTAATAATATTTTATCAGAACCCGATGCTAATTTCTTACTCATAATACTTGATGCAATTAAAGGAATTGATTCTGTTGTACCTGTTACATCTCTTAGAGCATATATCTTTTTGTCTGCTGGTACCAAATTACCTGATTGAGATACTAATGCTATTTTTATATCATTAACTTGTTTAATAAATTCTTCATTTGGAATACTAGTTTTAAAACCTGAAATTGATTCTAATTTGTCTATAGTTCCACCAGTAAATCCTAATCCTCTTCCACTCATTTTAGCGACTGGTACACCACATGATGCTACTAAAGGTCCTACTACCAAAGTAGTTTTATCTCCTACTCCACCAGTAGAATGTTTATCTACCTTTATTCCATCAATTTGACTTAAATCAATTTTATCACCACTATTTAACATCGCTGTAGTTAGATTATATGTTTCATTAAAAGTCATTCCATTAATACAAATAGTCATTAATAATGAACTCATTTGATAGTCTTTAATATTATCATTAACATAATTAGTAACAACAAATTCTATTTCTTCTTTAGTAAGTTCTTGATTAGATTCTTTCTTATTAATAATACTTATAATATCCATATAATCACCTATTTTAATTATAAATAAAAAAAGAAGATTAATCAATCTTCTTTACAATATACTCTACACCTCTTTTAGGATCATCTCTTAAAAATCTAATTAACTCTTTATTCTTAGTTATTTCATTAATTATCTCTATATCTGTTTTAGGTAGATAAGTCTTATATTCTTCTTCTTTTTCTGATACCACTAATTTATCTCTTCCTAGTAAATAATCAGGTGTTGTATCTAATGCATCTACTAATAATTCAAATGTTTCTAAATCGGGTGTTCTACCTTCATTTTCATAGCATGATATAGAAACTTTTGTTACATTTATTAACTTTCCTAATTTTTCTTGAGATAAACCTTTAGCCTTTCTCAATTCCCTTATTCTACTACCTATCAACAATATAATCACCTACTAGTAGTTTGATTATATTAAAAGAATTAATACATTTTATTAAAGTTAACTAATTAGTAACTTTTATAGATATATTTTTATATTAATTTCTTCATCATTAAAAGAGTATATAAAGCTTAATCCAATTGATGTAAGAAAAGCATTTATATATCTTAATAGTTTAAGATTCATCTTTTTGTTCATCGTTTCTTTTATTGGATAAAAATGTTACTTTTTCAGCGATTATTTCTGTTAGATATATCTTTTCTTCATCTTTTTCATATACTCTTGATTCAACTCTCCCTTTTACTCCAATAAGATCTCCTTTTTTACAAAACTCTGCTGTATTCTCTGCTACTCCAGTCCATAATCTACAATCTATAAAATCAGTGTCATATTCACCATCTAGATTTTTATAACTTCTAGGAACTGCTAATGTAATATTAGTAAAAGTTTTACCTCCTTCACTTTCTTTTAATTCTGGATCTCTTACTAATCGACCCACCATAACTATTTGATTTAACATATATTTTCCTCCTTTCGAAATGCATAATACTACATACAAAAATAGAGTGCAAATAGCAAAAATTGCGTTTTTGTATCAAATACCTTATCAAAAATTTTAGAGTAAAAAAAGAAAGATGAATTATTGATTATCATCTTTCTTTAAAAATTCAATTTTTGTGTTTTTTTTATTTTTTTAATAAATCTTGAATTCCTTCTATACCTAAAGTTGCACATTTAACTCTTGCAGGTTGTTTTGATACGTCTTCATATATAGATAATTCTTCTAATAAGTTCTTATCAAACTCTTTACCTTCAATCATATTATTATAGTTTTCTATAATATTTAAAGCTTCCTCTTTAGTTTTACCTATTAACTTAGATATACCTATTGATAGTGATGATGTTGCAATAGCGCATGCTTCTCCATCAAATCTAATATCTTTAATAGTATTATCTTCTAATTTTAATTCTATTGTAAAATGATCTATACAAGAAGAATTATTCTTATCTTCTTTTATATAACTTGGATCATTTAATAGACCTTTATTAACTGGATTATTAAAGTTTTCTAATATTAATTCCCTTTTTAATTCACTATCCATGTTATACACCTAAACTTTCTTCTAATATTTTATCGTTATCTAAAGCCTCTACTAATTTATCTATTTCTTCTTTTGTATTATAAAAATATAGACTTACTCTTACTGTATTTGTAATATTTAGTTCATCTTTTAATTTCTTATCACAATGATCACCACTTCTTACACATATATTATGTTTATCTAAATATATAGCAGTGTCTTGCGCAAATACGTCTTTAACATTAAACGCAACTGTTGAACCTTCTACATCTTGATTATAAATAATAATATTATCTAGTTTCTTTAACTTTTCTATTAAATATCTTTTTAATTCACAAGTATACTCTTCTATATTATCGATGCCTATTTTATTAATATAATTAATAGCTTCCATAAAACCAATTGCACCTGCTATATTTTGTGTACCTGCTTCTAAATTATATGGTAATTCTTTATATACTATTTCAGATGGAGAATCAAAACTAATAGTCATACCTCCACCCTTTTTAATAGAATCTAATTCATTAAGTAATTCTTCTTTACCATATAAAACTCCTATTCCATTAGGGCCAAGCATCTTATGAGCAGATATTGCTAAAAAGTCTACATCACTATCTTGTACATCTATATTAATATGTCCTGCACTTTGAGCAGCATCTACAAGTACTTTTATTCCTTTTTCATGACAAATATCTGTAATCTTTTTAACATCTCTTATATCTCCAATTACATTAGTTACTTCAGCGATAGATACTACTTTAGTATTTGGAGTAATACTAGAAATAAGATTATCATAATTAAAAGTATAGTCTTCATTTAATGGTATATATTTTACTTTAATACCTATTTTATTTTCTAAATCAAACCAAGGTAATATAACAGATGCATGTTCTGATTTTGTAACTAATACTTCATCCCCTGCTCTTAGAATATTCTTAAAATAACCATATATAGCTTGTGATAAACTTTCTGTTGCTCCTGAAGTAAATATTATTTCTTTAGTACTTTTAGCATTTATAAATTCTTTTACAGTTTCTCTAGCTTTTTCAAATTCTGCACTAGATTTAACACTTATAGAATAATCTCCTCTATGAGCATTACTTGGATAATTATAATAGTATTCATTCATCTTATCTATTACACATTTTGGTTTAATAGATGTTGCACCGTTATCAAAATAAATTATCCCTTTTTCTAAAAATGGAAAGTCCTCTCTGTTCATAATTTCACCTCCAATATATAATATTAAAATAATATTTTATAAAACATTATTATTTTATCATAAAATCTATTTTTTTACTTATTTTTTTGCTAAAATTAAATTAAGGAGATGAAATTATGGAAAATTGTATATTTTGTAAAATAGTTAATAAAGAAATACCTGCGAAAGTTATATATGAAGATGATGTTGTTATGGCATATTTAGATATTAGTCCTATTTCTGCTGGACATACTCTAATAATACCTAAAGAACATTTTACTGATTTAGATGATATTAAAGAAGAAACTCTAAATCATATCATGAAAACTGCTAAAAAATTAAAAAAATTAATAGAAGAAAGATTGAATCCAGATGGATTACAATTAGTTCAAAATAACGGTAATCTTCAAGAAGTAAAACATTATCATTTACATTTAATTCCAAATTATATTAATGAAAATGATTTAGATTTAGATCAAGTATATAAATTATTAACAAAATAAAAGTTCCTAAATGGAACTTTTTTTTAGCAGACAGCAGAACATAAAATAATAGCTAGTAATATATAAAGTACTATTATTGCAACATATCCACTACCTGATCTTTTAGTAGGAACACTTCCTGAACAATTAGTATTTGTCATAAAAACCTCCTTAAATATACGCTCCTATTATTATTACTAATAATATAAATAATACTAGAATAATTCCAGCATTCGAACCATATGAGTAATTCATAATTCATTCCTCCTTTTTATGTTGTTCACAATATACTATGAATAATAGTCTTTTTTTGTGATATTCTTTTAGAAAATATTGTTTTATTTTCTTATTTTTGTTATTATATTAATTGTGTAATGATTTTAGGAGGATAACATGAAGAAGAGTAAATTATTATTAGGTGCAACAGTTATTATGGCTGGTGTATTACTTACTACAGGTTGTGGTAAAACTAAATTAAAGAATGGTGAAGAGGTTGCAATTAAAGTAAATGGTAAAAACATTACCGCTGATACTTTATATAAAGAATTAAGAAGTAAATATGCTAAGAACATAATTATCGACGATATTGATAAAAAAATATTTGACGTTGTTTATAAAAATGATGAAGATATAGAAAAACAAGTTAAAGAACAAATGGATTATATTAAAAATCAATATAAAGATAATTGGGAAGAAACATTAAAAAATGCCGGATATGAAGATGAATATGCATTAGAAGATGAATTTAGATTACAATATCAAAGAAATAAAGCTATTGATGACAATTTAAAAGAAAATATTAAAGAAAAAGATATTAAAAAATACTATGAAGAAGAAGTTGTTGGAGATATTAGTGCAAAGCATATACTTATAAAAGTTAAAAGTGATTCAGATTCAGAAGGATTATCTGATGAAGAAGCTAAAAAGAAAGCTAATGAATTAATTAAGAAACTAGATAATGGTGAAGATTTTGCTAAATTAGCTAAAGAAAATTCTGATGATACAGGTTCTGCAACTAATGGTGGTGATCTTGGATTCTTTAATAAAGGTCAAATGGTTCAAGAATTTGAAGATGCTGCTTATGATTTAAGAATAAATGAATATACTAAAGAACCAGTTAAAACAACTTATGGTTATCACATTATATTAAAAACTGGTGAAAAAGATAAAGCAAAATTAACTAAATCTTTAAAGAAAGAAATAAAAGATAAAATAATAAATGAAAAGAAAGAAAATGATAAAACTATTTCAATTACAACTTTAGATAAAATAAGAAAAAATTATGGTTTAAAATTTAAAGATTCTAAACTTAAAAAGATTTATAAAGAATATATAGAAGAACAAAAAGAACAAGCTGAAAAACAAGCTACTAATGCAAACTAAAAAGAATATCAATCGATATTCTTTTTTATTTCATTTATATCAAATCCTTTTTGATATAATTTTTGTTTAATAATACTATCAAGTTCATAACCTGAATATTTTTTTGAATATTTATTATATAGTTTTAAATATTCTTTTTCACCATTATTATTTTTTAAATCTTTACTATCTAATATATCTTCTATCATATATTTACTATATCCTAATGTATTAAAATAATTAATTAACTTATATTTTAATACATTTCCACTGCAATTTTTAATCGTAGATATTTTTTTATCAATTAATCTGTCTAGTTTATCCCTTACTTCTTGTTCATCTATCTTTTCTATATACTTATCCACAAGATTATCATTCATTCCAGAGTTAATTAATGCATATCTTATTTTATTTGGTCCATCATTAGTTAAATTAATCTTATCTGATATATATGATTTTATATATAATTCATCATTTATTAAACCAATATTTTCTAATCTTTTAATAGTTTTTTTTATTAGTAAATCATCATACTCTTTTTTTGATAAATATTTTTCTAACTCATTTCGTGATCTCATTTTTACATTAATATAATTTAAAGCTTTTTCATATGCTTCTTCATTTTTATTAGATTCCTTAATTTCCTCTAATAATTTTGAATCGATTTCTTTTTTTAATAATAAATTATATTTAAGTATTATTTCTTCATATAAATCTACTTCTTCATTATCAAAATATACTCTATATTTATTTTTAATCTTTTTATATTTAATTATCTTCAAGTTATCACCTTCTTCATATATTATTGTAAAAAAAAACTTAATACTTATTCTTCTTTTAAGTGTATTAAGTTATTTTGTATTTCTTCCAAAGCTCTATCTAAATTATTTTTAGTCTTATATTCATTTTCTTTCATTTGATAGTGTTTTGTTTCTTCCATCGCTTCTGCTCTTTGTGATGCTACATATACTAATTGGTATTTAGATGGAATAATATTTAACATTTTATCTATTGAATAATTCATATTATCTCTCCTTGCCTAATGTATTATATTACTTTTATATTTATTTTTCAACTATAAAATATGAGTTTTTGTACTAAAATCCATACCTATAGATTTACTAATTGCATCATTAATCATATCCATATATTGATATATACCTGCTTCGCTTTCATGTTTAACTGAAGCATCTACTAAATCAGAGAATAATTCTATATCTTTTTCATCATTAAAAACTCTTGTCATTTTATTATGAAACTCTTCTTTTTGTCCTAAAAAGAACATTTTTTTCATATCAGGGAATAACGCACTCATATCATCACTTATCATATCTCTAATATTTGGTAAAGTATCTTGTGCATCAATTTCATCTACATATTCTTTAGGAAACTCTACATTACTTTTAATAGAAGACATTGTACATACTACTGAATGCGCAACTTCTCTATTAATTCCATCATATAGTCTTTTACCTGAATCATCGGTATTAACTATACCTCCAGAAGTAAAGAAATCTAAGAAATTAAAATCATTACGAATAACTTGAGCTTTTTCATTAACAGATAGATTATCATATTCATATATACAATATTTTTTACTATCAATTTCTTCATCAGAACAACCTGCAACTCTCATTAATTCTAAATAATCTGCATACTTATCAACGAAAATTTTATTTAATTTTTCAATATTCAAATTATCGTTTCCCATATTCATTCTCCTATTACAAGGACATTATAACACAAAAAAAGAAACTAGGAAATAGTTTCTATTAAATTAATTATTCATAAAATTATTAAATCCTGAACATGAATCATTAATATTTGTTGTTATATTTTCTTCTGAGCATGTATATTCAGGTACATAAGTATGTTTATAAATATGATTATTAACTACATTAGTATGAATTGGTACTATATGAGTTACCTCATGAACATAGTCCTTTTGAATGCAGTTTTGAATTGGATTTTCATAAACTGGATCAACAGGACAACACTCAGTACTTACTACTGGACAACATGCTTTTTTACAATTTCCAAACATAAAATAATCCCCCTATCTAGTATAAGATATGAGAGATTATATTTATTGAATAGTTTAATTAACTATTAAAATGGCATTTTAAAATTACCATTACTCATCATTTTCATCATCTTTTTACTTTGTTCAAATTGAGTTAATAATCTATTAACTTGTTGTACAGAAGTTCCTGATCCTTTAGCGATTCTTTCTTTTCTAGATGCTTTTATTATGTCTGGATTTCTTCTTTCATTTGGTGTCATAGAAAGTACTATTGCTTCTATTTTAGCTACTTCTTTAGGATCTATTTGTACATTATTTAATCCCATTTTTCTAGCTCCTGGTATCATTTTTAATATACCTTCTATAGAACCTAATTTTTTAATAGTTTTAAATTGTTTTAAGAAATCTTCTAGGTCAAATTTACCCTTTTTCATCTTCTTATATGATTCTTCTGCTTCTTCTTCATTCATGATGCTTTCTGCTTTTTCTATTAAGCCCATCATGTCACCCATACCAAGAATTCTGCTAACCATTCTATTTGGATCAAATTCTTCAATACCATCTAATTTTTCAGAAGTACCTATAAACTTAATTGGAACATTAGTTAGGTATCTAGCAGATATCGCAACACCACCTCTAGTATCACCATCAAGCTTAGTAAGTATAACACCTGTTAAAGGTAATTTTTCATTAAAACCAGTTATTACATTTATTGCATCTTGACCAATCATGCTATCAAGTACTAATAATATTTCATCCATCTTAACTTCTGTATTAATATTAATTAATTCATCCATTAATGCTTCATCTATTTGTAGTCTACCAGCAGTATCGACAAGTACATAGTCATTTTTATTTTCTTTAGCGTATTCTAATGCATCTTTAACTATTTCAACAGGGTTCTTTTTACCTTCTTCAAATACAGGTATATTTAAACTTTTACCAATAGTTTTTAACTGTTCAATAGCAGCTGGTCTATATATATCACACGCTACTATTAATGGTTTTTTACTATGTTTTTTTCTTAAATAATTAGCTAACTTTCCTATAGTAGTAGTTTTACCAGAACCTTGTAAACCAACAAGCATTAATAAATTAGGATTCTTTTTCATTTCTAGTTCTACTTTGTCAGTTCCAAGTAATTCAAGTAATTCATCTTTTAATATTTTTAAGAATACTTCATCAGGTTTTAAACTCTTTTTAACTTCTTCACCTAATGCTTTTTCTTTAACACTATTAGTAAATTCTTTTACTACTTTATAGTTAACATCTGCTTCAAGTAAAGCAAGTCTAACTTCTCTTAATACATCAGATATATTATCTTCAGTAATAGATCCATACCCTTTAATCTTACCTATTGCTTTATCTAATCTATCTCCTAATTCTTCAAACATTATTTCACCTACTCATCTAATATTTTTTCTAATTCTTCTTTTATACTTTCATCTGTTATATTATTAATTACTTTTCTAATCTTTTTATCTTTTTCGTATAATTTTAACTTTTCTTCATAATTAACTAATTTTTCTTTAGTTAGTTTTAAATCTTTTGAAACAGCATTTCTACTTACGCCTTCATTTTCTGCTATTTCTGCTAAAGATAAATTATTAAAATAATAATCAATAAAATAATTCTTTTGAGAATCTGTTAATAATTCTTCATAATAATCAAATAATATTATTAATTTATCTTGTTCTATCATATTACATCATTTCCTTAAATAATCCATATATATATTTTTCTATATCAAAGTTTTCTAAATCTTCCGCTTTTTCACCTAAACCAATATATTTAACTGGTATATTAACTTCTTCTTTTATTGCTAGTACTATTCCACCTTTAGCAGTTCCATCTAATTTAGTAAGTACTATACCTGTTATATTAGTTATTTCTTTAAATGATTTAGCTTGTGATATACCATTTTGACCAGTTGATGCATCAATAACAAGTAATGTTTCGTGTGGTGCATTTTCTATAAAACCTGATATAACTCTATTTATTTTTTCTAATTCATTCATTAAATTAACTTTATTTTGAAGACGACCTGCAGTATCAATAAGAACTATATCATAATTTTCATTTTTAGCTCTTTCGCATCCTTTATAAACAACTGATGATGGATCAGAACCTTCTTTACCATATTCTATATCTATATCAAGTCTTTGACTCCATTCTTGTAGTTGCTCTATAGCACCTGCTCTAAAAGTATCTCCTGCAACTAATAATACTTTTTTGCCTTGATCTTTTTCTCTTTTAGCTATTTTCGCAATTGTAGTAGTTTTACCTACTCCATTAACACCTACAAATAATATAACAGTAGGACCAGATTCATTATAATTAATCTTATTAACTAATATTTCATCATTAACATAAATAATAAATAATTCATCAACAATTAATTCCTTTAATTCTTCTGGATCTTCTATCTTTTCTTTTCTTGCTCTATCTACTAATCTTTCCATAAAATTAACGACGGTATTAACACCAATATCTGACATTATAAGCATTTCTTCTAATTCTTCAAAATACTCAGCATTAACCTTTTTGTATTTCTTATTTAAATTATTTAATTTATCTGAAAATTCTTTTCTAGTTTTTTCTAAACCTTTAGAATATTTTTCTTCTTGCTTTTTATCTTCAAAAACTTTCTTATTACTTAGTTTTTCTTTTAATCTACTAAATAATCCCATATTTATCACCTAAATAGTATTATACCTTAAAATTAAACAAAAAAAAAGAGAATTACTCTCTTATTTAGCAATAATATAACCATATAATATTACTGCGAACATTAAAACGATAAAAATTAAAATTAGTACATCAACCCATACACTAAATTTAGCTTCGTTAGTTAATTTTGCAACTTCTACTGATGCATTTTTAGCTGCTTTTTTAGTAGCCTTTACTGGTTCTTTCTTAGCTATTTTCTTAGTAGTTGTCTTTTTAACTGGAGCTTTTTTTGTTGTAGTCTTTTTAGTAGATGCTTTTTTTGTTGTTTTTTTCTTAGTTTCTGCCATATATATCTCTCCCTTTTTAAAATATTTCTATTATATTATAGAATAATTTTATTAATTTTACTAGTAAAAAATATAAACTATACATAATAATTGTAAAGAAAAAAGTGATTAAATAATCACTTCTTATCTTTTTAGAGCAGCTGTCATTCTAGCAGCTTGATCTTCATAGTATTTATTAACTTCAACTTTTCTTTCAAGACATTCTTTTTTAAGTCTTAATAATTCAGCCTTTTTAGCATCAAGTTTTCTTTCTTCTGCTAAACCTAAATTAATCATAGTCTTACCATCTAGTTCAGCTTTTAAAAGAGTTAACTTTCTTTCTTTTTCCATTCTATCAATTTCTTTATCAATACCCATAGCTTGTTGTGTATAGAAAGCCATTTTTATTGATCTAACATAATTTTGATACTCAGGATCTTCTTCTCTTTGTGAAATAATAGCATATTCTTCTTTTAATGCAATTAATTTTTCAAGCATTCTATTTTTCATATCTTGATCTTCATCATGAGATAAATCATGATTTTCTAAGAATTCTTCATAGTATGCTATTTTTTCTTTTAATTCAGCATAATCAGTTTCTGCTTTATCAAACATAGCTATTTTTTCTTTTGTATCTTCAATACTTACAAAATCATATTTCATTGGTTTATTACTATTATCTTTATTTTTGTTGTTATCATCGTTATTATTATTGTTATTGTTATTATCTTGAATATTTGTTTTAGCCTTTTTACTTTCATTAATATAAGTATTTAAATCATTAGATAATTGAATTAATTTATTATATAAATTATCTAATTCTTCTAACGAAACAGCTTCATTATTAAAGAATCTATTACAAATATTTTCAAATTCTTTATTACAATCTTTTAAGATTTCTACATACTTTGATAAATCTAAATCTTTATTACTATCGATTACTGAAGAAATAGATCTAATATTTTTTTCAATTTTACTTAATCTTTCTCCTTTAATAGCCATTTCATTTATATATTGATCATCATCTTGTTTAGTTACTATATTAGAATTATTGTTATTATTGTTATTATTGTTATTATTGTTGTTATTATTGTTATTATTGTTGTTATTGTTTGATCTAAGAACATCATCTGGAATATCTACTTCTTTTTTCTTTCCAAAATGATTAAAGAACTTAGAAACAGCATAACCAATACCATTTTTTATTTTAGAGAAAATAGATGCTTTTTTAACTGGCTCTTCTGCTGATATAGATAAATCTTCACCATAAGTATTATCATCTAAATCATCTAAATCGATTTCTTCTTCTTTTTTACTAAATGTTCTTTTAAACCAATATCCTACCCTTTTAAAGAAACCTACTTTGCTAGTGTTTTCTTCTTCATTTGTTTCTATTTCTTCAGGTTCTTCATCTTCTTCAATTATTTCTGATTCTCTAGTAAAATCTTGAGTATTCTCATCATCTACTGGGAAACTAGAATAATCATTAGAATCTTCTTTTTCATTAACTATTACATGAATTGATAAATATAATCCACTTTTTGTATTATGTTTATTAGTTATTCCATTTTTATCATTATAATAGAATCCATTAGGTAATACTAATTCTTCTGCAGGAACATCAGAAATAATTCTAGATTCATCACCTTCAATAGTTTTAATATTAGCTTCAGGATTTAATTGAGCAATTTCGTTAACTGTTTCATAAAAATTTGCATCTCTAAAATAAGATGGTTCTTCTTCAGGTTCATTAATATCTTCTGATAATTCTTCTAAATCAAAGTCATCTAAATCGATTTCTTCTTCATTTCTTTTTGAAACTTCCATTTCTCCAATTAATTGATCGCCACAATAAACACTATTATTTATAATTGAATATCCTTCAGGTAAATTTAACTTATCTAAATCTTCTGAAGATATTATTTTATCGTTATATTTTGTAAATACAACCCCCATATTTTCTTGTTTCATAAGTTTTCTATAGAATTTCTTCATTTCTTTGCTCATTCAAAATTCCCCCTTTTTCAAATGACGCGGTTTATATTACCACAATAAGGTTTTTTTGTCAAATTTTTGGCCACTTTTTTATAGGTACCTTGCAATTAATAAAAAAAAAGAGTATAATTCATTTTGTTAACCCGCAATTGCTTTAAAAAGAAAGGAGATTTTATGAAAATTAATAACAAAGGAGAAACTAAAGTATTTGCGCTTGGTGGACTTGGAGAAGTTGGAAAAAATATGTATTGTGTAATGCATGGAAATGAATTAATTATTATTGATAGCGGTGTTTTATTTCCAGAATCTGATCTATTAGGAATAGATTATGTTATACCAGATTACACATTTTTAAAGGAAAATGAAGATAAAATAAAGGGATTATTTATCACTCATGGTCATGAAGACCATATTGGAAGCGTCCCATTTTTACTTCAAACAGTAAATATACCAGTAATTTACGCTCCCAACCAGGCAGCAAATCTTATAAAAAAGAAATTAACAGAAAGAAATATGAGATATGACAATATTGTTATATTTGATGAAAAAAGTAGATTTAAATTTAAAAATTTAGATGTTGAATTTATATTAACAACACACTCAATTCCTGATAGTTTTGCTATTGTAGTACATACTCCAAATGGTACAATTCTTGAAACTGGAGATTTTAAATTTGACTTAACTCCAATAGGACCAATGGCAGATCTTCAAAAAATGGCTAGAATAGGATCAAATGGTGTTACTTTATTAATGAGTGAAAGTACTAATGCTGAAAAAGAAGGAGTATCAATTAGTGAATCTAGAGTTGATGCAGCATTAGGTGATTTATTTAGTAGACAAACAGGCCGTATTATAGTAGCAACATTTGCATCAAACGTATATAGATTAAAACATATTATAGAAACTGCTAAAAAGAACCATAGAAAAGTAGTTCTATTTGGTAGAAGTATGGAAACTCAAGTAGAAATAGCAATTCAATCAGGATATATAGAAGATACTAGTACTATTATTACTCCTGAAGAAGCTAATAAATTAAAACCTGAAGAAGTATGTTTATTGTGTACAGGATCTCAAGGAGAACCACTTGCAGCATTATCTAGAATAGCAAATGGTACTCATAGACAAATTAAATTATTACCTACAGATACTGTAATATTTAGTTCATCACCTATTCCAGGTAATGGTGAAGCTGTTGCTAATACATTAAATCAATTAGCGTTAAAAGGTGTTAAAACCTATACAAATACTACATTAAATGATATTCATTCATCAGGACATGGTAATCAAGAAGAATTAAAGTTAATGATTAGATTAATAAAACCTAAATATTTAATGCCTATACATGGTGAATATAGAATGCTTAGAGAACATACTGATTTAGCAGTTTCATGTGGAATACCTAGAGATAATACATTTATTATGCAAAATGGTGATGTTCTATTATTAAATAATGGCAAAGTAACAAGAGGAAATAGTTTCCCATGTTATGATGTTTATGTAGATGGTAATAGAATTGGTGATGTAGGTTCTGTTGTTATTAAAGATAGAAAGATTATGTCTAGAGATGGTATTCTAGTATTAGTATGTAATATTGATTTAAAGAAAAGAATATTACTAGGTAAAGTGCAAATAGCAACAAGAGGATTTATATTAGTTAATGAAAATGAAGCTTTATTAAAACAAATAGAAAATAAAGCTACTGAAGTAATAATTAAAGAATTAACTAATAAAAAGTTTAACTATAATGAATTAAAGAACACTATTATTAATGAAGTAAATACATATATTATTTCTAAGACTGGTAGAAAACCTATTATTTTACCTGTATTAATGGATATAAAAAGTAACGATTAATCAATCGTTACTTTATTTTTTGTTTTTTACTTAATATTTCTGTACCAAATATTTGGCCTTCTAATATATATTTATCTAATAAACCATATTTTACTAGAAAATCTTTATCAATAAATGACTTTTCTTCTGGATGAAGTACTGAATCTGGATTAATACCTTGTACTATAAGATCAGCGTAATTAAAATTAGTAATTCTATTACATTCATTCATTTCATAATCATATAAGTCTGCAAGAGACTTTGTTTTTATTCCAACTGAATTATATAATATCATTCTAACTTCATCTAAGGTTAATCTACTTAAATCTAGACCATCCGTATCTATTCCTTTTTCTAATAATTCTTTATTTAAATCTTCAATATTATCAACTACTGTACCTATTTCTACTCTATTAAATGGATTCACTTTTACATTATCATTTTTATTATTGACTGTATCCATTATAGTCTGTAATATTGAATTTATTGTTAATTGTTCTCTTAAAATATTATATCTACTAATATTACTCTTAGTATAATAATGATCTTCTTCAGAAATAGTATTAAATAATTGAACAAACTTTTCTTTTTCTTCTTCATTAAAGTCAAAATAATCTTTTAATTCCATAATCTTAATCATATTATCACCTATTCTTTAATAATTATATCATATAAAAATATAAAACAAATAAAAAAGATAGTTATTCACTATCTTTTTCTTCCTTTTTTACTTCTTTCTTTTCTTTTTTAGGTGCTGGTATAGCTTCTTTTCTAGATAAGTTTAATTTACCTCTCTTATCATAACCTGTTGCTTTAACTATGATTTCATCACCTTCATGAACCATATCTGATGGTTTTTCTACTCTTTCATGAGCAAGTTGTGATACATGAACAAATCCATCTTGTCCTTCCCATAGATTTACAAAGCATCCAAAGTCTTGAACAGATACTACTGTACCAGTATATATTTTACCTATTTCTACTTCTCTAGCTGCATTTAAAATCATTTCTTTAGTCTTTTCAATTACTTCTTTATCAGAATGATAAATAATAACTGTTCCATCATCATTTAAGTCAACTTTAACTGCATTAATATCATTTACTGATTGAACGTTACTAGCTTCAAGTATGATCTTAGTAATCATTTCTCCGCCTTTACCTATAACATCTTTAATCTTATCTGGATTAATTGTAAATACTTCAGTTTTAGGAGCATATTTACTAACTTCTTTTCTAGGTTCAGCGATTTGTTTTTCCATAACATCTAGAATTTCCATTCTAGCCTTTTTAGCTTGCGCTAATGCTTCTTTTAATATTTCTTTTGTAATACCTTTAATCTTAATATCCATTTGTAGAGAACAAATACCTTGTCTTGTTCCACCTACTTTAAAGTCCATATCACCTAAGTGATCTTCCATACCTTGAATATCTGTTAATACTGTGTAATCTTTTCCATCTTTTGATGTAATAAGACCCATAGCAATACCTGCAACTGGAGCCTTAATAGGAACACCTGCTGCCATTAATGATAAACATCCAGCACATATAGTAGCTTGTGAACTTGATCCATTTGATTCAAGTATTTCTGATACTACACGAACTGTATATGGGAATTCTTCTTCAGATGGCATAACTTGTTTAAGACATCTTTCACCTAAAGCACCATGACCTATTTCTCTTCTACCAGGAGATCCATATCTACCAATTTCACCTACTGAGAATTGTGGAAAGTTATAATGAAGCATAAAGTGTTTTTCTGCTTCTAAACTAAGTCCATCTAATGCTTGATATTCATTTAATGCACCAAGAGTAGTAATAGCCATAGCTTGAGTTTCACCACGAGTAAATACTGCAGAACCATGAGTTCTTGGAAGTACATCTATTTCAGTAGATAATGGTCTAATTTCATCCATTCTTCTTCCATCAGCTCTTGTTTTTTCATTAACTGTAATAGATCTAAATATATCATATTCGATAGATTCTAGAACTAACTTAACTTTAGTAATAAATTCAGTTAATTCATCTTTATCCATATCTTTATTTTCTTCAGTATATTTTTCAACTACTTCTTCTTTTACTTTATCAATAGCTTCGTATTTAGCTAATTTTTCTTTTATTCTCATTGCGGCATCTAACTTATCAGCAGCAAGATCATAAACTTCTTTTCTTAATTCATCACTTATTTCTAAGTGTTCATATTCCATTTTTTCTAATCCTATTTCTTTAATAATAGTTTCTTGGAATTCACATAATTCTTTAACTGCTTCATGACCAAACATTAATGCTTCAAGCATATCTTCTTCAGATACTTCTTTAG
>Ga0129307_1000498_pt1 | contig 60480 bp, 52 predicted proteins | sample P1105metagenome_FD_94437 | JGI IMG/M metagenome (GOLD analysis project Ga0129307, IMG submission 94437) | Capybara group fecal microbial communities from Wisconsin, USA - P1105 metagenome | ecosystem: Host-associated > Mammals > Digestive system > Large intestine > Fecal | place: USA: Wisconsin... | reverse complement strand
ATCCGTTTTGCCACCCAACTTAACTTCCAGATAGAAGACGAGACCTTCGAAGCCTTGGAGCGGATGGCCGACAGGATCAAGATCGTCAGTGGGGAGCGTATCAAGGATGAGCTGAATAAAATCATCCTCTCGCCTGTGCCCAGTAAGGGCTTTGTGGAGTTACAACGTAGTGGACTGCTGAATATCATTCTGCCAGAACTCGCTGCTCTCGACATCGTGGAGCAGAAGAACGGCAGGGCACATAAGAATAATTTCTATCATACGCTGGAGGTACTGGATAATGTCGCCAAAAAAACAGATAATCTCTGGTTGCGCTGGGCGGCACTGATGCATGATGTTGGTAAGACGAAGTCGAAACGCTGGGATCCCGCCATCGGCTGGACTTTCCACAACCATAACCTGATAGGAGCGAAGATGGTGCCCCAGATCTTCCGTCGTTTGATGCTGCCGATGGATACCAAGATGAAGTATGTGCAGAAACTCGTGGAACTGCACATGCGTCCTATTGCCATCGCTGACGAAGAGGTGACTGACAGTGCCGTGCGCCGTTTGCTGAACGATGCAGGGGAGGATATTGACGATCTGATGACACTCTGCGAAGCAGATATCACCTCGAAGAACGAGGTGCGTAAAAAACTGTTTCTTGAAAACTTCCGTATGGTGCGTGAGAAACTGGCAGATCTGAAGGAAAAAGATTATGTACGCTTGCTTCAGCCTGTGATCGATGGTAATGAGATCATGGAGATGTTCGGTCTGAAGCCTAGTCGAGAGGTGGGTGTACTGAAACAGTATCTGAAAGATGCCGTCCTCGATAATCATGTGGAGAACGAACGGGAGCCGTTGATGGCTTTGCTCATGAAAAAGGCAAAGCAGATGGGGCTGGTGAAAGAATAAAAACCATAATAGCCAATAAACTTTGTTAAAATTGTTGGTGTAAAGATATATCTTAAGATATATTTTGTGTAACTTTGCATCTCGAAAACTGAATTTCTCACTATGAGTTTTCGGCGAAAATTCGAATTTTTAAATTAGAAAAAATAAGTATGAAGATGAACAAAATTTTGATGTTTGCTGCTGCAACGGTGCTGTTGGCCTCTTGCGGTGGTGGCGGTGGCCGTCCAAGTTTCGGCGACAATGAGTTTCCGGTTACAACCGTAGGTGCCCAGAGCACGACGATGCAGACTACTTTCCCTGCAGTGATTAAGGGTGTACAGGATGTTGAGATTCATCCGAAGGTTCAAGGCTTTATCACCCAGGTGAATGTAAAGGAAGGTCAGACCGTAGGTGCCGGACAGGTGCTGTTCGTGTTGGATAATGTGACCTATCAGGCTCAGGTGCGCCAGGCTCAGGCTTCTGTCAATACGGCTGAGGCTGCCTGCAATACAGCCAAACTGAGTTTCGAGAATTCCCAGAAGTTACATGAGAACGGTGTGATTGGAGACTTTGAACTCCAGTCGGCTACCAATCAGTATGAACAGGCTAAGGCCAGTCTGGCTCTGGCTCAGGCTTCGTTGGCCTCTGCCAAGGAGATGCTGAGCTATTGCTATGTGAAGAGTCCTGCTGCTGGTGTCGTTGGTTCTCTGCCTTATAAAGTTGGTACTCTCGTTAGTGCAGGCAATACCCTGACCACTGTCTCCAATATCAGTTCTATGGAGGTCTATTTCTCAATGACTGAGAAGGATGTGTTGGAGATGGGCAAGAGTGCCGGTGGTCTGAATGGTGCCATCAAGGATATGCCTTCTGTGCAGTTGAAGTTGGCCGATGGCACGCTTTATGGTCTGGAGGGAACGGTGACGAAGATGAGTGGCGTGATCGATGCTGCCACGGGATCCGTACAGATGATTGCTGTATTCCAGAATCCTGAGAAACTGTTGAAGAGCGGTGGCTCTGGGACGATTGTCATCCCTCACAGCAACAACGATGCCATTATCATTCCTCAGAGTTGTGTATCGGAGGTACAGGATAAGCACTTCGTCTATCTGCTCGATAAGGACAATAAGGTGAAATATACTGAGATCAAGGTTGATCCGCAGAACGATGGTAACAACTACATCGTGACGTCTGGTCTGAAACTGGGCGACAAGTTCGTGACTAATGGTATTACCAAACTTACCGATGGTATGGAGATTGTGCCTATCACACAGGAGAGGTACCAGCAGAAGATTCAGGAGCAGAACAAGGCTATGAGTGCTGGTGACATCGTGGGTGCCATGAAAAAGTAAAATAGTGAAATAGTAAATTGTCAAATAGAAAATTCGTATGACTTTTACCGCATTTATCAAACGCCCGGTGCTATCGACGGTGATTTCCATCGTCATTGTGCTGCTGGGTCTTATCGGTCTGGTGTCGCTGCCCGTTGAGCAGTACCCCAATATCGCGCCGCCTACTGTCGTGGTACACACCCAGTATCCTGGTGCTGATGCTGAGACCGTGAAGAATTCTGTGATCACGCCGCTTGAGGAGAGTATCAACGGTGTGGAAGGTATGGATTATATGACCTCGACGGCTTCATCCAGTTCGGCACAGATCACCATCATGTTCCGTCAGGGTATGAATGCCGATATGTGTGCCGTCAACGTACAGAACCGTGTGTCTCAGGCTCAGTCTCTGCTGCCTGCTGAGGTAACGCGTGTCGGTGTGACGGTGATGAAACGTCAGTCTTCTCAGGTGATCATGTACACCCTGACATCTGACGGCCGCTACGATGACCAGTTCCTGACGAACTATGCCAATATCAATATCATTCCTGCCCTGAAGCGTATCCAAGGCGTGGGCGATGTACAGAGCCCTGGTATGAAGACCTACTCTATGCGTATCTGGCTGAAGCCCGATGTTATGAAGCAGCATGGTCTGATGCCAAGCGATATTTCTGCCCTGATGTCAGAGCAGAACATCGAGGCAGCACCGGGTACCTTCGGTGAGCAGTCGGATGTGGCTTACGAGTACTCCCTGCGTTATACAGGTCGTCTGAAGACCGCTGAGGAGTTTGGTAATATCATCGTCCAGAGCAAGACCGATGGTTCTACCCTGAAGTTGAAGGATATTGCCAAGATTGAGTTGGGTGGATTGATGTACTCCGTATCGATGAAGAACAACAACGTTCCTTCGGTGCTGGGTATGGTACAGCAGATTCCTGGCTCTAATGCCAACGATATCGCTAAGAAATGTAAGGAAGAACTTGAGGAACAGTCCAAACTCTTCCCCCCGGGCATGATCTACAAGATCAACTACGACGTCACGGAGTTCCTATATGCCTCTATCGAGGAGGTGGTGTTCACCCTCTTCATGACACTGGCGCTGGTGTTCCTCGTGGTATATATCTTCCTGCAGGACATGCGCTCTACGCTTATCCCGCTGATTGCCGTACCTGTATCTCTGATTGGTACCTTCTTCTTCCTCAATGTGATGGGATTCTCCCTCAACCTGTTGGTGCTCTCTGCTTTGCTCTTGGCTATTGCCATTGTGGTGGATGATGCCATCGTGGTGGTGGAGGCTGTGCATGCTAAACTCGATCAGGGTTACAAGTCTTCGCTCACGGCTTCTATCGATGCCATGAACGAGATCTCTGGTGCTATCATCTCCATTACCCTGGTGATGGCAGCTGTGTTCGTGCCTGTATCGTTCATCGGTGGAACCAGTGGTACGTTCTATCGTGAGTTCGGTGTGACGATGGCTGTCTCTATTATCATCTCGGCTCTGAACGCCTTGACGCTGTCGCCTGCCCTTTGTGCTGTATTCCTAAAGCCCCACGATGCAGAGGGACACGAGAAGAAGATGTCGCGCCTTGATCGTTTCCACGCTTCATTCAATACTGCTTTCGAAACCACCACGAATAAGTATAAGGATATTCTTGAGAAGTTGGTTCGTAAGCCACTGGCTATTATCCTGACCGTTGTCATCGGTATCGTGGTGATGGCAGTGATGATGTTCACAACCAAGAGTGGTCTGGTGCCTGATGAGGATACGGGTACCATGTTCTGTACCATTACCATGCCGCCTGCTACTTCCGTGGCCCGTACACGTCAGGTGATCAACGAGGTTGATTCTATCTTGGCTGCGGATCCGGCTATCCAGAGCCGTGAGCAGATTCAGGGTTATAACTTCATCGCAGGTTCTGGTTCCGACCAGGCTACTTTCGTGATTAAGCTGAAGCCTTTCAAGGAGCGTCAGAAGGGATTGTGGTGGAAGATCAGCGGACTCTGGCAGGGCGATGGTATCTACCGTTTCTTCCTGAATCCGTACGATGCGACGGGTGTCACAGCCCAGATCTTCATTAAGACCGCCCATATCAAGGATGCTTCGATCCTTGCCTTCTCTCCGCCTATGATTCCTGGTTTCTCTGCCAACTCGGGTATCTCACTCGTGATGCAGGATCGTACAGGTGGTGACCTCACGAAGTTCTACAACATTGTGAAGGATTTCATTGCTGAACTCAACAAGCGTCCGGAGTTCCAGATGGCTCAGACCTCCTATAACCCGAACTATCCGCAATACATGGTTCATGTTGATGTGGCCAAGTGTAAGCAGAGTGGTGTTTCGCCTTCTACGATACTCTCCACGTTGCAGGGATACTATGGCGGTCTGTACGCTTCAAACTTCAATGCCTACGGTAAACTCTACCGTGTGATGATCCAGGGATTGCCTGAGACTCGCCAGACGGAGGAATCCTTAAACAGTATATATGTGCGTACGCCTGCAGGAATGGCGCCCATCAAGGAGTTCTGTAATCTGGAGCGCGTCTATGGTCCGTCGAACATCAACCGTTTCAACCTGTTTACGTCTATCAACGTGACGGGTACGGTGGCTAACGGCTTCTCTACCGGTGAGGCTATCCAAGCCATTCGCGATATCGCAGCCACCACGCTACCGCAGGGTTATACCTACGAGTTCTCTGGTCTGACCCGTGAGGAGGCTAAGGCTTCTAACACCACAGGTATCATTTTCCTGTTGTGTTTCATCTTCATCTACCTGATCTTGTCGGCACAGTACGAGTCGTACATCCTGCCGTTGTCGGTAGTACTCTCCGTGCCGTTCGGATTGGCTGGTTGTTTCCTGTTTACCAACATCTTCGGCCACGCCAACGATATCTATATGCAGATCTCACTGATTATGCTGATTGGTCTGTTGGCGAAGAATGCCATCCTGATTGTGCAGTTCGCCTTGGAGCGCCGTCAGACGGGTATGGCCATCTCGTGGTCTGCCGTGCTGGGTGCCGGTGCCCGTCTGCGTCCTATCCTGATGACCTCTCTGGCTATGGTCATTGGTCTGTTGCCGATGATGTTTGCCTCGGGTGTAGGTAAGAACGGAAACCAGACGCTGGGTGCTGCTGCCGTAGGTGGTATGTTGATCGGTACGATCCTCCAGCTCTTCGTCGTTCCCACGCTGTTCGTTATCTTCCAGTCATTGCAGGAGAAGATCTCACCGCTGAAGTTCGACGATGAGGAGAATGAGACTGTTGCAGCCGAACTGGCTCAGTATGCTCACAAGAAACCAGAAGATTATGAATTGGAGAAGTAATATGAAGAAAATAATGATATTCATGTCCGCAGCCCTGCTGCTGTCGAGTTGCGGACTCTACAACAAATACGATCGTCCGGAGGTGAAGGCCGACGGTATCGTGCGCGATCCTGTTTCCCTGACGGATACGCTCGCTGTGCAGGACACGGAGTCGTTTGGTAACATGCCCTGGCGCAGTGTATTCACCGATCCCCAGTTGCAGACCCTTATCCAGCAGGGACTCGACAATAATCCAGATCTGCTGAATGCCGCCCTGAATGTGAAACAGGTGGAGGCAGCCCTTATGGTGGCTCGTCTGGCTTTCCTGCCTTCACTCACACTGGCTCCGCAGGGAACGATAGCCTCCTTCGATGGTGCGAAAGCCTCGCAGACCTATCAGTTGCCAGTCTCTGCCAGTTGGAATGTCGATCTCTTCGGCAATCTGCTCTCAGTGAAGCGCTCGGCACAGATGCAACTCCTTGGTACGAAGGACTACCAGACGGTGGTGAAGTGTAACATCATCTCTGGTATCGCCAACCTCTATTATACGCTGTTGATGCTCGACCGTCAGGTGGAGATCGTCACCGATATGGAGCAGTTGACGAAGGACACGTGGGAGAAGATGCAGTTCATGCACGAGAACCGTATCGGTTATCGCTCTACCGCCGTGCAGAGTGCCGAGGCTGCCTACTACAGTGTACAGGCCCAGAAGGTCGATCTGCTCCGTCAGACCCGTGAGGTAGAGAATTCCCTCTCACTGCTCGTCGGTCAGCAGGGACAGACCATCCAGCGTGGCTCGTTTGCCAACCAGAGCCTGCCCACCAATCTTGCTACGGGTGTGGGTATCCAGTTGCTGAACAACCGTGCTGATGTCCACTATGCCGAGATGTCGCTGGCTCAGTGCTTCTATAACATAGAGACCGCCCGCAGTCGTTTCTATCCGAACATCACGGTGACGGGAACAGCCACCTTCACCAATAGTGCTGGTGGTGCTATCATCAACCCGGGTAAGTGGCTCCTCTCTGCCGTCGGTTCTCTCGTGCAGCCCATCTTCCAGCACGGACAGATCGTCGCTGGTCTGAAGGTGGCCAAGTACCAGTATGAACAGGCCTACAACAACTGGCAGAACGCGGTGCTGAAGGCTGGCAACGAGGTGTCGAACGCACTCGTCAGCTATAACTCTTCTGCAGAGAAGGCCGAGCTCGACGGCAAGCGCGTCAAGGTGATGAAGCAGAATGTCGAGGACACCAAGAAACTGATGGAGTCCAGCAGCAACACCACCTACCTCGAGGTAATCTCCGCCCAGAGTAACCTGCTCAATGCCGAGATCGCTGAGGTGACCGACCAGTTTAATAAGATGCAAGCAGTAGTTAACTTGTACCAGGCCCTCGGTGGCGGTGCAAACTAAAACGTAAGAATTATGGCAAGCGAAATATCCCCCAAGGCCGAGATTTCTCCCAAGGCGAAAATCGGCGATAATTGTAAGATATTCCCCTTCGTGTATATCGAGGACGATGTGGAGATCGGTGATAACTGTATCATCTTCCCCTTCGTCAGCATCTGTGATGGCTCGCGTATAGGCAAGAGTAACAAGATCCATCAGGGCAGCGTCATCGCCGCCTTGCCGCAGGACTTCAACTTCCGTGGTGCCAAGTCGTATGTGGAGATTGGCGACAACAATGTCATCCGTGAGAATGTGGTTATCAATCGCGGAACCCAGCGCGGTGGTGTCACTAAGATCGGTAACCACAACTTCCTGCTTGAAGGAACGCATATCAGCCACGACACCGTAGTAGGTACGAACTGTGTGTTTGGCTACGGTACGAAGATTGCTGGCGACTGCGAGATTGGCAATGGAGTTATTTTCTCCTCAGGAGCCATTCAGAATGCCAATACCCGTGCAGGTGACCTCTCATTGATTCAGGCAGGTACTGCGTTCTCACATGATGTGCCTCCTTATGTCATCGCAGGTGGAAATCCCATGGGGTATGGTGGCCCTAACACTACGATGATGAAGTATGCTGGCATCGACGAGAAAGTGCAGAAACACATTGCCAACGCTTATCGTCTGCTTTTCCATGGAAAAACGAGCGTCTATGATGTGATCAACCAAATCAAGGATCAGGTGCCCGATAGTCCTGAGGTCCAGAACATCATCCGCTTCCTTGAAAATACCAAACGAGGAATCATGTGTAAATAAAGAATTAATCCCTGCCAAACGGCAGGGATTATTTTTTTTAGTAACTTGCTGAACAGGGAATGCCTGCAGCGATCACCCTGTCGCGGATGGCGTCCAACTGTTCGTGGGTAGCCTTCAGCAATCCTTGTGTTGGTGTCTCGCGGTCGATGGTGTAGATCATCACCTGCTGCGGTGCAATCTCCATCACGGCTTCGAGCCAGGGAGCGACGTATGCCTCGCCAGTGTTATCTACGCTCTCGCCCTTACATTCGCCCCGCATGAACATTGTCTGGATGATCACATGTCCGTTGAAGGCCTTCAGGCCTTCGATGATGGCCTCCACGTCGTAGTTGCCTTGTGGACGATCTACCTTATTAATATATATGGGATCGACGGTGTCGAGTTTCAGGATATTGTTATCCACCAGCATCAGGGCATCGTGCACCTGAGGACGGTGGATCATCGTCGAGTTGCTCAATACGGAGACCTTCGCCTTCGGACAATACTGGTTGCGCAGACGGATGGTGTCGCCGATGATCTCCGCGAAGTGCGGATGGCAGGTAGGCTCACCGTTGCCGGCGAAGGTCAGTACGTCGGGCATCTGCCCCTCGGCTTTCATCTGCCGAAGTTTCTCCTCCAATTTCTGCGCTACCTCCTCACGGGTGGGGCGGGGGAGTTTCGGACGGTGGTCACCATTGAGTCCGCACTCACAATAGATACAGTCGAAAGAACAGACCTTGCCGTCGGCAGGCATCAGGTTGATGCCCAGCGAGATACCGAGTCTGCGGCTGTGGACGGGCCCGAAAATGGGCGACGGATAGATAATCGTACTCATACGGGGTGCAAAGTTACAAAATAGTTAAGAATTAAGCGTTCTTTTTTAAGAAAAAGCGGCAAAAGCCGAGCGAAGAATTAAGAAAAATAGAATATTATTTGGAAATCGCTTTAAAATGTTGTATCTTTGCACCTCGAAATTACGTACGTATTTGAATCATTCATGAAAAGACGCAAAAAGAATACTGGCAGCCGTCGAGGTGTGCAGATGGTTACCTTGTGCATTAGCACGTCGATGGTGCTTGTGTTGTTGGGCTTGGTCGTGTTCTCCGTGCTTTCTTCCCGTAATCTGTCACACTGGGTAAGGGAGAACCTGATGGTGACGGTGATGTTGAATGACAAGGTGTCCGTCAACGATGCCAAACTGCTATGCCGTGACCTTTATCAGAGACCTTATGCCAGGAACATCGACTATATCAGTCGTGAACAGGCGCTGAAGGAGCAGACGGAGGCCATGGGATCCGACCCTTCGGAGTTCTTGGGCACGAACCCCTTCTCGGCTACAATAGAACTGCGGCTGAACTCAGACTACGCCAACAGCGACTCTCTGAAATGGATAGCCGCCGAACTGAAGAAGAACCCGAAGGTCGCCGATGTAGCCTATCAGGTAGATCTAATGGATAAGGTAAACAGTAATCTGACGAAGGTGAACATCCTCTTGCTGGTCATTGCCGGTCTGCTGACGTTCATCTCCTTCTCATTAATCAACAATACGGTGCGCCTGAGCGTCTATTCCCGTCGTTTCCTCATCCACACAATGAAACTCGTGGGGGCCTCATGGGGCTTTATCCGCCGACCGTTCATGCGCAATGGTCTGCTCGTGGGTGTCCTGGCTGCCATCATCGCCATTATAGTGCTGGGAGGTTGTGTCTATGGACTCTATTATTACGAGCCGAATATGGTGAATATTATCACTTGGGTTGAGTTGACGATCACAGCGGGAGCCGTCCTGTTGTTCGGTATTATCATTACCTCCGTCAGTTCGTATATCTCCGTCAACAAGTTCCTGAAGATGTCGGCTGGAGACCTGTATAAGATATAGTTTAGAGTTTAAAGTTTATAGATAAGATGGATAAGAAGGATTTCGCATTCGACAAGATCAATTTCATATTACTGGCCGTCGGTATGGTCATCGTGGTTATCGGCTTCCTGTTGATGGTAGGACCGAATTCCACTGACACGACCTTCGAACCCGACATCTTCAGTGCCCGTCGCACGAAGGTGGCACCACTGGTGTGCCTGTTTGGCTTTGTTTCAATGGTCTATGCCGTCGTTCGGAAGCCGAAAGAGAAGTAAAAAGGTAAATAAAACCATAAATAAACCATGGATTGGATACAGACTATCATTATTGCTATTGTTGAGGGCCTGACAGAGTTTCTGCCTGTGTCATCGACGGGACATATGATTATTGCTCAGAACCTGTTAGGCGTACCTCAGGGTGACCCCTTTGTACATGCCTTTACTTTCATCATACAATTTGGCGCCATCCTCTCGGTGGTATCCCTCTCTTGGAAGCGAAATTTTAACTACGATCACACGCCAGCCCCAGAGGGCAGTTCGCTTTTTGGTCAACTCAAGCACAAGTTCAATTTCTACTGGCTTCTGATTGTGGGTGTCATCCCGGCTGTCATCGTTGGTCTGTTGGCTAAGAAGTCGGGCCTGCTCGACTGGTTGCTTGATAGTGTCGAGGTGGTGGCCATTATGCTGGTTGTCGGAGGAGTGTTCATGCTCTTCTGCGATAAACTGTTCAATAAGGGCAGTGAGGAAAACAAGGTTGACGAGCGTCGTGCCTTTAAGATCGGTCTTTACCAGTGTATCTCCGTCATCCCTGGTGTGTCGCGTTCCATGGCGACCATCGTAGGAGGTATGACACAGGGCCTTACGCGTCGTCGTGCTGCGAAGTTCTCGTTCTTCTTGGCTGTGCCCACGATGGCTGGTGCTACCTTGCTCGACTTGCTCGACCTGCTGAAGGAAGATACGGCGTGGGCCACGAGTCATAACATCACCATGCTGATTCTCGGATGTGTCATTGCCTTTATCGTTGCCTTGCTGGCGATGAGATGGTTTGTCGATTATCTGACGAAATACGGATTCAAGGCGTTTGGTATCTATCGTATTGTGGTAGGTGGTATCATCATCATACTGCTGCTCACGGGTCATTCACTTGCAATGGTTGACTAATGAACTTCCAGGAAGGCGCTTACATATATATCAACAAACCATACCGAATGACGAGTTTCGGTGCCTTGGCGCATATCCGCTATGTCGTTTCCAAACGCATCGGCGTGAAACGCGTCAAGATGGGGCATGCAGGCACCCTCGATCCCCTGGCCACGGGTGTCCTCATCCTCTGTACGGGGAAGGCCACGAAGCAGATAGAGCGCCTGCAGCAGCACACGAAGGAATATACGGCCACCCTGCAGCTCGGTGCCACCACGCCCAGTTACGATATGGAGCACGAGGTGGATCATACCTATCCCACCAGCCATATCACGCGGGAGTTGATTGAGCAGATCCTGCCACGCTTCGTGGGTGATATCATGCAGGAGCCACCGCTCTTCTCTGCCTGTATGGTGGCAGGTGACAGGGCCTACGAACTGGCCCGCCGTGGGGAGAATGTCCGCTTAGCGGCCAAGCCTGTCCGTATCGACGAGATCGAACTCACGGCCTTCGACGCGGAGACGATGACGATGTCGATCCGTGTGGTCTGTGGCAAGGGCACCTATATCCGTTCCTTGGCCCGCGACATCGGTGAGGCCCTTGGCAGCGGTGCCTATCTGACAGCCCTTTGTCGTACGCGTGTGGGCGATGTCAGCATTAACGACTGCCTGACGTTCGACGACTTCCCCCTCTGGCTCGAAGATCAATTGTCAAATAGTGAAATAGTCAAATCGTAAAATAAATATATGAAGTTATCACAGTTTAAGTTCAGGCTCCCCGAAGATCTGATAGCATTGGAGCCCTCGTACCATCGAGATGAGTGCCGCCTGATGGTGGTACATCGCAAGAGTGGGAAGATTGAGATGGCAAAGAAAGACGAGAACGGCGACGACCTCAAGGATGAGGAAGGCAATCCCGTCTATCTCGACTTCCGTAATATCTTGGACTACTTCGACGAGGATGACACCTTCGTGTTCAACGACACACAGGTGTTCCCTGCTCGTCTCTATGGCACGAAGGAGAAGACCGATGCGAAGATCGAGGTGTTCCTCCTGCGTGAACTCAATCCCGACCTGCGCCTGTGGGATGTGCTGGTGGAACCCGCCCGTAAGATCCGTATTGGCAACAAACTGTTCTTCGAGGATGACGGTCCGATGGTGGCCGAGGTCATCGACAACACCACCAGCCGCGGGCGCACGCTGCGTTTCCTCTACGACTGTCCCCACGACGAGTTCAAGCGCGAACTCTTTGCTCTGGGTGAAGCCCCGCTGCCCCGCTATATCATCGACAAGCGCCCTGCCACCGAGGAGGATATGGAACGCTTCCAGACGATCTACGCCAAGCAGGAAGGTGCTGTAACGGCTCCCGCCACGGGTCTGCATTTCAGCCGTGAACTGATGAAGCGCATGGAGATCCAGGGCATCAACTTCGCCTATATCACCCTCCACTGCGGTCTTGGTAGTTTCGATCCCATCGAGGTGGAAGATCTCACGAAGCATAAGATGTCATCCGAGCAGATGTTCGTCTCGAAAGAGGCCTGCGATCTGGTGAATACCACCAAGAATGCAGGTCATCGCGTCTGTGTCGTGGGCACCAGTACGGCCCGTGCCACGGAAACGGCTGTTGGCACCGACGGACTGCTGAAGGAATATGAGGGATGGACTAATAAGTTCATCTTCCCGCCCTACGAGTTCGGACTGGCCAACGCGATGATTGGCAACTTCTATCATCCGGAATCCACGATGATGATGAGCGAGTGCTCCTTCGGTGGCTACGACCTGATCTATGAGGCCTATAAGAAGGCCGTCAAGAACGGTTATAAGTTCGGTTGCTATGGTGATGCTCTTCTGATCTTAGACGACTGATGCACAAGGTATATTTAGGACTCGGCAGTAATCAGGGCGACCGTCTGGAGCAGATCCAGAAGGCCATCCAACTTATCAGCGAGCGGGTGGGCAATGTGGTGCGCCAGTCATCGATCATCGAGACCAAGCCCTGGGGCTTCACTTCGGGCAGTCAGTTCCTCAATGGCGCCATCCTCGTGGAGTCCGACCTCAAGCCCCGTGAGATCCTTGAGATCACCAAGCAGATCGAGCGTGAGTTGGGACGTGTATATAAAGGTGTGGCTTATCGCGATCGCACCATCGACATCGATATTCTGCTTTACGACGACTACAACATCGACACGCCTGATCTTCAGATTCCCCATCCGCTGATGTTCCAGCGCGACTTTGTGATGATTCCCCTCCGCGAGATCAATCCAGAAATAAAAAACCCCGCTGATTAGCGGGGTTTTTATTTGTTCCGAAGAAACATCTTACTTACGCAGACCGAGGGCTTTCACGATAGCACGATAGCGGTTGATGTCGTTCGTGTAGAGGTACTTCAGCAGCTTACGGCGCTTACCTACGAGCATGGTCAGCGAGCGGGCTGTGACGTGATCCTTGTGATTCTTCTTCAGATGCTCCGTCAGGTGAGAGATACGATAGGAGAAGAGGGCGATTTGAGCCTCAGGAGAACCAGTGTCTGTGGTGCCCTTGCCGAACTTTCCGAAGATCTCTTCCTTCTTAGCTTTGTCTAAATACATAATTTTTAAGTGTGATTAATTGTTGTTGCACATACATCTTTCTGACGCTTATCCCCCTAATCACTAAAGGTTTACGTCGTGGGATGCTCCGGATTTTCCGAAATGCGGGTGCAAAGGTACGACTTTTTCCGCATACCACCAAATATTTAGCAGGTTTTTTGCTATTTGATGATCTTGAAGGCGACGTGCTTGTCGTAAAGGGTCACATAGAGGTTCTTGTCTTCACCGATGGCAAACCAGGTGGCAGCCGTGGGAATCCAGTACTCCCGCGTCTTCACACCCGTATAGCGGTTCAGCACGTAGATATAGTCGGGGATGCCCGAACCTCCCAGACCGCAGATGATGGAATTGTCAACGATCAGGAAATTGGATGAAGTCACGGTGCGTGGCTTACTGATCCAGATGGTCTCGTCGGTATTGATATCCACGGCCACGATATAGTAGCCCTGCGAGTTCTTGTCGGGAGCCGTCGAGGCGCACTCCGAGAAGTAGAGGACACCGTCTTTCACCACGGCCCATTCCACTCTCTGGAAGAGGCTGTCCTTGGGTGTGATGGTGATATTACGGGTGTTATACACCTTCTTCACCTCCTTCGAGGGGTCAAGGAGCATGATCAGGTGCGGGTCTCTGCCTCGGCAGGAGATGTCCTGCTCGGTCTCTCCCCAGGGCAGGGGTTTGTCGTTAGGTGTCCTGCCATAGATGGCCACGGGGAAGTCACCGTCGGTGAACACGTCGTTCAGTGCCCACTTGTCGTCATACACGGCGGGCACGCCCTCGGGGATTTTGAAGTCGGTGTCGTCCCAGCCGAGGGTGGGGTGGCCGATGATGTTACCCAGACGGAGCGAGGGCAGTGCGAGCGTGGTGTAACTCTCCATCGGTTGAGAGAATTTGGTGCGCGCCAACTGCAGCGTCTGACTCTTGCCGGCGGGAGCCTTCGCGAGTGTCTTCCCGTTGAAGTCGGGCACGTCGATCAGTTTGATCTCTGTCTGGAAGTCCTGAGCGCCTGCTACAAGCGCGAGAAACAGGAATGGGATAAGGATTACGGACTTTTTCATATCTTCATCGCTTTTTGGTTGATAGTTGGTCATTCTTGCGTGCAAAGATACGAATAATCGTTCAGAATTCCAAATATATTGATCTAAAACTCACCAGGACATAATGGGGCATAGTCCCCATTGTGCCCTTAGCCGAGACGGGAGGGGGCAACTACGAGTCGTTCAGATAGTTTCTTCGTGCTATTCGAATGGTCTCTACGAAGTGTTCGGATAATCCCTTATAGGGTATAGGAATAATCTGAACGAGTCGTTCGAACCATCTGAACAAACCGTGGAAACCATTCCTTCGATTCGCCCACCTCACAGCGTTCCCTATCCCCCTGTAAGGTTTGACGGAATTGACGGATTTGACGAATTAATTATAAGATTTCTCACGCGTACCGCGTGTGCGCACGGTACGCGTAGGAGTCCATGAAAAATGTGACAAATCCGTCAAATCTGTCAAATCCGATTCGGATTCTGCCCATCAGTTCTTCTTATGATAATCCATGCTGCAAAGATAGCATTTTTTTCTTGAATTTCCAAATAAATTCCCAATAAAATGCCTAAAATCTCAATATTCAAACATTAATCAGACGGGATCCGCCGTGGATATCAAACGCTTTTGTTAATCTTTTATAATTTTTATATTTAAAAGGGGCTCTTATGTTGATTTCTCAGATATATGTGCTATATTTGCAGTCAGATAGAATCAATTCATTTTTTATTTAATCACTAAAATCAAAAGATTATGAAAAAATTAATGATGATTGCGGCGATGATGCTGATGTGCGTTGGCGCATCTGCGCAAGAAAAGGGTATGAAGTGTATTGGCGCAGGTATTGCCTACGGAATTAAGAGTCATTTTAATAAGTTTGCTCTTGATGCAAAGGCCCAGTACAATGTGACCAAATACTTCCGTGGTGAGGTTGACTTTAAGTGGTATCCGAAGCAGGACGATGTGACGGTAGTGAATCCCAACTTGAACCTTCAGTACCTTTTCCCCATTGGTGACAGCGAGAAGTTCTTCGTTTATCCTACCGCTGGTGTGGGTATCTTGATCTGTTCGTACGGTATTTCGGGCGTCGATAATGAGTCGATGGTCTGTTTCCAGGGCGGTGCAGGTGCAGAGTATCATTTCAATGATAAGATCAAGTTCTTTGCTGAGGCGGGCTACCAGTATGGAAAGAAGGATCACGCCAAGGTCAACTGGCCCGTTCTGGCTATCGGTGCCGCTTACTATTTCTAAGAGGTTACTTTATAAAAGGCAATTATATTATACATGTTTAACAACTAAAAAATCGTTTTGAGTATGAAGAAATTAATGGTGATTGCTGCCATGGTGCTCATGAGCACGGGCGCATTTGCACAGGAGATGTTCATTAAGCCGATGGTCGGTGGTACACTTACCTCTCTGACAGGTGATAATGACTCTGACGCCAAGATGAAGGTCGGCCTCGTAGCAGGTGCTGAGTTTGGTTATCTGTTTAATGAGAAGATGGGTGTGACTGCTGGTGTGCTGTATGCCATGCAGGGCTGCAAATCAAAGGCACTTGACGAGAATTACAAGTTGGATTATCTGAACGTGCCCATCCTGTTCAACTACTACATCATTCCAGGATTGGCAGTGAAGGCTGGTGTTCAGCCCGGTTTCCTGATGAGAGCGAAGTTGAAGGATGTTGACATCAAGGATCATTTCAAGAAAATGGACCTTGCCATTCCTCTGGGCGCTTCTTACGAGATCAGCGATTTCGTGATTGATGCCCGCTACAACCTCGGCGCCCTGTTCAACATCAATGACCATGGTGATGCTAAGCTCCACAACAGCGTATTCATGCTGACCGTTGGTTACAAGATCCCCCTCTAAGACTTAGTCTTAATTGATATAGAGCGAGAAATCGCTTCTGCCAGCAAAAAAATATCGGGCGGAAGGTGATTTCTCGCTTTTTCTTTGTACCTTTGCAGCCCAATTTAATAATTAGGTATGCAGGATATCAGAAATATAGCAATTATTGCACATGTTGACCACGGTAAGACAACGCTGGTCGATAAGATGATGCTGGCGGGAAATCTCTTCCGTGAGGGACAGAATCTCTCGAGTCAGGTGCTCGACGCCAACGACCTGGAGCGCGAGCGCGGCATCACCATTCTTTCTAAAAATGTGTCGATCAACTGGAAGGGCGTGAAGATTAATATCATCGACACCCCGGGACACTCCGACTTCGGCGGTGAGGTGGAGCGCGTGCTCAACATGGCCGACGGCTGTCTGTTGCTCGTCGATGCCTTCGAGGGTCCGATGCCCCAGACGCGTTTTGTGCTGCAGAAAGCCCTGCAGATCGGACTGAAGCCCATCGTGGTGGTGAACAAGGTGGATAAGCCCAACTGCCGCCCCGAGGAGGTGTATGAGATGGTGTTCGACCTGATGTTCTCGCTGAACGCCACCGAGGACCAGTTGGACTTCCCCGTGGTGTATGGCTCGGCCAAGAACGGCTGGATGGGTGAGGACTTCAACAAGCCCACGACTGACATTACCTATTTATTGGATAAGATCATCGAGGTGATCCCTGCGCCTGAGCAGGTCGAGGGTACGCCCCAGATGCTGATCACCTCGCTCGACTATTCGAGCTATCAGGGACGCATCGCCGTGGGACGCGTGCATCGCGGACAACTGAAGGACGGCATGCAGGTGACCATCGCCCACCGCGATGGTACGATGGAGAAGACGAAGATCAAGGAACTGCATACTTTCGAGGGTATGGGTCACGTGAGGACCGAGAGCGTGGATTGCGGTGATATCTGTGCCGTGATCGGACTGGAGAAGTTTGAGATCGGCGACACCATCTGCGACCTCGAGAATCCTGAGCCCATGAAGCCCATTGCCATCGACGAGCCCACGATGTCGATGCTCTTCACGATCAACGACTCGCCCTTCTTCGGTAAGGAGGGTAAGTTCGTGACCTCGCGCCATATCAACGACCGTCTGGAGAAGGAACTGGAGAAGAACCTCGCCCTGAAGGTGGAGCCTTTCGAGGACTCTACGGATAAGTGGGTGGTCTCAGGCCGTGGTGTGCTGCACCTCTCCGTATTGGTGGAGACGATGCGCCGCGAGGGCTACGAGTTGCAGGTGGGACAGCCCCAGGTGATCTATAAGGAAATCGACGGCAAGAAGTGCGAGCCTGTGGAGGAACTGACGATCAACGTGCCCGAGGAGTTCGCCTCGAAGATGATCGACATGGTGACCCGCCGTAAGGGTGAGATGACCTCGATGGAGAATCAGGGCGAGCGCGTAAATATCGAGTTCGATATCCCCTCGCGCGGTATCATCGGTCTGCGTACCAACGTGCTGACGGCCTCGCAGGGTGAGGCTATCATGGCCCACCGCTTTAAGGAGTACCAGCCGTATAAGGGAGAGATCGAGCGTCGCGTGAACGGTTCGATGATCTCGATGGATACGGGTAACGCCTTTGCCTACGCCATCGACAAACTGCAGGACCGCGGTAAGTTCTTCATCGACCCGGGTGAGGATGTGTATGCAGGTCAGGTGGTAGGCGAGCATGTGCACGACAATGACCTCGTGATCAACGTGTGCAAGGCCAAGCAGTTGACCAACGTGCGTGCCTCGGGTACTGACGAGAAGGCCAGGATCATCCCCAAGACGGTGATGTCGTTGGAGGAGTGCTTAGAGTATATCAAGCAGGACGAACTGGTGGAGGTGACACCGAAGTCGATGCGCATGCGCAAGACGATCCTCGACCACGACCAGAGAAAGAAGGCAAACAAGGTATAAACAGAAATCCCCGCAATTTGCGGGGATTCTTTATTATGCGTCGGCGAAGACCTTACCGTCGTCGAGGGTGATCTGCAGTTTCGTGTATTCGCAGTGGAAATCGTTCTTCAGACGGTCGAGGTAGCGGGCACTTTCCCACTTGCACATCGGCAGGTCGTGGAGCAGGTAGTTGCCACAGGCCTCAGGACGGGTGGCAGGTACCTCCGTCTGCGTGAGGATCCACTCCAGACAGCGGATGGTGAGCTGGCGCATATCCTCGACGGTGTAGTGGCCCGTCATGATGATATACATGCCCGTGAGACAACCCATGGGACCTACATATACCACATCCTCCTTGGCCTCGGAGTTACGGAACCAGGTGGCCATGAGGTGCTCCAGACTATGCATGGCGGCAGGTGCCACGGCGGGTTCCTGGTTGGGTTCCGTGATGCGCAGGTCGTAGGTGGTGAAACCCTTATCCTCGCGGGATACGTAGATGCCCGGCTTCAGGCGGGTGTGATCGATGGTGAAACTCTGTATGACTTCCATGTTTTACATTAAACATTAAAGATTAAACATTAAAGACTCTCGATGAAGGTCTTGGTGGTTTGGAAGGATTTCTCGGCAACGGTGTCCCAGAAGTTGTGATACTGCGAGGCATCAGTGTCGCGCAGAGGGATATCGCTGATGAGTCGGAACGAGATAAACGGCACCTTATAGATAAAACACGTCTGCGCGATGGCACAACTCTCCATATCGACGGCCTTGGCCTCGGGGAAGTGACCGATGATCTCGCGCATCTTCTCCTTGGAATCCACAAACCAGTCGCCCGTGACGATCAGTCCTGGCTTGGCACCTGTGAGTTTCGCCTTTTCCAACAAGTACGGGTCGGCCTGATAACGAACGGGCAGACCCTGCACCTGACCATAGACGGTGGTATCGTCGATGGCTTTTCCGCAATACACGTCGTGGTAAGTCAGTTCCGAACTCACCACCACATCCTGCAGGTTAATATCGTCGCCGTTACCACCGGCACAACCAGAGGAGATAATGACGTCGGGCTTGTACTGGCGGATCATCTCCACCGTCTGGATAGCGGCATTCACGGTGGCTATCCCACTCTTTTGCAGAATCACTTTGTCTTCGGGGAATAACGGACGGAGTTGCTTCAACTCCTTGTCCATTGCTACGATAATTCCAATCTTCATATCTTGACTTTTTTACCTTTTTACCTTTCTCTGTCTGACGGCCTCGTACATCAGGATGGCGGCAGAGACACTGACATTGAGGGAGTCGAGACGGCCCAGCATCGGGATGCGGATATGGGCATCGGCAGCCTCGCGCCACTGATGAGAGAGACCAGTCGATTCCGTGCCCATCACGATGGCGGTGGCTTGGCGCATGTCGTAGTCGTAGTACTCGTAGGAGTCCTGCAACTGGGCGGTGAGGATCTGGATCTGATGCGCCTTGAGGAAGGCGATACATTCCTCGGAGGAACAGACGGCCGTGGGTACGCAGAAGACCCCGCCGATGCTGGCGCGGATGACGTTGGGATTATAGACATCAGTCAGTGGGTCGCAGACGATCACGGCATCCACCCCAGCGGCCTCCGCCGTACGCAGGACGGCTCCCAGGTTGCCAGGCTTCTCCACGCTCTCGAGCACGATGATGAGAGGTGAGGGGTGAGAGGTGAGGGGTGAGAGAATACTCAAATCGTGAGATTTGCATTTCGCCACAGCGATGAGACCCTCCGTACTCCCTCTATAAGCCATCTTCTCATAGACGGCGTCGCTGACATAACAGGGGGACGGTTCTTTTGTTATGTCTGCGATAGACCTAACAAAAGAACCGTCCCCCTGTTTGGCGAAAACCTCCACCACCTCGTAGCCACAGGCGACGCAGTGCTCGATCTCGCGCTGGCCCTCGACGACGAAGAGACCCTCCTCGCGACGGAGGGAGGACTTCTGCTGCAGGGCCACGACGTGCTTCACGCGGGTGTTCTGGACGCTGGTGATGATATTTTCTTCCATAATCGCTGCAAAATTACAAAAATTCTTCGTAATTTTGCACGCAGAACCAAAAAACTTACAAGATATGACACTATTCAGGAAATGCCTGCCTGATCTGCTGGCAGTGCTGTTGTTTGCCGTCCTGGCCTTCGCCTATTTCTTCCCCGCTGACATCGAGGGGCGTATCCTCTATCGCCATGATGCCTCAGCAGGACGCGGTGCAGGACAGGAGGGTATCGAGTACCTGCAGAAGACGGGTGAGCGCTCCCGTTGGACGAACGCCCTCTTTGGAGGTATGCCCACCTACCAGACGGCCCCCTCGTATAAATCCACAGACCTGTTGGTGAAGGCCGTCAACGCCTATCATCTCTGGCTACCCGAAAACGTATGGTTCGTTTTCGCCTATCTGCTGGGCTTCTATATCCTGCTGAGGGCCTTCGACTTCCGACAGTATATGGCGGCGCTGGGTGCCATCATCTGGGCCTTCTCCACCTATTTCCTTATTATCATTGCTGCAGGACATATCTGGAAGGTGTGGGCACTGGCCTATCTGCCCCCGATGATCGCGGGTATCGTACTCGCCTATAAGGGGAAATACCTGTGGGGACTGTTGCTCACGGCGGTGTTCACGGCCTTCGAGATCAACGCCAACCACGTGCAGATGACCTATTACTATCTGTTCATCGTTCTCTTCCTGATGATAGCCTGGCTGGTGGAAGCCATCCAGAAAAAAGAAATGGTGCACTTCCTGAAGGCGACGGGGGTCTGTATCGCTGGTGGACTGATCGGTGTGTGCATCAACCTCTCGAACCTCTACCATACGTGGCAGTACAGTCAGGAGTCGATGCGTGGCAAGAGTGAACTGGTGAAGGCCAACAGTGCCAACCAGACGAGCAGTGGACTGGAACGTGACTATATCACGCAGTGGAGCTATGGTATCGACGAGACATGGACGCTGCTGATTCCGAATACGAAGGGTGGTGCCTCGATGCCGTTGAGCATGAGCGTGAAGGCGATGGAAAAGGCTGATAATGACTTCCTGCCCATCTATCAGCAACTGGGACAGTACTGGGGTGAGCAGCCTGGCACATCGGGTCCCGTGTATGTGGGTGCCTTCGTGATGATGCTCTTCATCCTGGGACTGTTTATCGTGAAGGGCCCTGTGAAGTGGGCGTTGCTGGCCGCAACCATCCTCTCTATCCTGCTCTCGTGGGGTAAGAACTTCATGGGCTTTACGGATTTCTTCCTCGACTACGTACCGATGTACGCCAAGTTCCGTACGGTGGCCTCGATACTCGTGATCGCTGAGTTCACTATCCCGTTGCTGGCGATGCTGGCGCTGAAAAAACTGTTGGACGAACCCGAGCAGATGAAGCCGAGGATGAAATATGTGGGTATTTCGTTCCTGTTGACGGGTGGTATCGCCATGCTCTTCTCGCTGACACCCTCTGCGTTCTTCGACAGTTTTATCTCCTCAGGTGAGATGCGGGCCATCCAAAGTCTGCCTGCTGAGTATATCCAGCCGTTGGTGGCCAATCTGACGGAGATGCGACAGGCGGTGTTCACAGCCGACAGCCTGCGTTCGTTCTATATCATTCTGACTGGTACGGGTATCCTGTTGGCTGTCGCCTTTGGTAAGTTGAAGAAGGAGTATGCCGTGGGTATCATCCTGGTGCTCTGTCTGGTAGATCTGTGGACGGTGAACAAGCGCTACCTGAACGACGAGATGTTCGTACCCGTATCGGAACGTGAGGCTCCGCAGCAGAAGACACAGACGGACGAGTTGATCCTGCGCGACCAGACATTAGACTACCGCGTACTGAACCTCGCCTCGAACACCTTTAACGAGAACGAAACGTCCTATTATCATAAGAGTATCGGTGGCTATCATGCTGCCAAGTTGCGCCGCTATCAGGAGATGATCGAACACTATATCTCGCCTGAGATGCAGGCTTTGTTTGGTGCTGTGTCGGAGGCCGCAGGTGATATGACGCAGGTGAAGGGCGACAGCATCTGTCCTGTGCTGAACATGTTGAACACGCGCTATTTCATCTTCCCCTTGGAAGGTGGTCAGACGGTGCCCATCCAGAATCCCTATGCCTACGGTAATGCGTGGTTCGTGGATCAACTCGACTATGTAAAGAATGCCAATGAGGAGATTGATGCGATAGGTAAGATGGATCTGCGCCATCAGGCTGTGGCCGACGAGAAGTTCAAGGCGCAGTTGGGTGAGGCCATCGTACAGGATACGGCCAGCATCGTCACCATCACCTCGTATGAGCCCAACCGTCTGACCTACGACGTGAACTCTGGCAAGGGTGGTGTACTGGTATTCTCTGAGATCTACTATCCGGGTTGGACGGCTACCATCGACGGGGAACCTGCTGAGTTGGGACGTGTCGATTATATCCTCCGTGCGCTGCGTGTGGAACCAGGCAAGCACCAGGTGGAACTCGCCTTCTTCCCGAAGTCAGTGAACACGACGGAGACCATCGCCTACGTAGCGTTTGCCCTACTGATACTCATCGTGTTGGGTATCCTCTTTTTGGAATACAGGAACAGGAAAAAGGCCTAAGCGATGAAGAAACTCTTGTCCTTGCCACCGAATCTCGTGGGCAGTTTCCACGAGGTGACCGGTCTGAGTCGTGACGAGTACTTCTGTACCCACGACCCGATAGGACATAGGTTAGGCAGTGGGGGAGGAACCACGTGGCTCCTGCAAGAGGCGTTTAAGGACGAACGGTCCCTGAACTCGTCGAAGGGCGATTGTGCTTCGACAGACATATCTTTTCCCGATTGGCTCTCTAAAGAGAAACGCATTCTGGTCCATGCAGGTGGACAGAGCAAGCGTCTGCCAAGTTATGCGGTATCAGGAAAAGTGCTGATGCCTGTCCCTGTGTTCCGTTGGGAACGGGGTCAGCGTCTCTCTCAGGATCTGCTGAGTCTCCAGTTGCCCCTCTATGAGAAGATGATGGCGATGGCACCAGAATCAGTACATACGATGGTGGTGAGTGGTGATGTACTGATCCGTGCGACACAACCGCTACAGCCGATTCCTGAGGCGGATGTTATCTGCTATGGGCTCTGGCTCGATGCTTCAGTGGCGAAGAACCATGGGGTGTTCGTTTCAGACCGTCGTACACCGTCAGTCTTGAAGCAGATGCTCCAGAAACCGTCCATCCAGACCCTTGGCGCGTTGCAGAAGGATCATTTCTACCTGACGGATATAGGCATCTGGTTGCTCAGCGACAAGGCCGTCAAACTGCTGATGAAGAAATCCGGGGCAGGGGAGAAGGCGCTCAAGGAATACGACCTCTATGCTGAGTTCGGCTGTTCTTTGGGTACGGATCCGTTGGTCGCCGATGAGGAACTGAAACAACTGAAAGTCGCCATCCTCCCGTTGGCGGGGGGCGAGTTTTACCACTTTGGCACCTCGCGCGAGATGATCTCCTCGACGATGCGTATCCAGAACTTGGAGAACGACCAACGGAAGATCATGCATCTGGACCGTAAACCCCATCCCTCGATCTTCGTGCAGAATGCCGTGATGGAGATCGCCTTTACGGAAGAGAATACGAATATCTGGATAGAGAACAGCCATGTGGGTAAACACTGGCAACTCTCACACGACCATATCATCACAGGTGTGCCAGAGAACGACTGGCATATATCCTTGGAACCAGGCGAGTGTATCGACGTGGTACCTGTGGGCGAGAGTGATTACGAGGTGCGCCGTTATCGTATCGACGAACCCCTGAACAGCAACGAACTGGCAGAGCGCGCGAACCTCCGTCGGCTCTTTGCCCAGCGTAAGGCTTACAGGAAACGGAACTGGAGCGCCCTCGCCAAGAACTGGCGACACAGTGTGTTCTATCAGTTGGATCTGGCCGATGCGGCTGCGGAGTTCCAGAAGGAGAATATCCCCCTGCCGCCTCCGCTCCCTGATGACGCACCGCTGATGACACGCATCCACGATGCCATGTTCCGTGGCGATAGCGACAAGGCCTTCGCCCTGCTTCGTGAGGGCATCTGTGCGCCCTTCGACAAGTTCAGGGACCGCACGGTTGCTGAGCCTGTCGAAGCACAACCGTCCCTCTGTGTGGCAGAAGACCAGATTGTCTGGGGACGCTCGCCTGTGCGTATCGATATCGCTGGAGGCTGGACGGATACACCGCCCTACTGTCTGATGGAAGGGGGTAATGTCATTAACTTCGCCATCGAACTCAACGGCCAACCGCCCTTGCAGACTTTCGTGCGTCCCTCGAAGGAACCGCGGATCGTTTTGCGTAGCATCGATCTGGGTGCTGTGGAAGTGGTGGAGACCAACGAGCAACTGATGGACTTCATGCATGTGGGTTCGCCTTTCTCTATTCCTAAGGCCGCTCTGGTGTTGGCAGGTTTTGGCCCTGTTGTCAGGGATTTGCAACTTGTTGCTGGGGATTTGCAATCCCCAACCCTGAAACAGCAACTCGAGGCTTTTGGCAGTGGTATCGAACTGACATTGCTCTCGGCCGTTCCTGCAGGTAGCGGACTGGGAACCAGTAGTATCCTGGCCTCTACTGTCCTTGGTGCTGTCAGTGACTTCTGCGGTCTGGCGTGGGACAAGAACGAGATAGGCCGTCGTACGCTGATCCTCGAACAGATGCTCACTACGGGTGGCGGTTGGCAGGATCAGTTTGGTGGGGTACTGGGAGGCGTGAAACTCCTGCAGACGAACAGTGGCTTTGACCAGAGTCCGCAGGTGAGATGGCTCCCCAACGACCTGTGGTTGCAACCCGAGTACCGTCCCTGTCACCTTTTATATTACACGGGTATCACCCGTACGGCCAAACAGATCCTGGCGGAGATCGTGCGCAGGATGTTCCTGAACCATGGTGGTGAACTCCGACTGTTGCGCGAGATGAAGGAGCACACGATGGAGATGTACGAGGCTATCCAACGTAATGATTTCGTGCGGATGGGCCAACTCATGCGTAAGACGTGGCAACAGAACCAGCAACTCGACAGTGGTACGAATCCTGAGGCTGTGGCAGCGCTCACCAGTCTGGTGGATGACCTCTGTCTGGGCTATAAACTCCCAGGCGCAGGAGGAGGTGGTTACCTCTATATGATCGCCAAGGATCCTGAGGCGGCTGCCCGTATCAAACAGACATTAAACGAACATCGAAATAATAAGAACGCCCGTTTCGTGGAGATGTCGCTCTCGACGACGGGACTACAGATCAGCCGTAGTTGATGGAGTTCAGAACGATCGTAGATATTCCCAAGCCCGACTTTGAGATCGGTCCCTGCGAGGAGATGCTCTTCGTGGGTTCCTGTTTTGCGACGGAGATCGGACGACGGTTCCAGGAAGAGAAGTTTCGTGCCGTGGTGAATCCCTACGGTGTGATGTATAATCCCGCCTCCATCCTCCATACCGTCGAGCGCTGGACGACTTCCCCCTGTGTCGTCTTCCTCACCTTAGGCACTAACCATGTCTATCGCCTGAAGGAGACTGGCGAGATCGTGGATAACTGTCAGAAACGGCCAGCATCGCTCTTCACGGAAGAAGAACTCTCTGTCGAAGCCTGTGCCGATTACTTGCAGCAGACCATCGATATCCTGAGACAAAAGAATCCCCAGGTGCATATCGTGCTCACGGTGAGTCCTATCCGCTATCGGAAATACGGCTACCATGAGAGTCAACTCTCCAAGGCGACGTTGCTTTTGGCCGTTAATCAGGTAATCTCTAACCCCTCACCCCTTACCTCTCACCTCTTAAATTATTTCCCCGCCTACGAAATCGTCAACGACGAACTGCGCGACTACCGTTTCTATAAGGAGGATATGCTCCACCCCTCGGATCAGGCCGTCGAATATATCTGGCAACGCCTCTCGGAAGTCTATCTCAGTGCTGAGGCCAAGGCTTTCCTGAAGGAATGGGCACCCTTGAAGGCCGTTCTGAACCATAAGCCTTTCGACCCCGACTCAGAGGATTATCGGGCATTGATGGATAAAACTATGTTAAAAGTGGCGGCGTTGCAGAAAAAATACCCTAACTTTGCAGTATGAAATACTCAATAGAAAAAGTTACAACCCTGATAGGAGCCCGTCGTTATGGTCATAGCGAGGGCAATATCCGTTGGCTGCTCACAGACAGCCGTAGTCTCTGTTTCCCTGAGGAGACCCTTTTCTTCGCGTTGAAGACCCAGCGCAACGACGGTCACCGTTATGTGGGTGACCTCTACCGCCGCGGTGTCCGTCATTTCGTGGTGGAACAGGTGCCAGAGCATTACGACACCGTCTATCCTGAGGCCGACTTCCTGCGTGTGCCCCATACCCTTGCAGCCCTCCAGCGACTGGCAGAGCGCCATCGCGACGAGTTCGACGTGCCCATCGTGGGTATCACGGGTTCCAACGGTAAGACGATGGTCAAGGAGTGGCTCTATCAGTTGTTGCTCCCCTCGCAGAAGATTGTGCGCTCACCGCGAAGCTATAACTCCCAGATCGGTGTACCCCTCTCCGTGTGGCTGCTCAACGAACAGACGGAGGTCGGTATCTTCGAGGTGGGCATCTCGCAGCCTGGTGAGATGTATGCCCTGCGCGACATCATCCAACCCACCATCGGCGTGCTCACCTCCTTGGGTGCTGCCCATCAGGAGAACTTCCGTTCGATGGAGGAGAAATGCATGGAGAAACTCGAACTGATGCACGACACGGAGGCGATGGTCTATTGCTCGGACAACGATACCGTCAGCCGCTGTATCCGTCGTATGCAGTACAAAGGTGAGAAGATCGCCTGGTCACAGTGCGACGAGCAGGCTGCCCTCTTCGTGAAGGAGATCGCCGTCAAGTCGCCAGAGACGCGCATCACCTATATCTGGCAGGAGGAAGAGAACTGTTTCTCGATCCCCTTCATCGATGAGGCGTCGATCGAGAACGCCATCACCTGTACGGCTGTGGCCCTGCATCTGGGACTGACACCAGGACAGTTGGCAGACCGTATGCCTAAACTCGAACCTGTGGCCATGCGCCTCGAGGTGAAGGAGGGTCAGCGCGGTTGTGTGCTGATCAACGACTCGTATAACTCTGATATCAACTCCCTCGATATCGCCCTCGACTTCATGAACCGTCGTGAGGTGGGACGGGGTGGTCTGAAGAAGACGCTTATCCTCAGCGATATCTTCCAGACAGGCTCCTCTCCAGAGGCCCTCTATGCCCAGGTGAGTGAACTCGCCGTGAAGCGTGGCATTGAAAAGTTCATTGGCATCGGCCCAGAACTCTCCGCGCAGGCAGACCGTATCCAGATCGCCGACAAGTCGTTCTTCGTCAGCGTACCCCATTTCCTTTCCAGTGAGGCTTTCTCTGGATTGCGCAACGAACTGATCCTGCTGAAAGGTGCCCGTCCGTTTGGCTTCGACCAGATCACGGAACAACTGGAGCAGAAGGTCCACGAGACCATCCTCGAGGTGAACCTCAATGCCGTGGTGGAGAACCTGAACTATTTCCGTTCGTTCCTGAAGCCCGATACGAAGATGGTGTGCATGATCAAGGCTGATGGCTATGGTGCTGGGGCTGTGGAGATCGCCAAGACTTTGCAGGATCAGCGTGTCGATTATCTCGCCGTGGCTGTGGCCGACGAGGGTGTGACGCTCCGTAAGGCTGGCATCACTGCCAATATCATGATCATGAACCCAGAGATGACGGCCTTCAAGACGATGTTCGACTACGACCTGGAGCCCGAGGTGTATTCCTTCCGATTGATGGATGCGTTGATCAAGGCCGCCCGTAAGGAGGGTATCACGGGTTGGCCCGTACATATCAAGTTCGACACGGGCATGCACCGTCTCGGTTTCGATCCCGTGGATGATATCTTTAAACTGACGGATCGCCTGAAGCACCAGAACGCCATCATCCCACGTTCCGTCTTCAGTCATTTCGTGGGTTCCGACAGTGACGGCTTCGACGACTTCTCCGCCCTGCAGTTCGCCCTCTTCGACGAGGGCAGCCGTAAGTTGCAGAGCGTCTTCACCCATAAGATCCTGCGCCACATGGACAACTCCGCAGGTATCGAGCACTTCCCCGAGCGTCAGATGGACATGTGCCGTTTGGGCATCGGTCTCTATGGTGTTGATCCGCGCGATAACCATATCCTCCATACCGTCTCCACGCTGAAGACCACCATCCTCCAGATGCGCCATGTGCCTGCTGGTGAGACGGTAGGCTACAGTCGCAAGGGCAAGATAGAGCGCGACTCGGTGATCGCCGCCATCCCCATAGGCTATGCCGACGGTCTGAACCGTCATTTGGGCAATCGTCATGGCTACTGTCTCGTCAACGGTCAGAAGGCCGAGTACGTAGGTAATATCTGTATGGACGTGGCTATGATCGATGTGACGGATATCCCCTGTGCAGAGGGTGATCAGGTGGAGATCTTTGGTGAGCATCTGCCCGTCACCGTACTCAGCGACGCCCTCGACACCATCTCCTACGAGGTGCTCACTGGCGTCTCCAACCGCGTGAAGCGCGTCTATTTCCAAGACTAAAAACAAACGAACGATATGACACCCGTACAAACTGCCAAAATGTCCAACTTCCGTTGGGTCATCTGTGGATTGCTGTTCCTGGCAACCACCGTCAACTACATGGACCGTCAGGTTCTGTCACTTACATGGAAGGACTTTATCTCTCCAGAGTTCCACTGGACAGATGCCAACTATGGTAAGATCACGGCCTACTTCTCCATCTTCTACGCCATCGCGAACCTCTTCGCAGGAAAGTTCATCGACTGGATGGGCACCAAGAAGGGTTATCTCATCGCCATCTTCGTATGGTCGTTGGGTGCCTGTCTCCATGCCGGCTGCGGCTGGGTGGCCATGGAGTTGGAGGGTTACGACTCTGTCGCCCAACTCGGACAGTTGACGGGTGATGCTGCCGTGGCCATTGCCACCGTGTCGATGTATCTCTTCCTCTCGTGCCGTATGGTACTCGCCTTGGGAGAGGCAGGCAACTTCCCCGCTGCCATCAAGGTGACGGCCGAGTATTTCCCCAAGAAGGATCGTGCCTTTGCCACCTCCATCTTCAATAGCGGTGCCTCTGTGGGAGCCCTGGCAGCTCCTGCCACCATCCCCCTCTTGGCGCGTGCCTGGGGTTGGGAACTGGCCTTTATAATCATCGGTGTCCTGGGCTTCGTCTGGATGGGACTATGGATGTGGCTCTACGAGAAACCCCACAAGAGCCGTTTCGTGAACCAGGCCGAACTGAACTATGTCGAGCAGGATGGCGACATCGCCGAGGTGCAGGATCGCACAAAGGAGAAAGAGGAGAAAACCATCCCCTTCTGGCGCTGTTTCACCTTCCGTCAGACGTGGGCGTTCATCGTGGGTAAGTTGTTTACCGATGGTGTCTGGTGGTTCTTCCTGTTTTGGGCGCCAGCCTATTTCAGCGACCAGTACGGCTATACCTCCGACTCCACGATGGGTATCCTGCTCATCTTCACGCTTTATCTCATCGTCACGGTGGTCTCCATCGGAGGCGGCTATCTGCCCACCTACTTCGTCGAGAAGCGCGGCATGAACCCTTATCTGGGTCGTATGCGTGCGATGCTGCTGTTTGCCTGTCTGCCGCTGCTGGGTCTCTTTGCCCAGCCGTTGGGTGCTTACAGCGCATGGTGGCCCGCCATCCTCATCGGACTGTTGGGTGCAGGTCATCAGGCATGGAGTGCTAACCTCTATTCGACGATCGGCGACATGTTCCCCAAATCCACGATCGGTACGATCACGGGTATTGGTACGATGGCTGGTGGTCTCGGCTCCTATGCCATCAACCTCTGTTCAGGAGAGTTCTTCGATTGGGCGGCAGGCCAGGGTGGAGCCTACACGTTCTTCGGCTTCGAGGGCAAGCCCGCCGCTTATATGGTGGTGTTCTGCATCTGCGCCGTCGCCTATCTCATTGGCTGGTGCATCATGAAGACGCTCGTGCCGAAGTACAAGCCCATCGTTGTTTAGTTACAGTTTTCCTCTTGCTGCGGTGTGGGGCAGGAAGCCTTGTCGGATGAGGGTAAGGATGAACTCTCTTGACATGGCCTCGTTGTCCTTCCTGGTGTAGCGGATATCCGTGAACACCTGCGCCAGCGTCTCCTTCTGGTTGATACGGACGAATTGCTGATTCTCGGGCAGGTGCTCCTTCTCATCATAATAGGCATCGATATCCTTGCCCATATAGTCGTGGTAGGTCTCCTGGTGCACGAAACTCTCCATGGGCAGACGATCTGAGAGTTCAGGCTCCTCTGCGGGCCAGCCCACGGTCAGCGTGGCCACGGGCATCACGAGCTTCGGCAACTGGAGGATGTCGATGATCTGTTGAGGCTGATACACGGTGGTACCCAGATAGCAGTAGCCCAGCCCCTCCTCGTCCATCAGGTTGCAGAGCGTCTGCGTGTAGAGCAGAGCATCCGTTGCCGCGTTGATATACGACAGAAAATTGTCGTAGCCTGGCACGGCGTTGCGGCATTTGGCCCAGAAACTTGTGCGGTTGAAGTCGGCGCAGATGGTCAGCACCACGGGCGCCTCCGTTACCATCGGCTGATTGAAATGGGCGGGCGCGAGCCTGGCCTTGATTTCCTCCGAGCGCGTCACCACCACACTATACAGTTGCAGGTTCCCCATCGTCTGGGTACGTGCGGCCTCTGTCATCAGCCGCCCCAGCAGTTCCTCGCTGACATCGCGGTCAGCATACTTACGGATCGTTCTTCTTGTCAGTAAATTCTTCATAATGGTTGCAAAGATAGTGTAAAATGGGCGAAATGCAAAATAAAACCCGTTTTATTTGGAATGAGCCGTTTATTTTCCTAAATTTGCAGCCGAAAACAATATTTGAAGTAAGAATGACCAAGACGTTCCGCAAAGATACAGAACGTTGTAAGAAGCGTGGTTACGATATGAACAAATGTTTGATGATGGTAGCAGCAGTCATGATGGCTGCCACGAGTCTCCAGGCTCAGACGGAGCGCTCTGATGACTTCAAGGCGAAGTATGAACTGAAGGAGGTGGTGGTGATGAGTCGCCATAACATCCGCTCGCCGCTGACATCCGGCGGTGCTGCCTATATGCGAGTGACACCATACGAATGGTTTAAGTGGACATCGCCCAGCAGCCAGTTGTCGCAGCGTGGTGGTGTGCTCGAAACGGAGATGGGCCCGAAATTCTGCCTTGGGGACTGGCTCTGCCAGTCCCCATGAGTCATTTTTACGCGCGGGCGCGCGGTAGTAGGGAAACATAGAAAATAACCCGCTCATCCCGCTCATCCTACACCTAGAGAAAAATTATTTGGGTGTAGGATGAGCGGGATGAGCGGGTTAAAAAGTAAGTATAGCAACTATAAATGCGTGTGTGTGTACGTGCGCGCGTTGTGGACAAACTGTTTGATGGGTTGGGTGTTGGTTATTGGTTATTGTCCCAGCCATCGGGACTTTTCTAAAGGTCACCTTTACGAGTCTAAAGGGCTCCTTTAGCAGCGTGATGGTCACCTCTATAACTCCAAAGGTCCCCTTTACGGATCAGGTGTAGCTTACGATAGTTACGATAACAGAGGGTCTGGCACGGTGTGAGGCAAAGATAGTGCAAAATGAGCGAAATGCAAAATAAAACCCGTTTTATTTGGAATTATCGGATAATCTTCTTATATTTGCAGTCGAATAGTGTATCATTATATGATGAGACGGACGGACGTAATAGATCAGATCAAGGAGCAGATTCGGGCGATGTTGCCAGGTGCACAGACCATCCTTTATGGTTCTGAGGCTTGTGGTGAAGCACGTCCTGACAGTGATATTGATCTACTGATTCTGTTGCCCGAAGACAAAGTGTCACCTGAGCGTGAATACACTATTGTCAGTAAGTTGTATGAGATAGAACTCCAAACAGGAATCATTATCAGCTCCCTTATTATGCCTAAGAGTCAATGGGATAATCCACCTGTGATTACCCCATTCTACCTGAATGTTAAACGGGATGGATTACTATTATGAATGAAGAGCCAATGACTCCAGAACAGCGTGCAGACTTAGTATCTTACTATTTCGAAAGAGCACACGAGTCTATCGCCGAAGCTAAATATCTTCGCGATGGAGGATATTTCAATGGCGCTGTCACCAGACTTTATTATGCTTGTTTCAACGCCAGTCGAGGACTTCTGACTGCTAATGGAATTGATGCATCTACCCATAATGGTGTAAAGACGATGATCTCAATGAACTTTATCCGTAAAGGTCTTCTGTCTATGGAGCATGGAGCCACTCTAACCGACTTGTTCAATCAACGTCACGTCAGTGATTATGAGGCTTATGCGTTCAGAGATGAATCCAGTGTAGAATATCTGTTGCCAAAGGAAGAAGCCTTCATTGAAGCCGTTGAAGCCTTGGCTAATAACAAATAAATGTATAACCCTCAAAACAAACCGCCTATGGTAACATAGCAAAAGACAAAACAGAAATATTGTGAAGCGTCCGCTTTGAGTCTTGTTTACCCCAATTCGCCAAAATTGAAAATCATCAAGAACATAGTAGACGGTTCGCGCCTGATGGCGTGAGCCTTTACTCGTTTAAGATGATTAGGTGTTTGGCGATACCTGGGTAAACGTAAGCGAAGTAAATTGCTCACGTTTTCTTTTTGTGTCTTGGCGAAACAGAAGTAACAATTTATTAATCAAAAAATTAAGCTTATGAAACAGAAAAAACTCTTACTATTGTTATTGGCAATGCTCCTGCCAATGATGGCAAGTGCCGATCCAGTGAAGATTGATGGTATCTATTACAATCTTGTATCAAAGGTCAAAACGGCTGAAGTGACAAGCAATCCGAACAAGTATTCAGGCGATGTTGTCATTCCGGAAACTGTAATGTACCGCGGTGAGGAGTACAACGTGACTTCTATAGGAGAAAAAGCCTTTCAATACTGCAACAGCCTTACCTCGGTGACCATCCCCAACAGCGTGACTACCATCGACAGTTATGCTTTCAATTATTGCAGCGGCTTGACCTCAGTGACCATCCCTAACAGCGTGTTTTCTATTGGATCGGATGCTTTCCAGGGTTGCAGCGGCTTGACCTCCGTAACCATTCCCAACAGCGTGACTTCCATCGGCAAAGGTACTTTCCAGGGTTGCAGTAGCTTGACCTCAGTGACCATCCCCAACAGCGTGACTATCATTGACGATTATGCATTCTCTGGTTGTAGTGGCTTGACCTCCATCACCATTCCCAACAGCGTGATGTCCATCCATTATTATGCATTCTCTGGTTGTAGTGGCCTGACCTCCATCACCATTCCCAACAGCGTGATGTCCATCGGAGCATGGGCTTTCAGTAATTGCACTGGCCTGACCTCCATCACCATTCCCAACAGCGTGATGGAGATCGGCAATTCTGCTTTCAATGCATGCAGCGGTGTGACCTCCATCACTATTGGTAGTGGTGTAAAGACCATCTATGGCCCAGCTTTCGGAGATTGTCCAGAATTGACAGACGTCTATTGCTATTCAGAAAAGCTGACTGAATATGGTGAAGATGGTCTATATACCAACTCCAATGCCTTTGAAGGCTCTTATATCGAATACGCCACACTACATGTACCAAAAGGTTGTTCGGAAGCCTATAAGGCTAAGGCACCATGGAAGAATTTTAAGAGTATAGTTGAGATGGTAGATGCCAAGGTGAAACTCAACAAGACCAAAGCCACCATTGAGAAGGGCAAGACCCTGACGCTGAAGGCCACCATCACGCCCACGGATTTGCCAGACAAGAGCGTGATTTGGAAGAGCTCTGACACGAAAATTGCTACGGTGACTAGTGCAGGAAAGGTAAAAGGCATAAAAGCTGGTACGGCTACTATCACCTGTACCTCCAACTCGACAGGTGCGAAAGCCACCTGCAAGGTAACTGTCGGCTATGTCAAACTCGACCAGACGGAGGCTACCATTATGAAAGGTAAGACAGTGACGCTGGCTGCAACAGTCTATCCCTCTTCATTGACAGACAAGACTGTAACATGGGAAAGCTCGAACACGAAGGTTGCCACTGTGACCACCGCTGGCAAGGTGAAGGGTGTAAAGGCTGGTACGGCTACGATCACTTGTACATCTAATGCAACAGGTTTGAAAGCCACCTGCGCTGTGAATGTTGTGAAGGGCTTTGTAAATCTCAATAAGACTGAGGTTTGCGTTCAAAAGGGTAAGACCACGACGTTGAAGGCTACCGTCACTCCCGAGACATTGACAGACAAGAGCGTGACTTGGGAGAGTTCAGACAAGAGCATTGCTACGGTAACAAGTGCTGGTAAGGTGAAGGGCGTCAAATATGGCACGGCTACTATCACCTGCACTTCTGTTGCTACAGGCGCGAAGGCCACCTGTCAAGTAACCGTTGGTAAAGTGATCATTGGTGTATCCGAGATTACTATTAAGAAGAGTAGGGAGACGATACTGGTTCCCACGCTTTATCCCTCGGATCTGGCTGACAAGAGTGTGACTTGGAAGAGTTCAGACACGAAGATTGCCACAGTGACCGCTGACGGTAAGGTGAAGGGCATCAAGGCTGGAACTGCTACCATTACCTGTACCTCTGTTGCCACGGGCCTGAAGGGTACTTGCACAGTGACGGTATTGTCAACCTCAGGAGCACGTTCAATCGATGGCGATGACGACGAGACGACTGGCATCGAAGAGAATGTTGTTGCCGTAGAGCCGTTCGACGTTTATGACCTGAGTGGCCATAAGGTTCTGAACCAAGTGACATCACTCGACGGCCTGCCTAAAGGCATCTACATCGTCAATGGTAGGAAGGTATTAAAGAAGGAATAATTCTTTGATATAAGTATAACACTTAGAGACGGTCCTTCTATGTTTTGAACATAAGGGCCGTCTTTTGTCGTTTTTACCTGTAATAGTGTAATTCTTGCTGAGGATCAGGTGGTTAGACTGAAATTAGGTGTAATTTACCTGTAATTACCTGTAATTATCTGTAATGTGAGAAGGGGAGACCTTTAGGCAATTACTCAGCCGTAGTAATGTTTTTACTCCGCCGAAGTAAAACCGTTACTCTGGCGAAGTAAAATCGCCAGGTAACGTGTGGTCAGCACTAAGTGGGCTTAATTAATGGACGTAAAGTGGTATTTAAATGTCCCCGTTGGGATTTGGAAATGAAATAATTGGGGATTAAGTAAGAAAGTTGGCTAAAAACTTGCAAGTTTCAAAAAAAGTTTCTATCTTTGCAGCGTGAATGAGAGTTGCATATAGGCGCGATCACATCAAGCTCCGCAACCGTTCTAATAATAAAGCCGCTGGTCGAGTACCTGCGGCTTCTTTTTTTAGTATAAGGATGTTCCTGGGTTGAGCATCTCGATGGCAGACATAATTTCCTGTCTGGTTTGAACATTGGCATTCACGACCACAGCCTCTCCGCCATATACCACATAGCACGCTGTTATCATTCCGCTGACAAAGTCTGCTTTCCTACGAGAAATATACTTCGATAGTTCGAAGGAACGCACCTGTAGGATATGCTCATCAAGGTCGATTACTACAATCTTGCAACCTTGTTTCTTGGCAGACTTAAAACCTGCCGTAACACCCCTTTCCCCCATGATTCCTTTACGGTCTCCCAGTTGGCCATCGATGGTGTATTCTGGATTCTTGTGCCCAAAGGACATCGTATGGGCATTGATGATGATGGACACATCGGCAAAGGAGTGAAGAATTGCTCGCGCAGCACGAATGTTACTGCTGAGTTCTCTCTGGTCGGCATTCATGCTAATCAGCAGACGTTGACCAAAAACTTCATCCTCAATGTAATCTGTATGTGTATTCATATTATCAGGTGCAAAGATAAGAAGTATTTCTGAAACTTCCAAATTATTTGCCGATAAATTAAGTAAGAACCATTGCTGTCCAGTCTTGGGACACCTGGGCTGTGCCACAGGAGCCAGTCCCCATGAGCCCTCTTTTTCCCAAAACGGGAAACTTTTCATCATGATTTACAGGAAAAGTTTTCCGAAAAAGGAAATAATCTTTGGTTTTTCGCTCTTTTTGCATTATCTTTGCAGGCAAAATCGTGACATTATGCAAACGGAAATGAAGAATGAGATGCTGCAGCGCATCGCCCACGAACTGGTGACGGCGGGCAGTAAGTCTGGAAACGAGATGACGGAGGAGCAGGTGATCTCCCAGATGGAGATCGGCCTCAAGGCCCTGAAACCTGAGTTGGCCGACAGTCTGCTGGCCCTGGCAAACCAGGCCGTGCTCTTTGCCGAGGAGAACCACCGTCCGGAGGTGACGGAGGTGAGGCCGCAGTCGCTGGAGTGCGACGTGGTGCGCTTCCAGAACAACAAGGACAAGTGGGTGGCGCTCGTCGGACTGCTCGACGGCTATCCCTACGAGATATTCACGGGTCTGCAGGACGACGAGGAGGGTATCATTCTGCCTAAGACCGTCACCCACGGCAAGATCATCAAGCAGGTGAACCCTGATGGTACGAAGCGCTATGACTTCCAGTTCGAGAACAAGCGCGGCTACAAGACCACGGTGGAGGGCCTGTCGGAGAAGTTCAACCCCGAGTACTGGAACTATGCGAAGCTGATCTCTGGCGTGCTGCGTTACAGGATGCCGCTGGAGCATGTGATCCGTCTGGTGGGTTCGCTGTCGCTGAAGGATGAGAGCATCAACACCTGGAAGACGGGTGTGGAGCGTGCCCTGAAGCGTTATCTGCCAGGAGCGCAGGAGGTTGAGCAGGAGGAGAGTTTGTAGTTGAGAGTTGAGAGTTCATATATCACGTTGAGGGAGGTGCACTTCCATGCGTTCCACGGGGTGATGCCCCAGGAGCGGCAGGTGGGAGGTGATTTCCTCGTGACGCTGAGGGTCGGCTATCCCTTGGCGGCGGCGATGGCGAGCGACGACGTGGCTGACACGTTGGACTATGCCGCTCTCTACCAACTCGTGGCGCGCGAGATGCAGCAGCCGTCGAACCTGCTGGAGCATGTGGCAGGACGTATCGCCAAGGCCATCGGGAAGGCTTTCCCGCAGGTGAGCTCCATCGATCTGACGCTGACGAAACAGAATCCCCCGATGGGAGCCGACTGTGAGGGGGCAAGTGTGGAGGTACACCTCAAGTAGTTAATAGTTTATAGTTGATAGTTGAAAGTGAAGAGAATCATCATATTTCTGATAACGATATGTTGTGTCGCGGTATCTGTGGATGCTGCGAACAAACCCTTTACGCTGGTGATCGATGCCGGACACGGAGGACATGACACGGGAGCCCTCGGCGCCGTTTCAAAGGAGAAAAACCTGACGCTGAAGTTTGCCCTGGCCTTCGGACGGATGGTGGAGTACAACTGTCCCGACGTGAAGGTAATCTATACGCGTAAGACGGACCGCTTCGTGGAGCTCTACCGTCGAGCGGAGATCGCCAACCAGAACAAGGCCGACCTGTTTATCTCCGTCCATATCAACGCCCTGCCGAAGGGTAGGGTGGCGCGCGGTTTCCAGACCTATACGCTGGGTACCAGCAAGCGGACGGGCAAGAACACGGGTGTGCTGCAGAATCTGGAGGTGGCCAAGCGCGAGAATGCCGTCATCCTGATGGAGAAGGACTATAAGCAGACCTATCAGGGCTATGATCCGAACTCGCCTGAGAGCGATATCATGTTCGAGTTCATCCAGGACAAGAACATGGAGAACAGTGTCGAACTGGCGAAGTATATGCAGCGCTATGTCTGTAGAGCTACGGGTCGTCAGGACATGGGTGCCCAGCAGGACAACCTCGCCGTGCTGCGCCTCTCGTCGATGCCGGGCTGTCTGGTGGAACTGGGCTTTATCACCACGCGTGACGAAGAGCAGTATATGATCTCGAAGGCTGCTGAGGATGAATATGCCAAGGGACTCTTTAATGCCTTTATGGCCTATAAGCAGAAGTTCGATAATAACTCGACAATCCCCTACCGTCCTGAGCCTGCTAAGAAAGAGGTGGAAATCCCACATATTGTACCACAGGAGCAAGTGCAAGTTCAGCCTTCCAAGAAGCAAGAGGAGAAACCTGTGGAGCCGAAGCCTGTGGAGCCGAAAGAGGAACAGCCTGTGAACAAGGAGGAACCTCAGGACAGTGTTGTTCCAGAGCCGGAGCCCGTTGTAGTGCCTTTGGTATCTAAGCCTTTGGTATCTAAGCCTGTGGTGGCTGAGCCCGTCGAGGCAAAGCCCGTCGAAACAAAACCTGTTGAAGCAAAGCCTACGCGTCCTATATATAAGGTGCAGATCCTGGCCAGTTCGTCGAAGATCAAAACGGGGGATGCCAGACTACAGGGACGGAAGGATGCCGACTTCTATCAGGAAGGCGGGTTATATAAATACACGGTGGGTGCCTCGGAGGATTACGATGAGATCTACCGCCTGCGTAAAGAGGTGGCGCAGAAGTTCCCAGAGGCTTTCATCGTCGCTTTCAAGGATGGACAGAGAATTAATGTGAATGAAGCAAGAAAAATGAAATAAGATATGAGAAAGAAGGAAATACAGATTGCCCTGGTGGCCATCGTCGGAATCATAGTTTTGTACTTTGGACTGCAGTTCCTGAAAGGACTGACGATATTCTCCACAGACCGCAACTACTATGTGAAGTTCAAGGATATCAGTGGGCTTTCCGCCTCCAGTCCTATCTATGCTAACGGCTACAGGGTGGGCGTGGTCGAGGATATCATCTACGACTATGAGAACCAAAGTGATATCGTAGCCGTAATCGGACTCGACAACCAGATGCGCCTGCCTAAAGGCAGTAAGGCGGAGATAGCCAGTGATCTGCTGGGGAATATCAAACTGGAGTTGGTCTTAGGTCCTAATCCTGCTGATATGCTGGCTCCTGGCGACACCATCAGCGGTGGACCGCAGCAGGGAGCGCTGGCGCTGGCTGCGGGTATGATCCCACAGATCCAGGCGATGCTGCCCAAACTGGACTCCATCCTGATGAACGTGAATCTGCTGCTGTCTGATCCTGCCATTGGGAATTCGCTGCACCATATCGACCAGATCACGGGAAGTCTGGTATCGACATCCAACGAACTTCATGCGATGGCCAACACGCTGAACCAGCAGATGCCACAGCTGGTGAAGAATGCTGACGGGATGCTCGCCAATGCCAATGACCTGACGCGCAACCTGAACGAACTGGACCTGGCTGCCACGATGGCGAAGGTGAACAACACCCTCCAGAATGTGGAGCAGATGACGGCCAAGTTGAACAGCAACGAGGGTACCCTCGGACTGTTGATGCGCGATCCTGAACTCTATAATAACTTGAATGCAACGATGATGCATGCCGACTCATTGATGATCGACCTTAAGGCACATCCGAAGCGCTATGTTCACTTCTCCGTCTTTGGTAAAAAAGATAAGTAATTTAAAATTTGTCTAAATAATAGAATGCCGCTCATAATTTAGGTCAATAGTTTCAAAAGTGCTTAATTTCGTGGTGTTACTAGTGACGAAAAAACGAATTCAAAAGAGTGTTAATGTTTTCTGTACGTAGATAATGTACTGGAAACCAATGATTTAGAATTTTGCAAATAGCGAAAATTGCAGTATTCTGTGTGAAACATCATAAATGCCCATAGGCTAAGGAGTTACGAACGAATGTCAACACAAGGGGCGGTTTTGAGGATTTGCAAATTTGAAAAAAAAATGCGAACTTTGCACCTGCAATTATAAATCTAAAGACCTAACAGTCTAAAGTCAAAAATTTGATATCATCGCCGAATGAACAATAGTCATCAGGCGCTTTGGGACAACTGCCTTAGTCTGATCCGGGCAAATGTTACCGAGCAACAGTTTAAAACGTGGTTTGCACCATTGGTCTTTGAGTCCTACTCTGAGACACAGCATGAATTGTTGGTGCAGGTTCCAAGTATGTACGTCTATGAGTACTTGGAGCAGTACTACGTAGGACTATTAAGTAAGGTACTCGCGCGAGTATTTGGGGCTGATGTCAAACTCAGTTACAGGATCGTGGAGGTGAAGGCTCATGCCGGTAATGACCGCGACGTGACGACGGATGTGGAGAGCGACGGCCCGACTATCGAGGTGGAGGCTGCTACGCGTGCCAACCAGTCGCCCACGACACTGGATGCCGCCACGCCCCAGCAGCTGAATCCTCAGTTGGATCCGAAGAAGACCTTCCAGAACTTCATCGAGGGCGACTCGAACAAGCTGCCCCGTACGGTGGGACTCTCGATTGCAGAGCATCCTGGAAAAAGCACGTTCAACCCGTTCTTTGTCTTTGGTCCCTCTGGTTGTGGAAAGACCCACTTGATCAATGCCATCGGCGTGCGCTGCAAGGAGACCTATCCTCAGAAACGCGTGCTCTATGTTTCGGCCCGTCTGTTTCAGGTGCAGTTCACGGATTCGGTACGCCATAACACCACGAACGATTTCATCAACTTCTACCAGTCGATCGACGTGCTGATCGTCGATGATATCCAGGAGTGGATGAATTCCCCGAAGACGCTCGACACCTTCTTCCATATATTCAACCATCTCTTCCGCTGTGGCAAGCAGATCATTCTGGCCAGCGACCGTCCGCCTGTGGATCTGCAGGGTATGAAGGACCGTCTGCTGACGCGCTTCGCCTGTGGACTGATCGCAGAACTGGAGAAGCCCAACGTGCAGTTGTGCATCGACATCCTCAATGCCAAGTGTAAGCGCGATGGTCTGAAGATCCCTGAGGATGTGATCCAGTTTATCGCTGAGACGGCCAATGGCAGTGTGCGTGATCTGGAGGGTGTGGTGAACTCGTTGATGGCTTATTCGATCGTTTATAACTCGAACATCGACATGCGTCTGGCAGAGCGCGTCATCAAGCGCGCCGTGAAGGTGGACAATCATCCGCTCACCATCGACGATATCTTAGAGAAGGTATGTCGTCACTACGGTGTCAACCAACAGCATGTGTTCAGCAAGAGTCGTAAGCGCGACTATGTGCAGGTGCGACAGATATCCATGTATCTCGCCCAGAAATATACGAAGATGCCCGCCTCGCGCATTGGACAGCTCATTGGTAACCGCGATCACTCCACCGTTATCCATAGTTGCAATACCGTGGAGCAACGCCTGAAGGTTGACAAGTCGTTCTCTGCTGAACTCAACAGCATCGAGAATTCATTCAAACTGAAGAAATAAGAAAGAGAGTCCTCACATGAGGGCTCTCTTCTGTTATAGGTTGATGTTGAATCCTGCGATAATCCAACGGCCAGGCTGTTCCACGAGGCCATAGTCATGATAGCTGACATCGAAGAGGTTATTAGCCTCGATGTAGGCTTTCCATTGATTTTGTTTCCACGTCAGACGGGCATCTGTCAGGAAGTAGGGCTGATAGTCCTGTACATGGCCGTCGAAGTCAGTATAGGAGCCCACGCGGTCCTGCCATCTGGCAATGAGCCCTAGGTCGAGGTGGCGCGTCAGTTGCAGTCTGAGGTTACCGACGAGCTTGTGGTGCAGGTATTCCAAGGCGTATTGCGATACGATGCCCTCCTCCTGTTTTTTGTCTTGGTTGATGTAGCTGTAGCTTACATGAAACATAAGACATGAAACATTTAATCTCGCACTGGCTTCAAAACCTGTACTGTTGATCTCTGTATGATTGACGCTCTGCCAGACGGCTTCGTCACCCTTTGAGGTGTCCATAATCCAGTCGATCATGTTCGTGCCATGGTGGTGCCAGAGGGTGGCTTCGACGCAGATGCCGTGATGTTGCCACCTTGTGCCCACCTCGATGGCCTGCATCTCCTCTGGCTTCAGGTGGGGATCAGCACTATAGCCCTGCAGTTTGTAGTACATCTCCGTGAACGATGGCATCCGCAGTGAGGTGTTGTACGAGGCATGCAGTTTCCACTGGTCATTTGGACGGTAACTGATGTCGATGCCTGGATAGACGGTCATGTTCATGTTGCTCCACGAATTCTTCACGGCCACCAGACCAGCAGAGAGGGTGAAGTCTTTGAACAGTAAATTGTGCTCCAGATAGCCGCTGATGTTCGTACGGTTCACGCCAAGGGTATAGTCGCGGTCTGTCCTGTTGATATGGTGCGTCTGTGCCAAGGGTTCCCCTAAGTTGCCACTGACGAGGTCCTCGTTTCTGAGTTCTGCACCGAAGGCCGTGCGCCCTGCCACCCAGTCGAAATAACTGCTGAGATTGACACCATAGATATCCGTACGGTTGTAGTTGTAGGCCATCTTCTCAGGTTGTCCGCGATAACCCTCGTAGCGGTCGCGGTTCTGGTTCCAGTAGATACTGGGTGCGAAGTGCAGTCGTCCGCGCTTGGTCGCTCCCTGAATGGCGGAGAAGAGTTTCGTGGTGTGCTCGTACTGGTCGTCGGCCTGCCATTTGGGTGAGGCCCAGAAGGTGCTGGAGCCCCAGCCCTTGTCAGCGATGCCCAAGTGCCAGTGCAGACTGATATCGTCGTCCTCATATTGTCCTTGGTAGAAGGCCTTCGAACCACTGAAGTCCGTGTTCAGCGAACCTGCCTTTGAGCGCGAGTAACCGTCGCTGCGACTGTAAGAGGCGGAGAGAGACCCTCCCCAGCCTTCCTTGTAGGGAGGGAGTTGTATGCGTGCTGCTGTGGCGGCATAGCCATAGGAGCCCACTTCCATCCGCAGGTGTAATTTCTTCTCCCCTTCGGGGGAGGCAGGGAGGGGTCTTTGTGTCACGATGTTGATGGCGCCCACAAGTGAAGATGTACCGTAGATGCGCCCTGCGGGCCCCTCGAGCACCTCGATGCGCACGATTTCACTCAGGTCGATGGGCAGATCCATCACGTTGTGGCCCGTCTGCGGATCACAGATATTGATGCCATTGAGCAGGATGATGATCTGTTCGCTGGTGCCGCCTCGAATCGAGATGTCCGTCTGGGCACCAATGGGGCCTCGCTGACGCACATCGACGCCTACGGCGTATTTCAGAAGATCGTTAATACTTTGTACGGGGGCCTGCGCAATATCCGCACGCTCCAGTACAGTGACCATTCTCGCAGCCTGACTCTTCGTCAGGGGCGCCCTCGAGCCTGTCACACTGACTTCCTCGAGCATCATCTCGCGAGCCGTTGTCATCGAGGCAGAGTCTGTCACCACGGGATCCGTGCTGACACTCTCGGCCGAGGCGTAGGTCAGCGTCGCTACAGAGAGTACGCTACACACCACCTCACGCCCCAGACAGGCAAAGAGCGAGTAGCCCTTGTTTCCGAAATGTCGGAATACCAGGACTTGGCGCTTAATGTTATAAACTGGTTTACGCATAATCGAGGTGCAAAGGTACAAATTAATTAGGGAAAAGTGTTTGTTTCTCGATAAAAAGTTGTACTTTTGCAGAACAATAGTAAATATTACACTAAATATGGTTTATAACGAGATTGGAAAGACTGGCATGAAGGTGTCGAACCTCAGTTTCGGTGCCTCGTCATTAGGTGGCGTGTTCCATGGCATCCGCGAGGAGGAAGGTATCCGTGCCGTGCATGTGGCTGTGGATAACGGTATCAACTTCATCGACGTGTCGCCCTACTACGGTCATCTGAAGGCAGAGACGGTATTGGGCAAGGCCCTGAAGGAGATCCCCCGCGACAAGTACTACCTTTCGACGAAGGTGGGGCGCTATGGCAAGGACGGTGTGAACACCTGGGACTACAGTGCGAAGCGTGCCACAGAGAGTGTCTATGAGAGTATGGAACGCCTGCATGTGGACTATATCGACCTGATCAATGTGCACGATATCGAGTTCCAGGCTGGCATGGAAGGTGGTCTGCAGAAGATCGTCGATGAGACACTGCCTGCCCTCGTGGCACTGCGCGAGAAAGGTGTTGTGGGACATGTGGGCATCACCGACCTGCAGCCAGAGAACCTGAAGTGGGTCATCGAGCACTGTGACGACGGTGTGGTGGAGAGCATCCTGAATTTCTGCCACTACTCGCTGAACGATACGTTGTTGGCTGATTATCTGGGCTTCTTCGAACAGCACGGCGTGGGTGTGATCAATGCCTCACCGTTCTCCATGGGATTGCTCTCTCAGCGTGGTGCCCCTATCTGGCATCCTGCGGGCAGGGATCTCAGGAACGCCTGTGCCAAGGCAGCGGCTTATTGTCAGGAGAAAGGTTATCCGATAGATAAACTGGCCATCCAGTTCTCGACGAGTATGAATCCCCGTATCGCTACGACACTCTTCAGCAGCGCCAATCCTGATAATGTGCTGAAGAATATCCAGTATGTGAACGAGCCTCTGGACGAACAGTTGGTGGCAGAGGTGCAGATGATCATTGGTGACCAGATGTTTGTCAGATGGAAGAACTCATGATCATCGATGCCCACAGTCATCTGTGGCTCAAACAGGATACCTCGTGGGATGGTAAACCTATCCGTTCGCTGAAGAATGGGCGCTCTATCTTCTTAGGCGAGGAGGTGCAGATGATCCCGCCGTTTATCATCGACGGCAGGAACACGGCTGAGGTGTTCCTTTCCAATATGGACTATGCACAGGTGTCTGCAGCCGTCGTGGTACAGGAGTTTATCGATGGTATCCAGAACGACTATCTCGCAGAGGTACAGCGCCACTATCCGGACCGTTTCCTGACCTGTGGCATGGTGGATTACCTGAAAGACGGCTTTTGCGAGGAGGCTGTGGCTTTGATGGATCAGGGCTTTAAGGGCATCGCCATTCCTGGGCATCGATTATTGGGTAAACCCCTTACCAGCGATGAGATGCTGAAGATGTTCCGAGAGATGGAACGTCGCAATGTGTTTCTCTCCATCACCCTCGAAGATGGCGACAAACAGGTCAGCGAACTGAGCGAGGTCATCGCCGAGTGCCCACGTCTCCGTGTGGCCATCGGTCATTTAGGTATGGCTAATCCCCCACAGATTCCCTGTTGGGAGAATGAGAGTTGGCGCAGACAGATCCTATTGGCGCGCCACGAGAACGTGATGATAGAGTCGGGTGGTATCACGTGGCTTTACAACTCGGAGTTCTATCCTTTCCCCTCGGCCATCCGTGCCATCCGTGAGGCTGCAGCCCTGGTGGGTATGGAGAAACTGATGTGGGGCAGTGACTATCCGCGCACCATCACTGCCATCACCTACAGGATGTCGTACGACTTCGTGGTGAAGTCTCAGGAACTGACGGATGAGGAGAAACGCCTGTTCTTAGGTGAGAACGCCAAGAAGTTCTATGGCTTCGGTGAGTTGCCACATCTGCCATACATCAAAAACATGAGTGAATAGTCAAATAATAAATAGTCAAATCAAACAATGAAAGCAATACAGATTTCTGGCGAGCGCCAGATGAACGTTGTGAATGTAGAGGAACAAGAACTACACGCTGGAGAGGTGCTCCTGCGCTTAGAATATGTAGGCTTCTGTGGCAGCGACCTCAACACGTGGCTGGGTAAGAACCCAATGGTGAAGATGCCCGTGATCCCTGGTCATGAGGTGGGAGCCGTCATCGAGCAGGTGGGTGCTGGTGTGCCTGAGCACCTGAAGCCTGGTATGGTGGTGACCTGCAATCCCTATACCAACTGTGGCAAGTGCGCCTCGTGCCGTAACCTTCGTGTGAATGCCTGCGAACATAACGAGACGTTGGGTGTGCAGCGTAATGGGGCCATGCGCGAACGGATTGTCCTGCCTTGGGAGAAGGTGATTCCTGCAGAGGGTCTTGATCCCCGTACCTGTGCCTTGATAGAACCCATGAGTGTGGGTTTCCATGCTGTCAACCGTGCTCAGGTGACGGATATCGACGTGGTGGTGGTCATCGGCTGTGGTATGGTGGGTATGGGCGCCATTGTACGTGCTGCCCTGCGTGGTGCTACAGTGATTGCTGCTGATATCGACGACGAGAAGTTGGCCCTGGCCAAGGAGATGGGTGCTGCCTACGCCATCAATACCATCCAGGAAGATGTGCATGCCCGTCTGCAGGAGATCACCTCGGGCTTTGGTCCTGATGTCATCATCGAGGCCGTGGGTAGTCCTGTGACTTATAACATGGCTGTCAACGAGGTGGCCTTTACGGGTCGCGTCGTCTGTATCGGCTATGCCAAGACAGAGGTGTCGTTCCAGACGAAGTTCTTTGTTCAGAAGGAACTCGACATCCGTGGTTCGCGTAATGCCCAGCCTTCGGATTTCAGAGCTGTGATTCATTATCTGCAGGGTGGCAATTGTCCTGTGGATCGTTTGATTTCTAATGTGGTGACTCCAGAGGATGCGCCCCAGGCCATGCAACAGTGGTCTGAGCAGCCTGGTAAGGTGTTCCGTATTCTCGTCAAATTCGTGTGATATGGAAAAGCAACAACAATCTCTGATAACTAAAGACGGCGTCAGTTTTCTGCTGCCGTTCATCCTCGTGACACTCTGCTTCGCCCTGTGGGGCTTTGCCAACGATATCACCAACCCGATGGTGAAGGCGTTCTCGAAGATCTTCCGTATGAACGTCACTGATGGTACGCTGGTACAGGTGGCCTTCTATGGCGGTTATTTCTGCATGGCCTTTCCTGCCGCTATCTTCATCCGTAAGTACTCCTATAAGGCGGGTGTGCTGATGGGGCTTGGACTCTATGCCATCGGCGCCCTACTGTTCTTCCCTGCGAAGGCTGTGGGCATCTATGGTTGTTTCCTCATCGCCTATTTCATCATGACTTGCGGACTGTCGTTCCTCGAGACGTCATGTAATCCCTATATCCTCACCATGGGGCCAGAGGAGACGGCCACGCGTCGCCTGAACATGGCACAGTGCTTTAATCCCTGTGGTTCGATCATTGGTATGTATGTGGCCATGAACTATATTCAGGCCAAACTCAATCCGCTGAGCAGTGATGAGCGTGCTCTGCTCGATGATACTGAGTTTGAGGCGCTGAAGAATGCGGATCTCAATGTTCTGATATCGCCTTACCTGATTATTGGTGTGATCATCGCTGCCATCTTCTTCCTGATTCTCTTTACGAAGATGCCGAAGAGTGGAGACCAGAACCACGATGTGCATCCATTTGCCACCGTGCGTCGGATCGTGAAACTGAAGTATTATCGTGAGGGAGTGATTGCCCAGTTCTTCTACGTGGGTGCCCAGATCATGTGCTGGACGTTTATTATCCAATATGGTACGCGTGTGTTCATGGCTGAGGGCATGGACGAGCAGAGTGCTGAGGTGCTGTCGCAGCGGTTCAATATCTATGCGATGGTGTTCTTCATCTGTTCAAGGTTTATTGCCACCTTCCTGATGAGATACATGAAGCCTGCCCGGTTGCTGATGATCTTCGGAATTCTGGCGATGGTGTTTACTGTTGGTGTTATCTTGTTCCAGAATCGCTTGGGTGTTTATTGTCTGGTTTGCGTCAGTGGTTGTATGTCACTGATGTTCCCCACCATCTATGGCATCGCCCTCGACGGGTTAGGCGACGATGCGAAGTTTGGTGCCGCTGGTCTGATCATGGCCATCCTTGGAGGCTCTGTATTGCCCCCGTTCCAGGCACTGATTATCGATATGGGTAAGATAGGTGATATACCAGCCACCAATGTCTCGTTCGTACTACCTTGGATCTGTTTCCTGGTAGTCACCATTTACGGCTATCGCATTCTCAAACGACCCGCCTTGGAATAGTCAGACTCTGACGTAGTCTACGAAGGAGTAGGGGAAGTCGTGACGCTCATCTGTAGGATGGTCTTCACGACTTTCTTCTTTCCAGTCATCATAGGGTGGGAAGAAGGTGTCGGCCTCTGCAGGGGTGTCGTCGATCTCTGTCAGACAGAGACGGTCTGCCAGAGGGAGCGCTTGCTTATACACACTCGCACCTCCGATGATATAGATATCCTCGTCTTTAGCGCAGTGCTGGAGGGCTTCCTCCAATGAGGGATAGACGTCACAGCCCTCGAAAGCCTTCGCACTGCGGCTCAGTACGATATTACGACGATTAGGTAGGGCTCCCTTTGGCAGTGAGAGGAAGGTGTTGCGCCCCATGATGATGGTATGACCCGTGGTGAGTGCCTTGAAACGCTTCAGGTCGTTGGGGAGCCAATAAATCAGTTTGTTCTTATATCCGATGGCCCTGTTCTTCGCCACCGCTGCTATTATGGAAATCATAATTTCTAATTCCTATTTTCTAATTCCTAATTTACACAGAGACTTCTGCTTTAATATGTGGATGGGGATCATAGCCTACCAGTTCGAAGTCCTCGTATTGGAAGTCGAAGAGACTCTTCACATCGGGGTTAATCTTCATCGTGGGCAGGGGACGGGGCTCACGAGTGAGCTGCAACTTCGCCTGCTCGATATGGTTCAGATAGAGGTGGGTGTCACCCGTGGTGTGGATGAAGTCGCCAGGCTTATAACCCGTCACCTGTGCCATCATTTGGAGCAGCAGGGCATACGAGGCGATGTTGAAAGGCACACCGAGGAAGGTGTCGGCTGAGCGCTGGTATAACTGGAGCGACAAACGGTCACCAGCCACATAGAACTGGAAGATCGTATGACATGGCGGCAGGGCCATCTCGTTCACCTCAGCCACGTTCCAGGCCGAGACGATCATACGACGGGAGTTAGGGTTGTTCTTCAACTGATCCAGAACATACTGAATCTGGTCTATCGTTCCCCCTTTGTAATCGGGCCACGAGCGCCACTGGTGACCATACACGGGTCCCAGTTCGCCATTCTCGTCAGCCCACTCGTTCCAGATTCTTACACCGTGCTCCTGCAGGTATTTCACGTTGGTATCGCCTTTCAGGAACCACAGCAGTTCGTAGATGATACTCTTCAGATGGAGTTTCTTCGTGGTCAGCAGGGGAAACCCGTCGTCGAGGTTATATCGGCTCTGGGTACCAAAGATGCTGATGGTACCAGTGCCAGTACGGTCACTTTTCTCAGTACCTTCCGTCAGGATGCGGTTGAGGATGTCTAAATACTGTTTCATATATCTATGATTTTTATTTCTTCTGTTGGTAAGTGGGTAGTCTTGATGCGCCAGGGCTTGGGGTAGAGGTTGTTGGCACGGTTGCCGATGTTCTTCACTTCTCCCAGAGCAAAACCCTTATAGGTGACGGTCACGAATCCCTTTGGTGTGTCAGTAGGCAGCACGAGTGCTTCGCCTCGTAGATATTTCAGTGCCTCGAAATAGGGGAGATCGACCTTGGGAAAGTCGTGCACACTGGGGACAGGTCCCAAGGGCACAATGGGGCCAGGCCCCAGTGTGCCTTTTTTTCTTAATACGGCCATGAAGAGACCTTCGCCACGGGTGAAGCCGGGGATAAAGCGATAGACGGGTGCCTCGAAACCTGCGAGCAAGGAACCCGTGATATTCCAAGAGGGTTCTGTTGGTACGGAGAGAATCTCAGCATCGTATTCCTCCATGATCCAGCGCACGTTCTCCTCGTTCTCTTTTGTATTATAGGTACACGTACTATATATGAGGATTCCCCCGGGGGTCAGACACTCCCAGGCATCGGCGACGATCTCCCGTTGCAGGCGCCAGCATTTCTCCACGTTCTGCAGACTCCACTCATTGATGGCGTTGGGATCCTTACGGAACATCCCCTCACCAGAACAGGGCACGTCGCAGAGAATCACGTCGAATTTCTCCTTCTTCTTCCTGAAGTCGCGAGGATAGAAGTTGGTGACACTACAGTTGTTGTAGCCCCATTTCGTGATGTTCTCTTCAAGGATCTGATAGCGTAAGCGGATGGGTTCATTGCTCGTGAGTGTGCTCCCCTCAGGTAATACCGTAATGGCTGCCGTCGATTTTCCTCCAGGTGCTGCACAGAGGTCGAGCATGGCCACTGGCTCTTTGACAAATTGACGCAGTACGTGGGTGATAAACATCGACGATGCCTCCTGTACGTAGTAGCAGCCAGCATGGAAGAGGGGATCGAATGTGAACTGAGGACGACCTGGGAGATAGAAGCCTTCAGGGCACCAGGGGACTTGTTGCACAGAGGGGACAGTCCCTGTGTAATCCGCTTCGCTGCTCACACGAGGGACAGTCCCCCTGTGCTGTGAGGTTCTCGGATTCAGACGGATGCTCGTGGGGGCATCCTCATTGAATGCCTCCAAGAAGCGGTTGAAGCGCTCTTCGCCCATCACACGCTGCGTTTCTCGTATAAAATCCTCAGGTAAATGCATATTTTGCATGCAAAATTAAAAAAAAAATGGGAAAAAACACTATCTTTGCAACTAATTTATGATTTGTTTCGTCAAACAGACAAATAAAACAAATCCGAAAGGAATAAAAAGTAAAAAGGAGTAAAGATATGAAACAGTTATTAATTGCAATCGCCATGGTGCTCACGCTCAGCATGAATGCTGACGCAGCAGCACAGAAGCATCGCCACACGCCCCGTACGGAGCAGGTGGACACCACTAAGACAAAGGATGCTATTGAAGCCTTTTCTGACACAACGGCTGTGGACGCGAACGACAGCGTCAACAAGTCAAGAGTAACAAGAACAGTTACTGTCTCTACGACAGGTATCGACGATCCGGATGGATTCTTCAACGATGTGTTCGGAAATGTTTCCGATGGACGGGTCTTCGGAGTTATCGCACTGGTTCTGGGTATCCTCTTTATCCTCTTTGTGCTCTTCCCGATCATTGTCATTAGTATGGTGGTCTATTTCATCAACAGGAACCGCAGACAGCGCTATAAGCTCGCCCAGATGGCCATGGAGAAAGGACAGCCGATCCCTGATCATATATTCAAGGAGGAAGCCAAGGAAAATAGCGACGACTACCAGAGTGGCATGCGCCAGATGTTTACAGGCATAGGTCTGGCCATCTTCCTCGGACTGATCATCGGCAAGATAGGCTTCGGCATCGGTGCCCTCGTGTTCTTCATCGGCCTTGGCAAGTGGTTTATCGCCCGTCAGGCAGGGCCTCAGGGCAATAACTCTCAATTTAATAATCCAGGTAATTTTAATAACCCTTCAAACACTCAGAACTATGACAAAGAAACTGATGCGCTCTAATGACAGAGTATGGGCAGGGGTCTGTGGCGGTATCGCCGAGTACTTGGACTTTGACCCCACAATGGTACGAGTAGCATACGCATTCCTCACCTTGTTCACATGCTTTAGTGGACTGATCTTCTACATCGTTCTTTGGATTTGTATGCCAGAAAAGAATCTCTTAGAAAAGTAAAAAGGAAAAAGAGGTGGCAGATCTGAACGATATATCTCTCGTGACGCAGGTGGCGGTGTTCCACAACAAGCGGGCTTTCGACCAGCTTGTCAGGAAGTACCAGTCACCTGTCCGTCGGTTCTTCCTGAACCAGACGCTGGGTGACGAGATGTTGAGCGACGACCTGGCACAAGATACCTTCATCAAGGCCTATGTGAACATCACGAAGTTCAAGGGCATGTCGAGTTTCTCCACCTGGCTCATGCGTATCGCCTACAACGTGTTCTACGACCATGTACGCGCCAGTCGCCCGACGGAAGATATCGACACCTCGAAGGCAGTGGCCAGCAAGACTGCATCAGGCAGTGACTCCCTTAAGATGGATATCTACGCAGCCCTGGCCCTATTGAAGCCTGACGAACGCAGCTGTATCACGATGCAACTCATCGACGGCTATCCCATCGACCAGATCAGCAAGATCACAGGGATCCCCGAAAACACGGTGAAGTCGCATCTCAAGCGAGGAAAAGAAAAAATGGCAAACTACTTAAAAGAAAATGGCTATGACAGATAAAGACGACATATTGATTGCGGATTTCTTCAAACAGGCTGCCCAGCAGCAGATTGAAGACAACGGCTTCACGGAGCGGGTGATGCAGAACCTGCCTGAGATGAAGACGAATAAAGTGCGCTGTCTCTCCAGACTGTGGACCTTCTTCTGTGTCATCGTAGGCTTAGGCCTGTTCTTCACCTTTGGTGGCATGCAACTGATGAGGGTGGCCATGACTGGTCTCCTGCAGATGGTGCTGACGGCCTTGGAGGTGTTCGTCGTGACGACACCTACCACTGAGATTCCCGTCAATCCTTGGCTGGTGCTGGTGGTGTTGGCTTTTGTAGTAATTTACCTGCCTTATCGAACAGGCCGTAAGTTGTCCTCAGTACTATAAACTCAGTGCGACGGTTTAGCTGGTTGCACTGTTCCTGCTGTTCCTCGGGGAGCGAGGTGACGTAAGTCTCTGTCAAGACGTCACCCTCCTTGAGGAACGGATATTTTTCTGCCACCTTGCGTTTGATCTTCTTCGGCTTGCCCTCACCGTAGCCCTTGGGCGTCAATCGGTCTGAGGCGATGCCGTGGTCAATGAGGTAGTTCACCACACTCTCCGCCCGTCGCTGTGAGAGTCGTTCGTTATACTGGTCGGAACCCTTATAATCGGTATGAGCCGAGAGTTCGATGGTGATATTCGGATTCTCGTTCAGGAGGTTCACGAGTTCGTCGAGGGCCGTCTGTGACTCTGGGCGCAGGGTGGCCTTGTCGAAGTCGTAGAAGATATTCTCGATGAGCACGGGGGCAGAGATGTTGGCCAGTGGGAACTGCAGCACATACTCCTCCGACTTCGTGACGGGGGCCACGCGCAACTCCTCCTGATGGTTCAGGAAACCCTTGCAGGTGGCGAGGAACACATAATCCACACCAGCCTTGATCTCCTGGGTAAACGAGCCGTCGCCACGTACGCTCAGTTTCTGGTTCGTACCGTCGTTACCCACCATATATACCTGTGCTGCCGTCAGTTCGTAGCCGTCCTGTTCATACACCCAGCCCTTCACCGTTTGTACGATCTCAGGGTTAAAGAAACTGTAGATATGATCATAACCCCTGGCATCACCACGGCTGGAACAGAAGAATCCCTTGTTAAGCCTGCCCTCGAAGGTCATACCAAAGTCGTCGCCCTGCGAGTTCAGAGGGAAACCCGGGTGCTCGATGGTCTTGCCCTTGGCGATGAAGATATCCAGACCACCCATGCCCGGATGACCGTCTGATGAGAAATACAGGTCACCGTTGGGACGGAAGGTTGGGAACATCTCGTTGCCTGGCGTATTGACGGGCTCCCCTAAATTCTCAGGAGCACCTACGGAATTGTTGCTGAGCAGACGACAGCGCCAGATATCATAGCCACCCAGTCCACCTGGCATGTCACTGACGAAGTAGAGCCATTCCCCATTGGGTGATACGGCAGGATGGGCGAAACTCGACAGCGTGTCCTTGGCGATCATCACCTCCGTGGGTTTGCTCCAAGCGGCGTCGCTACGGTTAGAAACGACGATCGTAGCATATCTGGGGTAGTCAGGATCGGTCTTGCACTGTGTCAGATACATCGTCCTTCCGTCAGGGGTAAACGAGCAGGCGCCCTCGTCGAACACAGAGTTCAGTTCCGAGTCGATGGCCTGAGGCTTGCCCCACTTCCCTTTGTCGTCTTTCTGTGACATGAAGATATCGGCGGCCATCGATCCCGTGATACCGCTATACTCGTCGCCCTGCGCCTGGTTACGGGTGGAGGTAAAATAGAGTTGGTTGTCTTCGTCGCCCGCCAGCATGGGGGAATACTCCGCACGACGGGAGTTGAAGAGCGCCTCGCGCTTCACAGTATAGTCCGAGCCCTGTTTCTTCCACTCTGGGGCCAACTGTGCCGCCTTCAGTCCGTTTTTCGCGAGTCTGATGCCTTCGTCAGGCAGTCTCATACTGTCGATGGCAGCCTGGAAGTGCTTGGTGGCCTCCTTGTAATTGCCGTTTCTCATGTAGAGTTGTCCGAGGTAGAGTTGCGTCAGTGAGTCGTCCTGTTTGTAGCGCAGGGCATTGTTATAGGCGGCGATGGCCTTGCTGGTGAAGTTGATGCGACGGTAGCAGTCGGCCATCTTCATGGCGCATTTGCCCTTGAAGGCCCTGTCCTTGTTCGAGGTCTGGGTGTAGGCCTTACGATATTGGGCGGCGGCATCGAAGTACTCACCGACGGCATAGAACTTATCCCCTTTCTTCAAAGCCTGATCCGCCCCACAGCCCATGAGCAGCAGGGAGAACAAGATGGAAAATATGGCGGAAGTCTTTCGCATACCTTATTAATAACGATATGCCTGGCGATTTATTGCTTCTTGGGTGATTTCAGTTTCTTCAGTTCCTCGTCGCTGAGTACGGTGACACGACGGTTCGAGGGATCAGTCATCACCTCGTGTACGATCTCCGTCACCTGAGCCTTCAGTTCGTCGATAAACTGCTGGGCGTCGTATTTCTGGTGCTCGATGTCGCGCAGTTTCTTCTCCCAGATACCCGTCAGTTCACAGCTTTTCAGCAGTTCCTCGCGTATCAGGTCGATGAGTTCTATACCTGTGGGTGTGGCGATGAGGCGTTTGCGGTCGCGCTTGATATAGTGACGCTTGAAGAGGGTCTCGATAATCGAGGCGCGCGATGACGGACGCCCGATACCGTTCTCCTTCATGGCGGCGCGCAGCGTCTCGTCCTCCACAAACTTACCCGCCGTCTCCATGGCACGGAGCAGCGAGGCCTCGTTGTAATAGGGCGGGGGTGTGGTCCATTTCTCCGTGAGCGTGGGCTTATGGTCGCCAGATTCGCCCTTTACGAAGGTAGGCAGCGTACGCTCCTCGTCATCCTCTTTCTTCTGCTCATCCTCCTCGGTTTTCGGTTTCTCCAGTCCCAAAACGATTCTCCAGCCTGGATCAAGGATCTCCTTACCCGTCACCTTGAACTCTACGGTCTCGTTTTCACCCTTTACCTCGCCCAATACCGTTGTCGTCGAGAACTTACAGTCGGGCAGGAACACGGCGATGAATCGTCTGGCCACGAGGTCGAACACGTTTCTCTCAGCATCCGTGAGGTTCGTGGGAATCACACCCGTGGGGATGATGGCATGGTGATCCGTCACCTTCGAGGTGTCGAACACGCGCTTGGTCTTCTTCAACGGTTTGCCACCAATGGGCTTGATGAGTTCCGCGTAGAACGGGATACCCCCGAATTTCGTCTGGAACAGCCCGTTCATGATCTGTCCGCACTTGGGATAGATATCGTCTGAGAGGTATTGCGTATCCACACGCGGATAGGTGGTGTATTTCTTCTCGTAGAGGCTCTGGATGAGGTTGAGCGTCATCTCAGCCGAGTAGGCAAACTTTCGGTTACAATCCACCTGCAGCGAGGTGAGGTCGTAGAGCATGGGCGGCTGTTCCTTGCCCTCCTTCTTCTCCACCTTCGTTACGGTGAAGGGCTTGCCCTCGATGGTCTCAAAGGCCTTCTCACCTTCCTCCTTCGAGGTGAACTTCCCCTTGAACTCCGTTCGAGGTTGCTCACGCTCGGCAGCCTCCAAACCTGTTTGGGCCTGCTCTCGCTTACTCGCAACCTTGGTGGCCGTAAAGGTAGTGTCGCGATACACCGTCGCCAGCACCCAGTAGGGTTCGGGCTTGAAGTTCTCGATCTCCTTCTGGCGGTTCACGATGAGGGCGAGGGTAGGGGTCTGCACACGGCCGATGGAGAGCACCTGTCGGTTCTGCCCGTATTTCAGCGTGTAGAGGCGCGTGGCGTTCATGCCCAAGAGCCAGTCTCCGATGGCGCGCGACAGTCCTGCCAGATAGAGCGGCTGGTAGTCCTGCTGGTCCTTCAGCGTGGCGAAGCCCTCGCGGATAGCCTCGTCGGTCATCGACGAGATCCACAGGCGCTTTACAGGACATTTTGCCTGGGCCTTCTGCATCACCCATCGCTGGATGAGTTCACCCTCCTGTCCAGCGTCACCGCAGTTCACGATACCGTCGGCGGCCTGCATCAGCCGTTCGATGATGGCAAACTGCTTCTTGATGCCGTTGTCTTCGATCAGTTTGATGCCGAAGCGCTGGGGGATCATGGGCAACTGTGTCAGTGCCCACGGCTTCCAGGCCTGGGTGTAGTCGCCCGGTTCCTTCAGCGTACACAGGTGTCCGAAGGTCCACGTCACCTGATAGCCGTTACCCTCCATATAGCCGTCGTGGGAGGCTGTCGCCCCGATAATACGGGCAATATCCCGTGCCACACTCGGCTTCTCTGCAATACAAACGATCATCTCTTTTTATTTATTTGGGATGCAAAGGTACGAAACTTTTTCCCAATTTCTTCCATAAATCCCAAAAATCTGACCTTCATCACTAAAAGAAACAGTGTCATAGTGTCATAGTCAACATGGCTACTCCTAATTGAGTGAAAGCGTATGGGAGCTTACGAAGTCCCATTTTGATGGAATTGGATATCACAATTTGTGATTTCCATTCTTCGATATCCTCCTTTGTCATCTGAAACATGAAGTCAGGTGGGAAACGCCTAATATTGTGCTTTACCTTTTGATTCAAGGTTCTTGTTTCAACACCATAGAGGTCTGCCAGATCTCTGTCAAGCATAACCTTAATACCACGGATAACATAAATCTTGCTTTGGATAAAAGCACGTAGATCTGTTGGTTCAATGTCCTTCATAATTTCAAATTTAATTAGTTGTACAAATCTGCTGCAAAGATAGTGTTTTTCCTCGAAACCACCAAACTTTTTCTGTTATAGTTAAAATTTTAACGCTATTACGCTATTACACTACTTCGCTGCTTCTTTTGGTAAATTGGATTTTAGGGTAAGTGGGGTGAGGGCGTTTCTATATTTTATATATATTGTAATATATATAAAATTAATAATACTATATATAGAGAGTTTTGAAGATGCGATAGAGCAAATGAAGCAGCGAAGTAGTGTAATAGTGTCATAGCGTGAAAGGGTGCAAAATAGGGGGAGGGGGCTGAGGATTAAGGAGGTTACGGCAATCTATGGGATTGCCGTAAGGAATCTATGGGATTGCCGTAATCTCGTGATTAGGGGAAAATTAACATTTCAAACTTTTTCCCATTTCCCCATGTAATTTGCGATTTTTTTATTACTTTTGCAGCATCAACCGAATGAATAACGACATGAAGAGACTATTGACGGCCCTTGTGCTGATAATGCTGGCGGTCCACGGCCTGTGGGCGCAGGAGAGGGTGATCATACTGACAGATGTGGAGAACGAGCCCGACGATAATGAGTCGCTGGTGAGGCTGATGCTCTATACCAACGAGATCGACGTGCGTGGCATCGTCGCCACCAACTCCACCCACATGCGCGACAGGATAGCGCCAGAGACCATCTTCCAGGTGATCGATGCCTACGAGCAGGTGCGCCCCAACCTCTTGCTCCATGCCAAGGGCTATCCCGAGGCTGACTATCTGCGCTCCGTCGTGAAGCGGGGCACGACGGCCTATGGTATGACGGGCGTGGGCAAGGGTCAGGAAAGTGAGGGCTCGCGCTGGATCATTCAGGAACTGGAGCGCGAGGATGAGCGTCCGCTGTGGGTCTGTGCATGGGGCGGTGTCAACGTGCTGGCGCAGGCCCTCTACGACCTGAAGGCCACGAAGTCAGCCCAAGAGTTGGAACGTCTGTTGGCGAAGTTGCGCGTCTATACCATCAGCGACCAGGATGATACGGGCATCTGGATCCGTCGTAATTTCCCCACCTTATTCTATATCGTGAGTCCTGGCGGCTATGGTAACGGCACGTGGACGGGCATCATGGAGGTGGCAGCGGGAGCCGACAATAAGCGCATCTCGAATGCCTGGCTGGCCGAGCATATCCAGCAGGATCATGGGCCGCTGGGTGCCTGTTATCCTGATGTGGCCTACGGTATGGAGGGTGACACCCCCTCGTGGCTCAACCTCATCCCCAACGGTCTGAATGCCCCTGAGCATCCCAACTGGGGAGGTTGGGGCGGCCGCTATGAATTTTACCAGCCGCGTCGTGAGGACTGTGATCCGAATGGTTTTACGGGTGGTGTACCCATCGAGGATGAGCCGCGCGCCATCTGGACGAATGCCATCGACCATTACCGACCCTTCCTGCTGAAGAGCCATGGCTGTGCCGTCGAGAGGGATACGGCCGAGTATGTCGGCTATACCACGACCGTCTGGCGCTGGCGCACTCATTTGCAGAACGACTTCGCCGCCCGCATGGACTGGTGCGTGAAACCATACGAGAAGGCCAACCACGCCCCAGAGCCCCGTCTGGCTCATGCCAACGAGTTCACCGTGAAGTCGGGTGAGGTGTTCGTGCTCGATGCCACACCCTCCACCGACCCCGATGGCGACAACCTCTCTTATCTTTGGTACTGCTATCCCGAGGCTGGCAGTGGCCGACTGGTAGAGCCCATGGGCGCCCCTAATATCCATCGCGTCAGTGTACGTGCTCCTGAGGTGTCCAAGCCCGAGGATATCCACTTTATCCTCCAACTTACGGACAAGGGCCATCCCAGCCTCACCCGTTATCAGCGCATCGTCGTACATGTGGAATAATAAAACAGGAGATAGAATAAAAAAAGAACTCACTGAGAACCGTCCCCAGTGAGTTTCTTTCTGTCGGGATTACTGGACTCGAACCAGCGACCTCGCGCCCCCCAGACGTGTGCGCTACCAACTGCGCTAAATCCCGATCATTTTTGCTTGGCACTGACAGTGTTTTGTCGAATGCGGGTGCAAAGGTACGCACTTTTTGCGAAACCACCAAATTTTCCGCCAACTTTTTTGAAAATATGTGTTATATAATCCTGTTCACAGAGTCCTCTTCTTTGTTCGTCCTTTACTCCTCTTCGTCATCGCAATGTTCGCCGCCGGCTTCATCTTCTATCTTCTGGCTATGAGAAAACACGGGCTTCATCCCGTCCCATTTGAAGGTGTGTATGATGTGGCCTCTCGGTCCGAATTCGGTAATAATGAGTTCCTTTCCTTCCTCTGGCAAATCATAGTAGTATTTCGTGTCTTCCGTCGTTCGGAAACCATCAATAATCTGTGGCTCGGGGGTAAGGGTGTGACGCTTGGTGTCGTAGTTGTAGAAGCATACGAAATGAATGTTTGGGTAGCACTCGGTCCCGCCAAAGTATATGCCGAGCAGTCGGTTGCCATTGGAACGCTTCCAGTAACATGCCCTCATGAATTCGTGGCGTTCGGCGTTGCCCCACCAGTTAACCTCTACAAACCCGTTCTTAGGCCTGTTGTGTACCACAATCTGATCATTGTTGTACGTGTCTCTGCCATCCACCCCTTTCTTCATGGTCTTGACAGCCGCATTGAGCATCCATGTGGGCCATTTCTGATTGAAGCAGTCAAGCATAGTGACAAGCGAGCCATTGGCTACGTCGCTCAGGGTGCTGTTTTCCCATTCTTTGGCTATTATATTCAGGTCTGTCGAACCGCTGAACATGTTTTGCCCTGCTGCTCTCGTGCATGTAATGAGTACAATGATTGCCAGTAAAAGAAACTTCTTCATAATCATGATGTTTGATGTACGCTGCAAAGATACGAACAGATTTCTAAACTTCCAAGCATTTCGCACAAAATATTCTATAACAATAACAGGAGATATTTGGAGGAAAACTTGCGCGATTAGTAAAAAAGGATTAATTATCATAATTTTGAGGGGGCTTATTTTGTCAATCCGAATATTATGCTTACTTTTGCAACCATAATTGTGTGATGAATATAAATGGAACAATATAGACTGACGGCACCCAGACGCCTGGATGCCACTATCAATCTGCCGGCTTCGAAGAGCATCTCTAACCGTGCCCTGATTATCTATGCACTCAGTGGTGGCAGTCATCTGCCCCAGAACCTCAGCGACTGCGACGATACGGAAGTGATCATCCATGCCATGCGCCACATGCCTGAGGTGATCGACATCAAGGCGGCTGGTACGGCCATGCGCTTTATGACTGCCTACCTCAGTGTGATGCGTGGTACGCACGTGATCACGGGTACCGACAGAATGAAGCACCGTCCGATAAGGGTGCTGGTGGACGCGTTGAGGAAGTTGGGAGCCGATATCGAGTATGTGGGTGAGCAGGGATTTCCCCCGCTCCGTATTACGGGCAAGACGCTCGAAGGCGGACTGCTGGAGGTGCCAGGGCATATCAGTTCGCAGTATATCTCTGCCCTGCTGATGATCGGTCCGATGCTGAACGAGGGACTGACGCTGAGGCTGATGGGTGATATCATCTCGAAACCCTATATTGACCTCACGCTGTGGATGATGGGCGAGTTTGGCGCTGATGCCGAATGGACCTCGGGTGACACTATCACCATCAAGCCCAAGCCCTACACGAACCGCAGCTACTTCATCGAGAACGACTGGAGTGGGGCGAGCTACTGGTATGAGATGCTGGCACTGAGCGACGACCCTGAGGCGGAAGTGAGGCTCACGGGACTGATGGACGGCTCGAAACAGGGCGATTCCATTACGCGATACATCTTCAGTCTGCTGGGTGTGAAGACGAAGTTCGAGTCGAGAAAGGCGGGAGTGCCACAGACGGTGACCGTGAAGAAGAACGGCCGTTGCGTACCTCGTCTGGAGTACGACTTTGTGAGTTGTCCCGACTTGGCGCAGACCTTCGTGGTGACCT